>ENA-OWRJ01003737-OWRJ01003737.1-human-gut-metagenome-genome-assembly--contig:-NODE-3737-length-10687-cov-4.739842_pt1 | contig 10687 bp, 7 predicted proteins | sample MGYA00248269_ERZ651897 | MGnify/ENA primary metagenome ERZ651897 (study PRJEB26924, sample SAMEA4378252) | human gut metagenome | biome: human gut; feature: human-associated habitat; material: faeces...
AAGTTCCGGTTCCCATTCCAAGGATCAGAACATTCATATCCTCTGCCTTTTTATCCGGGATCATGAGCGGCGCCGCCATCGCATAATCGTAATACATTCCGGTCAGACCGCCGTCTTTCATGTAGAGTGACTGCACACCGAACAGGACATTCGTGGATAAGATCACGCGCCTGTCATCCTCGGAGACCTGTAAATAATTATAAATGGATTCCCCTTCGTAACTTAAGTCATTCTGCCAGAATGCAAAAGAATCCGAATAGCCAAGTCCACAGCAGAGTACGAAAATAACTGCCGATACTGCCACCTTCTTCTGTCCCCTGTGGCTGCTCAAAAAATACACTGCGGCTAATGCGATCAGAATTCCCGCAAAAATGAGAAACGTGATAGAGGTTCCGACTGCCGGAATCGTCACAAAAGTCGGCACAAATGTTCCGATAATGCTTCCGATCGTGTTGAATGCTCCCAGCGTTCCGACCGTTTTTCCACTGTCGTCAAGACTGTCCACCGAGTATTTCACAAGGGATGGCGTCACTGTGCCGAGTAAAAACAGTGGGAATACAAAAATCACCATACATGCCACAAATGCGGCAATAATGAGGAAATTGCTGCTGACGGTAAAGATCAGCAGTGCCGATATTCCAAGGATAATGTATTTTCCGACGACCGGTATCAGTGCGATCCAGATCGCAGCGATCAGTATTCTGCGGTACAGTTTGTCCGGGTCCGGCGACCGGTCCGCACTTTTTCCTCCATAAATATTTCCAAGCGCCATTGCGATCATGATCGTTCCGATGATGATCGTCCACACGATCTGCGACGAGCTGAAATACGGCGCCAACAGCCTGCTCGCACCCAGTTCTACTGCCATCACGGACATTCCGGCAAAAAATTCCGTGAGATACAAAAACAGCTTATTTTTTAAAATTCCTGACTTTTCCATAATTCTCCTTTCTTTTTCCCCTCTAGTATAGCTCATAAAGTGGACTCCAAGTCAAGTTTTTTATCCCGCATCAGGATTTTTCCCCAATCATTACCCTGCATCTCTTTTTATAAAATGCGATTCCATATTTCAGAATCTTTTCCACACCATCCTCTTCAAGAATGTCTATATAATTGTTCCCACCGATCTGTTCTAACGCAGACTGGCATGCCGTTTCCAAATCTCCATCCTGTGCATACTTAAGTTCCAGAATGATTCCCATTTCACCGTCATCCGTCTCGATCACAATATCACTGTAACCATCGCCTGATTCTTTATTCGAAGAAACACTCCACGATTCCTCATACCCGAGAATTCCAAGTAAGATACCGTGATAAAAGTTTTCTTTCATCTTTTTTCTCACAAAAGTATCCCGGATACTGATGGCCCGCCGCAGATAATCACACAGGCATTTTTCTATCGTTTCTGTTTCTCCGTTTCTTAATGCTTCACAGAATGTATTTAACAGCACGCCATTCTTCGGTACATTTTCTTTAAAAAAATCCATAATCTGGTCTGTAAAAATCTTCCGGATCTCCATATTCGGAATCACCAGCTGGAACGTATCCCCCGCTGCCCGTCCTCTTTGTGTAAGATATCCTGTTGTAAATAATACACTCCATAGATTGTCAATACTGTCATACATTTCTTTATAAGTCAGTTCCTGATGGATTTCTTTCTCGATCACTTCACCTGCAACAAGCCGCTCTATCTCACGCCTTAGCGTTACTTTATCCGATTCCCTGATAAATCTTTTGACCGCCTCATTGCTGCTTGTATTTGACCAGTAATTTTTAGGCTCTGCCAGCGGGTCCGCCCGCAGCGTGTCCACATAATTGATTACATCCCACGGACAATAAACTTCTGCTTTTCCGAACTGATATCCGTCATACCACTCCCTGATATCCTCGTAATGATCGGAAAGTTCATAGTATTCCAGCATCTCCCTTACTTCTTCATCGGTAAATCCGAAATACTCGTCAAACTGTACATCTGCAATGGAAAAAACCTTCAGATTATTCAGTCCTGTAAAAATACTTTCCCTGGAAATGCGCATACATCCAGTCAGCACCGCAAATTTCAGGCTGTCATTTGTCTTAAGCGCATACTCAAACAGGTTGCGGATAAAGATAACCATCTGATCATAATAGTCCCGTTCAAATGCTTTTGCCAGTGGAACATCATATTCATCAATCAGAATAATTACTTTTTTCCCATAATGCTTTTCAAGAAGTTCGGAAAGCACTTTTAAACTGCTGCATAGTGTTCCCTCATCCACATCCGTTTCAAGTAATGCAATATATGCCTTTTTATCATATTCCGTGAGTTCACTGCTTTCTAACAGATATTGAAACCTTCTTGCCTCCCCTTTGATAAGCTGGACCGTCATCTCTATTGCTTTTTCATAAGTCTGCGCATTGATTCCTTTTAAAGAAACAGATATCACCGGATATTTTCCCATGTATTTTTCACACAACTCAGTTTCCTGTGCAATCTTTAAATAATTAAAAATTTCCTTATTTCCGTTTATGTCAAAGAAATTTTTTAACATACTCATATTCAGGGACTTTCCAAACCGCCTTGGACGGGTAAAGAGTGTGACTTTTGCCCAATTTTCCATAAGTCCTTTGATCAGATATGATTTATCTATATAGTAAAATCCAGCTGACTGTATTTCTTCAAAATTTTCTATTCCAATCGGTAATTTTTTCTTCTCATTTTTCATTTCAACACCCCAAATAGATTTTTACATTTTTGTTTTCATATAACCCTATCTCTCATCGGGATCAGGATCTTTAAATCAAACCAGTTCCCGTTTGTATCAATGCTGACAGCACCGTCATATTTGTTGACCGTATAGCGGATACTTTTGAGTCCGTACCCGTGATATTCTTTCTCTTTTTTGGTCGTGACCAGTTTTCCCTCCTGATATTCCAGATTTCCTTCATAATAATTTTCAAACCGGAGGAGCAGAAAATTTTTCTGTTTTGAAACCGTCACATGTAAAAGGCGTTTCTCTTTATCCGGTATTTTCAGTTCACACTCAATCGCATTATCGAGCGCGTTTCCAAAAATGCTGCAGATATCCATTACATCCATGAAATCAAGCAGTGTGCCGTCCGCAACACAGGTAAACGTGATCCCATGTTTCGCGCAATAGAGGCTTTTGGTAGTGAGCACCGTATCGAGCACTTTGTTTCCGGTCTTATTCTGTGTCTCATACTGTCTTATCTCATCCTCCATGCGGTTTAAATATTCTTCGCGTTTTTTCGGATCATCCTCACTCCGCAGAAATGCGATCTGGTGTTTTAAATCGTGATATTTATAATTGATCAGTTCGATGCTCTCTCTCGACTGCTTGTACTGCACATACTGATTCTGCAGCACATTCTGCACGGATTCGAGTTCTTTTCTCACACGCAGTTCACGGCACTGGATCAGATGCGCATAAAGGATCGCGATACCGCCAAGATCTACTAATGTACGGATATTTCCGATCTCAAACGAATAGCGCCCGGAAAATGGCGTATTTTCCGTGAGAAAACTCATGTTGCTGACAGCAAACACCGCAACCGCGATCAGTCCGGCGGAAATATATTCCCGGTGGCTGATGTTCATTTTCCCATCTTTAGGCATATGTACCCGCAGAATTTTATACAGGATCAGTGCGATTGCACCATAGATCAGAACAAGAAGACCTCTGCAAAGCCACCAGTTTGTCATCGCCTCATCGAAAAAGTAACATACAACCTGCCATTCGAACGATGCCATAAATTCCGCAACCACAAATGCGATCATCCCAAAATAGGCAGCATCAGTAAAAGTAATTTCGCAGCAGCTGTAGATAAATACGATCATTAAAAATACAGCCACGATCATACAAGGAATCCAGAAATAAATCTTAATATCATCCGTCATGACTAAAAACACACTCTGTATCAGAAGCACAGCCGCCATAATGCCTGCCGTCTGCCATTTTTGAAATCTCTTTTTGACCGGCAGGATAAATAACATGCATGCCATCCACTCTGCGACCGCTGTGTAGATTCTTGGTATATCCGGCATAATATGTTCCATCATTTGATAACCTCTCCCCAGTATTTTGTCAGTTCTTCCATAAATTCTTTTTTGCGCGCACGGCTTAATACCAGCTGCTCACCTTTTACCATGGCACAGCCGTCCGTGATCCCGTCCACATGCGCTAAATTGATGAGATACCCCTTGTTACCACGGCAGAAGTTCATATCAGCTAATTTTTCTTCCATCTCTTTCATTGTGCCTGTTGTCTCATAGTCGCCAAGAATTGTGTGCAGGATCAGCGTATGCCCCTGGCTTTCGATATAATAAATATTTGCGATATTGATCCGCACCGTCCCGCCTTTCATGCTGACCATGATCATCTTTGTCTCTCTTTTTTTCATGCGCCCGATCGCACGGCTCAGTCTCTGTGAAAATGCAAAATAAGACACCGGTTTTAATACATAGTCGAGTGCATCCACCGCATAGCCGCGGATCGCATACTGTGCCATGTTTGTGATAAAAATGATAACGACCTCCGTGTCCACTTTTCGGATCTCCTCCGCTGCCGACATGCCATCCATAAATTTCATTTCCACATCCATCAGAATAATGTCATACTGGGACTGATACTTATTAACGATCTGATCCCCGTCCGAATAGATCGTGATATCAAAAGCCTCCCCATTTTCTTTTTCATATTGATGTAAAAATTCCTCAAGCTGCTTTGCATACATCGCTTCATCTTCTACGATTGCAATTTTTATCATATATTTTTCTCCATTTTCTTTTCCAGTGTACCTGCTCCAATTCGCCGTTCGGCAATCATGTGAACATGTTGACTCACCTGCGCTCATGATATCATCCCCCACAAACGTTTTGTGAACGCAAATGGGGACCTGCACCAAATTTATTTTAGTACAAGTCCCTGTTATTTACCACTTTTTTATCTGATTACATTTTACCTAATCACGTTTCACTGCCGCTTTGATCAGGTGCGCTGTTCCCTTAATGCGGTGTCCGTTTGCCATCTCGGTCAAAGCTTCTGCCATCTTCATTGTGACAAAACCACCTGTCATTTTTGCATAGCCGCGGATCGGCATATTGTAATTAAACAATACGTTCAGATTCGGTTTTCCCTGCCATTCGCTGATCTTTAACAAAATACGCAGTACCCCGTAAAACAGTTTACCAAAAATTCCTTTTCCATAATAAAGCTGGCAGACTGCATCATTCATACGGATTTCTCCGCTCCAGCTTCCATCCGGGATCTCTCTGCCATACAGTCTGCGGAATGTATCATCAGAAATATTTTTGATCTCACCATTAAAATATTCCGGCAGGCTTTCTCTGCTGTAACCACCCTCTGTGACAGTTCCATTTACCGCAAGTGATCCCTCAAGCAGCATTTCTTCCGCATTGCTTCCGATCATGATCTGATAGGTTCCCGTTTCCACTTCCCAGCTGTCTGTCCGTGTATCATAAAAACGGAATGTCTTATCGTCAAATAAAATCCTTATTTCTTTTTCTTCTCCCGGAGCCAGTTCCACCCGCGCGAAGCCTTTCAGTTCGCGCAGCGGACGGAACACGGAATCAGATTCTTTTCCGACATAAAGCTGTGCAATCTCTGTTCCGGTCACATCTCCGGTATTTTTAATTTTAAATGTCACACCATCCTGATCTACCGCCAGATCACGGTAAGTAAATGTGGTATAACTGAGTCCGAAACCAAACGGGAAACGCACTTTTTTACCTACTGTCGTGTAGTAGCGGTATCCTACATAAAGTCCCTCCCGGTATTCGCTGCTTCTCTCTTTGCTCGGATAATATTCATACGCCGGTGTATCTTCATAATGAAGCGGATAGGTCTCATTCAGTTTTCCGGACGGGCAGACTTTTCCGGTCAGAACGTTAAGCATCGCTGACGCACCCGCCTGACCGCCGAGGTAACCGTGCACAATTCCTTTGACATACGGATACCACGGCATTTCCACGGAAGATCCCGCTGAGAGGACCACGATCACATTTTTATTTACTGTGGTCAGTTCATTGATCAGCTCATCCTGTGCCACAGGCATATACATATGGGTACGGTCGAGTCCCTCCGACTCGCTGATCTCGTCAAGACCTCCGAAAAACAGCACCACATCCGCATTTTTTGCTGCATCAACAGCTGCCTTTACCAGTTTTGCATTTGGTTTTCTGTTTCTGATATAACCCTGTTCACAGGCTGTCATCGTAAGTCCGCTGTCTTTTATCTCCTCTAATATGGACTCCGGCGGCATTGCCGGATTCACTAAGGAAGATCCTGCTCCCTGATATCGCGGAGTCTTTGCAAAGTCTCCGATCACAGCCACTTTTGTCCCCTGTTTTAACGGAAGGATCTGCTCTTCATTTTTTAAAAGGACGATGCTCTCCTCGGCCGCTTTGCGTGCAAGTTTATGATGCGCTTCCTTATTGAAAGTAGTTCCTTTTCCATCCACGGTCGCCTGATGCGTCGCAAAAATGACACGGAGCAGTTCATCTAAGCGCTGATCTAACACACTCTCTTCTAATGTTCCGTTTTTCACGGCATTTACGATATCATGCATTCCGGATTTTCCGGTGCCCGGCATCTCAAGATGACTTCCGTTTTTCACGCCGAGTGCGTGGTCGTTGCTTCCACCCCAGTCGGATACCACATATCCGTCAAAGCCCCATTCATCGACTAAGATTTCCTGTAACATGTGGCGGTTCTCATTGGCATAGACACCGTTTACTTCATTATAAGAAGACATGATCGACTTCGCTTTTCCTTCTTTTACCGCGATCTCAAATCCGGTCGTATAGATCTCGCGGAAGGTTCTCTCATCCACAACGGAATCATTTGCCATACGGCGCAATTCCTGGCTGTTTGCTGCAAAATGCTTCGGGCAGGCTGCGATTCCTTTGCTCTGGATTCCCCTTACATAGGCTGCCGCCATTTTTCCTGCATGGTACGGATCTTCGGAAAAATATTCAAAATTTCTTCCACAGAGCGGGCTTCTCTTGATGTTTAATCCCGGTCCTAAGATCACATTGACATCCATGGTCACGGCTTCCTCTGCCAATGCCGTTCCGATCTCCTCACCTAATGTTTCATCCCAGCTGTTTGCAACCGAGGCTGCGGTCGGAAAACAGGTCGCAGGGAGACTTGCATTTAATCCCAAGTGGTCTCCGGCTCCAGCCTGTCTTCTCAATCCGTGCGGTCCGTCAGACATTGCCATGGACGGGATTCCGTATTTTTCAAAATCCACTGTCTCCCAGGTGTTTTTGCCGGACATCATCAGGGCTTTTTCTTCGAGTGACATCTGTTTTATGATAGATTCGTATTTTAAACTCATGATTGATCCTCTCTTTATTTGTGATCTGCACATCTTTCACTTTCGTAATTTCAGCATAGCACAAACAAAAGATGAAGAGGGAGTATTTCACAAATGGGGGCATTTTTTGCATAAACTGTCAAAAATGCCCCCGAAGAGCTTTCGCTCTCAATCATGCTCAATCATAGTCATCATAATAGTCATCATCGTAGTCATCATCCTCGTAGTCATCATCCTCATCCGCAATAACATTCACGGTATATACTACTTTTTTACCCTTTGCCTTACCACTTGTACATGTACAGGTTACCCGTACTGTTCCTGTCTTTTCCGCATAAAACTCAACGTCCGTTCCGGTTGTTTTTCTTTCTGCAAACGAGACAATACTTGTATCACTGATCTCCCATTTTAACTGACTGTTCTTTATTGAGGATCCTTTTTTGACCTCTAAATCAAAATCATCCCATGCTTCTACATATTTGACCGATTCTCCAACCTTTGCCAATGAATAATCACTCTTTTTCTTCGTCACAGTTACAGTTATTGTATCACCATATTTCTTCTTACTCTTTCCCTGTACATAACACCGGATTTTTGCTTTTCCTGGTTTTACGGCAATGAAATCCATTTCATCGCCTGTGCGGTCACGATCCTCAAATTTTACATATTTTTTTCCTGAAATAATTTCCCAGCGGATATAATCGTCCTCAGCATCTATTGGAGTTACTTTCGCTCTGATTTCAAACTCCTTTCCCTGAGAAACCTTTTTTGCTGACTGCGCTATGGAAACCTTCTTCGGTTTCCAGTTATAATCTGCCTGTGCTGAAATGTTTCCTGTACCAATTACCGCCATCACGACCAAAAGTACAATTAAAACCTGTTTTGCTGCTCTCTTCATAAACAAATCCTCCTTTTTTCATGAGAGTTTCTCATTTCTAATTGTTTTGCTTTGTACTTTGATTATATCATGCATTTATTAGAACATTATTAATACGACAAATTTTTTATAATCATTATTGATTTCCATATGTCTGCTTTTATCAAAGCGGCAGTTTTACCTGAAAAACACTCCCACTGCCTGCCTCACTTTTCACTTGGATTTTTCCTCTGTAAAACTTCACAATTTCATAAACCATGGCAAGCCCAAGTCCACTTCCCTCGCCTCCTCGCGATACATCAGTCTGATAAAACCGCCGGAAGATCTTTTCCTGCTCTTCTTCTGCAATTCCTATCCCATCATCCGTTACAGACAAAACAAGTTCCGTTTCTTCTTTCTTTAATTTCACAAAGATATGCCCATTCTCTTTCCCATAACGATAGGCATTGCTGACAAGATTAACGAGAATTCTGGATAAAAGTTCACGATTTCCATAAAACACTGCCTGCTCCGTCTCATAATCAAGCATAATTTCCTTTTCTCTTATCAGCTTCATATCAGAGCAAATAGATGCCACCAGTTCTTCCATATCAACAGTTTCCTCTGCATATTTTCCTGATTTCATTTCCAGTCTGGCAAAGTCCAGCATATGATCAATAAGTTTTGTCATTTTCCGCGCCTGACGCCTGATTACCCGCAAGGCATCTTCATATTCCCCTACGCTTCTTTCTTTTTCAAGTGTATACTCACACTGTGCTGAAATGACAGCCATCGGTGTTCTTAGTTCATGTGAAACGTCAGATGTAAATTGTTGTTCCTTTTCAAATGTACTTTCCAGTCGTTCAAACATCTCATTAAATATATCCGCAAGCTGGTGCAGTTCATCATTCCCTTTTCCAAGATTGATCCTGCATTTCAAATCATTTTCTTCTCCAATCTTTCTTGCAGTCCCAGCTATTTTCTGAATTGGATTTAATGTACGTCCAGCAATAAAATATCCTCCCGCAGATGCTATTACGACCAGAACCGGCAGAAGAACCAGTGCAATCCGCATAATCCCAAAGCTCTGACGCTCTCCCTGTTCCTCTGATACCACTCCACGAAGCCATAATCCGTTAAGTCCTTCTGCTGTGAGTTTCCGGTCAAAAATATAATACCCCGTTCCATCCTTCATTACTTTTTGAATCTCGGAATCCACAAATTCCAGATCTGCCACTTTTGCAGCTATTGGATTTTCTCCATAAATAAGCCTTGACTTTTCATCATACAATCCTGTATAGACTTCATTTACCTTGCTCAGAAAATCGTCGTCAATTTCCAGATACCCTTTCCGGTAATCAATCAAATAATCAATATCCGCATCTGTACGGATTTCATCCATCCCAGAAAAATATTCAATCTCATCCACATTATTTTCCACTGTCTCCACCAGACTATCCTGTATTGTTTTTATCAAAATCTGACGGCTGACGACAAAAATCATCAGATATGCAAATAGTACTATTACCACCAATGCTGCAGTAAACCAGATTGTTATTTTCAGACGGATTGAGAATCTCCCCATATCTTAAATTTCCTCTCTCATTATAAATCCTCTTCCACGGACTGTATGAATCAGCTTTTTGTCATATCCACCATCAATTTTTTTTCGAAGATAGCTGATATAAACATCCACTATATTCGTGCCCCCTTCGTAATCAAAATTCCAGACATGATCCTCTATCATCTCACGAGACAGCACACGCCCCTGATTGTACATGAAATATTCCAGCATGGCATATTCTTTAGCCGATAATGTGATCTCTTTTCCCCCCCGCATTACCCTGTGGGAAGTGCAATCCAAAGAAAGATCCGCAATATGCAAAACATTGTCAGTAACTCCGAAAGATCCCCTCATCATTGCGCGCAGACGTGCTGACAACTCTTCAAACGAAAATGGCTTCACAAGATAATCATTTGCCCCACTGTCTAATCCCTTTACTCTGTCCGAAACAGCATCCTTTGCTGTCAGAAATAGCACCGGTGTTGTCTTTCCCATTCCCCTCAGCGCACGCAGCACTGTAAATCCATCTGCTTTTGGCATCATAATATCAAGAATCACTGCATCATACTCCGTACAGGAAAGGATATCTATTGCTGTCCTGCCATCAAAACAATGATCCACACTGTAACCATCCTCAGTCAGTTTTTGAACAATAATGGCATTTAAATCCTGTTCATCTTCCGCCAAAAAAATTCTCATGTTTGTTTTCTTCTCCTTTGTTTTTTACCGCGTCATTATAATCCCCTTTAAATCCAATTGTCATATAATAAAAGTAACGAAACCAACATTTATAACATTCACGAAAGAAGATATTTCTTGCAGATACTATACAACATTCATTTCTCATATACAACCTGTAAAAATCTTCTTACGCAATCGAGTAGGAGGGAAATCTGAGTGATTTCCCGACCTCTCACACCACCGTGCGT
>ENA-OWRJ01003738-OWRJ01003738.1-human-gut-metagenome-genome-assembly--contig:-NODE-3738-length-10686-cov-12.004233_pt1 | contig 10686 bp, 7 predicted proteins | sample MGYA00248269_ERZ651897 | MGnify/ENA primary metagenome ERZ651897 (study PRJEB26924, sample SAMEA4378252) | human gut metagenome | biome: human gut; feature: human-associated habitat; material: faeces...
ACGGTTTGAGCGAGATCGGCATCTTCTTTCGGATGTTTGTCCCCATCATGCGCTCTACCTACGGCGCGGCGATGACTGTCACGTTTATGAACGCATGGAACAGCTACCTCTGGCCGAAGATCGTATTCCAAAGCAACGCATCCATCACAATGCCGATGCTGGTCGCAAACCTCAAGAGCGGCTACAGTGTGGACTACGGTATGCTGATGCTGGGCGTTCTGATCTGCACACTGCCCACCGCGATCATCTTCCTCTGCCTGCAGAAGAGCTTTGCCAACGGCATCACGGGTGCAGTCAAGTGATGGACGAACGAACCTACTGCCTGACGCCGGAGCAGTGGCGTCACGCCAAAGCCTGCCTGACGCTGGCAAAGCGCTGGGGGCTGATCGGCGACGACAGCCCCGAGGCGCTGGAACGCCGCCGGGCGGCCAAAAACGCACAGGCGGAAAGAGCGGAACAGGACGGCAAGCCCGTGTACGGCACGCGGCGCTTCTCTGCCCCTGCCTACCTGCAATATGAGCTGACCCGCTTCAAGCTGGATTTCGCGGAGCCGTGCGAAAAGATCCGTGCGCTGGGTATCTGCCCGGATTTCACCGATGCACAGACCCGCGCCTGGTATGACGCGAATCCGGATCTGTTCACGCGGTACGCCGGCGACAGCTTCCCCTATGAGGAAGTAAAGCAAATCATCGAAAAGCGGATGCGGGAGGAGGTGTACGACAGCCTTGTGCAAGACCTATTACGTGGACCCGCAGACAGGCCGTGACACCAACGACGGCCTGACGCCGGAAAAACCGCTGGCCGCACTGTTTGCCGTCAACCGGCTGGCCCTGGCCCCCGGTGACACGGTGCTGCTGAAATGCGGCAGCGTGTTTGAAAAGCAGTTCCTGCACCTGCGCTGCTGCGGCAAAAAAGACAGTCCCATCACGATTGCCGCCTATGGCGAGGGGCCCGCGCCGCGCATTGACGCCGACGGGCAGGGGCTTTGGTATCAGGACTATGGCTGCGCACTGGACGCACCCACCCATGTGTACCGCGGGTATGTATCTTCCGCCGTGCTGCTGTATGATGCAGCCTATGTCACGGTGCGTGATCTGGAACTGACGAACCGCGCCGACGCTGTCATCGGCGAGCAATATTCCCAGCCGGATAAGCTGGAGCGCACCGGCGTGGCTGTGGTTGCGAAGGACAGGGGCACGCGCTGCGGCATCACACTGCAAAACCTGCTGATCCATGATGTACACGGCAACGTGTACGACAAGCACATGAACAACGGCGGCATTTACATGACCGCCTTGCAGCCCACAGATGAGACCGCTACCGGCGCGGCACGCTTTGCCGATGTGCTGGTCGAGGGCTGCTATGTGGCCCGCGTCAGCCGCTGGGGAATTGCGGTGGGGTATACCTACGCCCACGCGCAGTTCCGGGGGGCCGAGCTGGCAGAAAAAGCCTTTCTGCAGTACGGTCACGAGAATGTCGTTCTCCGTGATAACTACGTGAAAGCGGCGGGCGGCGACGGCCTGACGGTCATGTACGCCCTGCGCCCGCTGGTCGAGCACAACACGGCAGACTCCGTCGCCTGCGAGATGAACGACCGTGTTTATCGGGAGCCGGGCAATCGCATGGGCAAGGTGGCCGCCGCCATCTGGCCGTGGAAATGCAAGGATGCGCTGCTGCGCTGCAACGAAGCCGTTGACACGCGGCTCAATCAGGACGGCATGGCCTACGATGCCGACTCCGGCGACGGCACGGTGTACGAGCACAACTACAGCCGCATGAACGAGGGCGGCTGCGTGATGTTCTGTTTGGAGGAGGCCATCCACAACACCTTCCGCGGCAACGTCAGCTATGACGACCTCGGCGGCACGATCAGCCCCTCCCAGAACCCGGACGCCCTGCTGGAGCACAACACGTTCTATCTGCGTGACGGCGTGCCCTTCGTGCGCGCCCGCATGGATGGAGGCAGCTACACCGAGAAGGATGATACGATCCTCCCGCTGCCCTAAGGCAACACCGCATAATTCCCGCCTGACGGCTTAAGCACCGCTCCGGTGGCTGCGGCACGGCATCTGCGTTGCCAAAATGCTCGATAATACACAAAGTATTATCTGCGCTTTTGGCTTAGCAGCTGCCGCACCTCGCTCGCCGTATCGGCACTTAGAATTATGCGGTATTGCCCTAAAAAGCAAAAACAACCCCCCGCCCCGGACGCCGAATCCTTCAGCATCCGGGGCGGATTTTTGTACTCATTTTGCCCGTTCGGGCGGGGTTTGCGCAAATGTCGAATGTATGGTAAAATACAGGTAAAATCAGCTTTTTGGGGGTCATCTTTTGGGCATTGTAGTCATCGGTGCGGTTTTTGTGGACATCAAGGGGTATCCGCTGTCCACCTATATCCCGGGCGGGCGCAACGCGGGCCGGGTCGAGCAGGTGCACGGCGGCGTCTGCCGCAACGTGGCGGAGGACATTGCCAATGTTGAGCTGCGCCCCACCTTCGTCAGTCTGGTGGACGACACCGGCTCCGGCCAGGACGTCATTGACAAGCTGGCCCGGCACAAGGTCAACACCCGCTACATCCAGCGCATGCCGGACGGCATGGGCACCTGGCTGGCCGTGTTCAACAACGACGGCGATGTCTGCGCCGCCATCTCGAAGCGGCCCGACACGACGCCGCTGACCGCATTATTAAAGGAAAAGGGCGACGAGATCTTTTCCGACTGCGACGGCATCGCCATCGAGTTTGATCTGGAGAAGGAGACCGTCAAGCAGATTTTGCACTACGCCAAAAAGTACCGTAAAAAGGTCTACGCCGCGGTCTCCAACATGAGCATTGCCATGGAGCGCCGCAGCCTCCTGCAGGAGATCGACTGCTTTGTCTGCAACCAGCAGGAGGCCGGGCTGATGTTCTCCGACGATTACGACCACCTGACGCCGGACGAGATGCGCGCCACGCTGGCCGCCAATGTGCGCAGCGCCAACATTCCCTGCATGGTCGTGACGATGGGCGAGCAGGGCGCCGTCTACGCCCGCACCGACGGTGAGAGCGGCATGGTGCCCGCCAAGAAAGTCGATGTCATCGACACCACCGGCGCGGGGGATGCTTTCTTCGCCGGGACGGTCATCGGCCTGACCTACGGCAAGACGCTGGCCGAGGCCTGCGAGATCGGCAGCCGCCTGGCCGCATCGGTCATCTGCATCTCGGAGAATGTCTGCCCGCGGTTCCGCCCGCAGGAGTTCGGGCTGGATGTGCCGGTCACAGACTGATTTTTTCGGTTTTTTGGCACACATTTCCCTTATTTTGCCAATTTTCCGATTTCGCACATTTTGCCTTTTTAGCAGTTTTCTATCTGCACATTTTCGGCAAGTACGGCCGTTTCAGTGCATTTCAGTATCTGAATTTTGCGCGCAGTTTTTCAAAAATTCAAAATATTTAGTTATTGTATAACCAAACATGAAAACAGATAATCTCATCCCCGCAGCCCCGCTTGACCGGCGGGAGCTTGCACCCGGCGTGCAGCTCTGCTTCACCCGGCTGGACGTGCCGCTTTGCCCGCCCCCGCTGGACTGGCCGCGGCTGCTCGTCTTTGACTTCTGCCGCAGCGGACGACGCGCCATCCCGGACGGCGCACAATATGCCATCGTGACGGAGGGTCATGCCGCCGTCAGCTTTGCTGTGCCCGGTGCGGACTTCTACCTGCCCGGCAGCCAGTACGAGGCGCTGCAGCTTTTCATTGACCCCGACGCCGTGCAGGCAGACAGCTTTTTGACGCTGATGGGGCTGGAAATAGGCGGCATCGCGGATTATTTCTGCCGCGGCGGCGTCCACTGCTGCCCGATGAGCGACGCCATCACGGCCATTGTGGACGAGGTCTGGGACAACGCCGCCTACGCCGCCCCCGGCGAGCTGCGCTATGCCGCCGTGCGGCTGCTGTATGAGCTGCTGCGCCTTCCCGACGAGGCCGACACGGCCCGCTGCCCCGCGCGGCAGGTCGAATGCGTGCGCGAGGCCGAGACGCTGGTCCTGCAGGACCTCTCGGTCCGCCGCCCGGCCCGGGAGCTGGCCGACCATTTTGGTTTGAGCGAGAGCGGCTTCAAGCTGTACTGCCAGAATGTGCTGGGCGAGGGGTATCTCGCCTACTTCCGCCGCCGCCGGCTTGAAAGAGCCGCCGAGCTGCTGCGCACGACCCCCCAGCGGGTGCAGGACATCGCCGCCCGGGTCGGCTACGAGAGCCAGGGCCGCTTTGCCCAGGCGTTCTACGACCAGTTCCGCCTGACCCCGCTGGAATACCGGCGCTTGTCGAAGTAGCCCCCCTGGCCCCCTCCCTCGCAGAGGGAGGCAAGAAGGCCACGACCCGAAAGGAGCGGAAAATTGAACAACATCACGCGCTCGATTTTCCGTGCCATTCATGAGGGGCGGTGGTTGAGCATTGAATACAAAAACCAACAGACCCAGCAGACCAAATATTGGGTCGCTATCCGCGGGCTGAACCCCAGGACCCGCACCCTGAACGTTGACGGGCTGCATCTGGGCAAATTAAGCGTGCAGGCGCTCGACCATATCAGCATTGACCGCATCCAGACCGCCGAGGTCGTGGACGGCTCGTGGTGCCCCGTCAACCAGACGCTCATCGACGACATCCGCGACAACCCCGGGCGGTACGCGGCGCTGTTTGACAACGCCGCCAACCTGCGGGTGCTGGACTATCTGGCCGCCTGCAACCGGCTGGACGCCACGCCCTACCAGTCCAACTACAGCCTGATCCATCAAATTGACGCCGACTGCTTTGCCGATTATAAGGAGGACACGCTGGAGCTGACCGACGACCAGTTCCGTGAGCTGGTGGGCCGGTTCCAGCGCCGGGTCGAGGACCGCCACCAGAACGCCGCCCGCCCCAGCCTGCCCACGCTGGGGCTGAACCTTATCAGTATTGACACCCGGCAGGGGCTGTACGTGCTGGCCTACCGCCCGCTGCGGCTCGACGTGAAAAAGCGTGCCCTGCGGGCCGAGCCGGAGCCGGTCATCTGCCGGGAGTTCACCGTCAACGGCAGCAAGCTGAGCATCCATCAATTTCTGGATGCTGACGACTATACGCTGCTGGACGAGTTCACGAAGCACGCCGAGACCATCAAGGACCGCATCACCCGCAGCAACCCGCGGGTGCGGGTCGATGACCTGCCCTACCTCGTCGCCATCAGCCGCGACTGCCCCGTAGACTTGGAGCATGAGTACCGCGGCATCCTTACTATGTTCGAGGATCCCTCCGGCGAGACGGCCACCGCCCCGCTGCGGGCCTTCTTCGGCGAGATGACCGCCAAGCCGCGCCGCCGCAAGTCCTACCCGCTGGCGCTGCTGAACAACAAGGTCAATCTGGACCAGCTGCTGGCCATCAACAACGCCATGCGCTACCCGCTGGCCTACGTGCAGGGTCCGCCGGGCACCGGCAAGACCAACACCATCGTCAACACGCTGACGACGGCGTTTTTCAACGAGCGCACGGTGCTTTTTTCCAGCTACAACAACCATCCCATCGACGGCGTTGTGGAAAAGCTGCAGGCCGTCACCTACCACGGCCAGACCGTGCCGTTCCCGATCCTGCGCCTTGGCAACAACGAGAAAACCGCCGAGGCCCTGCGCACCATCGACCAACTGTTTGAGCAGTGCAAAAAAATCCCCGTACCGGAGCGGCTGCTGGACAAAAACCACGCGGACCGCACAGCCCGCGCCAAACAGCTGACCGCCCTGCTGGAACGGTATGAGCGCATCCTTGATTTGCGGGAGCGGCGGGAGACCATCCGGCGCCTGCTGGACGCCCGCGGCCAGATGAACTTCCAGTACGAGCTGCAGGCCGGGCAGCTGCCGCAGGTGGACCGTGAGCTGGCCGCCTACGGCAGCATCGACTCTGCCGACGCGCTGGCTCTGCTGGACCGCAACGAAGACGAGCTGCTGCGCTACCTCTACTACACCTCGGCCCGCTGCATCCGCCGGTTGGAGGAGCCGAAATATAACGATTTAATGAGCATCGTCCACAGCCCCGACACCGACAAGGAGCGGGTCACGCAGTTCAACAAGTACCTCTCGGAGCCGGAGAACCTGAAAAAGCTGCTGCGCGTCTTTCCCATTGTGGCCACGACCTGCATCTCCGCCCACCGCCTGGGCGACCCGGAGCCGAGCTTTGACATGGTCATCATGGACGAGGCAAGCCAGTGCAGCACGGCCATGTCTCTTGTGCCCATCCTGCGCGGGGCGTCGCTGATGCTTGTGGGCGACCCGCAGCAGCTCTCGCCTGTCATTCTGCTGGACCCCGCCGACAACCGCACGCTGCGCCGCCGCTACGGTGTCACGCAGGAGTACGATTACATCGATCTACAAATGCTTTCTGGCCTGCGACGCCGTCAGCGACGAGACGCTGTTGAGCTACCACTACCGGTGCAGCCCCAAGATCATCGAGTTCAACAATCGCAAATACTACAACCACAAGCTGCACATTGCCAGCCGCGAGACCGACCCCACGCCGCTCGTCTATGTGGACGTGCCCAACGACACCACCGACGAGAAAAACACCGCCCCGCAGGAGGTGCGCCGCATCGAGGCATACCTGACCGCGCACCCGGACAAGCAGGTGGGCATCATTACGCCGTTTGCGAAGCAGCGCGCCGCTATCGAGGCCATGCTGCGCGCGAAGCACTTTGAGAACGCCGCCTGCGGCACGGTGCACGCCTTTCAGGGCGACGAGAAAGACGTGGTCATCTTCTCCCTGGCGCTGACCGACCAGACCCGCCCGCGCACCTACGACTGGCTGAAAACGAACAAGGAGCTCATCAACGTGGCGACCTCCCGCGCGCGGGAGCAGCTGGTCATCCTCTCGAACCAGGCCGCGCTGGACCGCCTGCACGCCGACAGCACCGACGACGATATTTACGAGCTGGTGCAGTATGTGCGCAAAAACGGCCAGTCCGAGGTGACCGAGAAGCCCGCCGCCAGCCGTGCGCTGGGCATCAAGCCCTACAGCACCAAGACCGAGGATGCCTTTTTGGAAAATCTGAACCACGCGCTGGACAACGCCTTCCTCGACGGCAGCCGCTGCACGGTCCGCAAGGAGGTGCCCATCGCGCAGGTGTTTGAGGATAACCCCGGCTGCGCCGACCTGTTCTACACCGGGCGGTTCGACTTCGTCGTCTACCAGCGGGAAGGCCGCCGCCTGATGCCGATTTTAGCCATCGAACTGGATGGCCGCGAGCACCGCGACGACCCCGCCGTCCAACGCCGTGACCGCAAGAAGGACCAGATCTGCCGCGAGCACGGCTTTGAGCTGATCCGCGTCGAGAACAGCTACGCGCGGCGGTATAATTATATCAAGAGTATTTTGATAAATTACTTCCGCAAGGTGTCGTAGCACCCGCAAACGGGCAGAACCCCTCAGGGCATCGCTGCGCTTGCCCACATCCCCTGTAAGGGGAGGCTCTTTGCGCGGGCAGAGCCCGCGAGAAAGCCTCCTCACGAAGTGGGGAGGTGGCCGAGTGGAACGAGGCCGGAGGGGCTCTGCCCGCTCATCCCGGCGTAAAACCGAAAAGTCCTGCCTCCCTTTCCCGGAGACAGGACTTTTTCCTTTTTACCGCCAGTGAAACGTAACCATGCCGTAAATATAAATAAACAAAATTGCACCCGGCACAAAATACCTAAAAATCGGCTTCATCCAGGGGCGGACCTTCAGGCCCCTGCCGGTGTTGGCTTCGGCCACAAAATTGTCCCAGCCCCAGCCAAAGCGGTTGCAGCAGAACAGCGCCAGCACCAGCGACCCCAGCGGCAGCACATTGTTGCTGACGATGAAGTCCCAGAAGTCCAGCCACGCGCTGCCCGGCGCAAACGGCTGGAAGTGCAGCACGCTGTAGCCCAGCGCCGTCGTCAGCGCCAGCAGAAAGATGCCGACGCCGCAGACCACGCAGCCCTTCGGGCGGCTCCACCCGGTCAGCTCACGCACCATGGCAAGGATATTCTCGCAGACGCCCAGCACGGTGGACAGCGCCGCAAACACCATGAACAGGAAGAACAGCGCACCCCACCAGCGGCCCCCGGCCATATTGCCGAACACCCCCGCCATCGTGTCAAACAGCAGACTGGGGCCTGCCGTGACCTCCAGCCCGTAGGTGAAGCACGCCGGGAAGATGATGATGCCCGCCAGCACGGCCACGAACGTGTCGAGAAAAATGACCCGCAGTGACTCGCCCATGAGCGCGTGATCCTTGCCGATGTAGCTGCCGAAGATTGCCATGCCGCCCATGCCGACGGACAGCGAGAAAAACGCCTGGTTCATGGCCGCCACGATGACCCCGCCGTCAATGGCCGAGAAATCCGGCACAAGGTAGAACCGCAGCCCCTCCGCCGCACCGGAAAACGTCAGGCTGTGCACGGCCAACACCAGCATCAGCACCAGCAGCGCGCTCATCATGTACTTGGTCACGCGCTCCAGCCCGCCCTGCAAATTAAAGCTCAGCAGCACAAACGCCGCTATAAGGACCACAAGCAGGTAGGTCACGTTCAGCCCGGGGTCGGCGATCATCTGCGCAAAGCCGAAATCCGCATTCTGCCCGGTCAGGAACTTGACAAAATAGTACAAGATCCAACCCGTGACCACCGTGTAGAACGCCATGATGGCAATGTTGCCGATGAGGCTGACGACGCCGAATACGCCCCACTTGTGGCCGGGCTTTTCCAGGCGTTGGTACATGGTAACGGGGCTGGCCTGGGCGGCGCGGCCCACGGCAAACTCCATGACCATGACGGGCAGGCCCAGCACCAGCAGGCAGAGGATGTAGAGCAGCATAAAGCTGCCGCCGCCATTCTGGCCGCACATCCAGGGGAATTTCCAGACGTTGCCGCAGCCGATGGCGCACCCCGCCGACAGCATGATAAAGCCCAAGCGGCTGCTCAGGCGTTCGCGTTCGTTCATAAATCAGTTTTCCCTTTCGGTAGTGATTTCCGCGCAGACAATTTCCGTGCGGCCCTGGGTGCGGAACTTGTAGCCCCAGGTGCCCGTGCCACCGCTGACGATGGCATCGCAATGTTCTGCAATGTTCTTTCTGCCGTAGTTGCGCTCATTTTTGGCAACCATGCCCACCGCACCCGCAGGCCAGACCTGCCCGCCGTGGGTGTGGCCGCTCAAAATCAGGTCCGCCCCCGCCGCGGCGGCGTTCTTAAAGTCCCGCGGCTCATGGTCGAGCCAGACCGTGTAGTGGTCGTCGGGGCCGCCGGGCATAAGCTGTGCCGCCGTAAAGCGGCTGCCGTTCGTGTACAGATAATCCTTGCGGCCCACGACGCGCACACCGCAGGGCAGCAGGACGGACGTATCCTCCAGGATGCGCACGCCCGCGGCGGCGAACCCTCGCTCCAGATCCGCGCGGCCAAAGCTCGGCTCCCGCCAGTGGTGGAACAGGTCGTGGTTGCCGAGGACGTAATACTTGCCCAGCGGCGCGTCCAGCTCGCCAAACAGCTTGCAGAAGGCGTCCAGCTCCTCCGGCTCGGTGAATTCGTCGAAAATATCGCCGGTCAGCACAAGCAGGTCGGGACGGCACGCCTCGATTTTTGCTTTCAGCTCAGGGATACGGGTGTGATCCATCGCCGCACAGGCGCGCGGGTGGACATCACTGACCTGCACGATGGTCAGCCTGCCGTTCGGCAGATTTTTCCGCGTTGTCAGGCTGTATTTTGTCGTACAGAGACGCAGCGCACGCCGCCGCCCCCACCACATGATAAGGCCCGTCAACAGCCACGGCGTTATGCCATCCAGCCAGATAATACGCCAAACAGTCAGCGGTGTGCCGCCGATGCGCCGCAGCGCCAGCCCGATGGCGGTACCGATGCAGTAGAATGTCACAAGATGTCCGGCAAACACGATGCCCAGCCCGAGCGGGTCGCGGCTGATATACGCCAGCACGCCCATCAGCACAAGCGGCAGTCCGTAATACAGCACCGGCCACCGGGCCACCAGCTGTAAGGGCGGCAGCTGCAAAAAGTTCAGGTACAGCAAAGCATCCAGCGCTACCTGCCCGAGGCGCGGAAGAACGAATTGGAAGAAAGGATGATACATTGTGTTGGCCTTTGTTTCGTGAGAGTGCCTTCCCCCAAGGGGGAAGGTGTCTGCGGCCCCGTCCGCAGACGGATGAGGGGAAGCCTTTTAACAAAAACAGCCCCGCACCTCGCGGCACGGGGGCTGAAATTTAATTTTTACTGTTCCTTCGCCTTGATGGCCGCGTCAATCGCGCGGGCAGCCTCTTTACCGGCACCCATGGCCAGAATGACCGTGGCAGCACCGGTGACAGCGTCGCCGCCGGCGTAGACCATCGGGCGGCTCGTCAGGCCGTCGGGACCGTTGGTGATCAGGCAGCCGTGCTTGTCGGCGTCCAGACCCGGCGTGGTGGAGCGGATCAGCGGGTTGGGGCTGGTGCCCAATGCCATGATCATCGTATCAACGTTCAGAACGAACTCGCTGCCCTCCTTGACGATGGGGCGGCGGCGTCCGGACGCATCCGGCTCACCCAGTTCCATTTCGACGCAGGTCATACCCTTGACCCAGCCGTTCTCGTCGCCCAGCACTTCCGTCGGGTTCGTCAGCGTCTTAAAGACGATACCCTCCTCCTCGGCGTGCTCGACCTCCTCCTTACGGGCAGGCAGCTCGGCCATGCCGCGGC
>ENA-OWRJ01003753-OWRJ01003753.1-human-gut-metagenome-genome-assembly--contig:-NODE-3753-length-10640-cov-2.429381_pt1 | contig 10640 bp, 10 predicted proteins | sample MGYA00248269_ERZ651897 | MGnify/ENA primary metagenome ERZ651897 (study PRJEB26924, sample SAMEA4378252) | human gut metagenome | biome: human gut; feature: human-associated habitat; material: faeces...
CCACGGATTTCAGCCTCATCACGGACACCGCCAAGAGAAATTCTCACATACGGTTTTTTCAGTGCTTTTGCAAGTGATCTTGCAATGGATGTCTTTCCAGTTCCCGGAGGACCTACCAGACACAGGATCGGGCTGTCACCCTTTTTCGTAAGAGCACGTACTGCCAGAAACTCCAGCACACGTTCTTTCACCTCTTCCAGTCCGTAATGTTCTGCTTCCAGAAGCTCTTTCGCATATGCAATGTCTGTAAAATCCTCAGCCCGCTTATTCCATGGCATTTCCAGCATGGTTTCAATATATGTACGGATCACGCCCGCTTCTGCCGGACTCTGCATGGAATTTTTAAATCTGCTGATCTCTTTTTTCAGCTTTTCTTTTACCTCATCCGGTGCATCCAGCGCTTCTGTCTTCTGTGCAAATTCCTCCGCATCGGAAATTGTAGTATCCTCACCAAGCTCTTCTCGGATCAGCTTCAACTGTTCGCGCAGGATATATTCTCTCTGATGCTTATCCACACGCTCTTTCACCTTCATCTGGATCTCATCGCGGATGTTCATGATCTGCATCTCATTGACCAACTTAAAGGAAATAAGCTCATAACGTCTGTCAAAATCAAGTTCTTCCAGGATTTCCTGCAATTCCCGGTAATCCAGAGGCATATTCGCTGCCACCTGATTCACCATCTTTTTCAATTCCGTGATCTCTTTGATCTGGTTTACCATATCTTTTGTGATCTTCGGCATTCTCGCCGCATAATCCAGATACAGATCCCGAAGTCCCCGCATCATCGCTTCCCGGTTGATCTCGCCTGCAATATCCGGATCACTCTCTTCCGGGATCGTAATATTTGCCCGAAGATACGGATCTGCAAATTCTATTGTATTTAAAACCGCCCGCTCTTCTGCAGATACAAGCACCCGCAGGATCTGTTTTACTGTCGCAACTGTTCCCACACGGTAGAGATCTGCTTCTCCCGGATTTTCCACTTCCACATCTTTCTGTGTCAGCAAAAAAATCTTCTGGTCGCTTGCCATCGCTTCCTGAACCGCTTCAATCGAGCGTTCCCGGCTGATGTCAAAATGTGCCACCATCTCCGGCAGAATTGTCATTCCCCGCAGGGCAACCATTGGCAGACTTTCTGTTCTGTTCATATAGTTTTTTCTTCTGTTAAATAAAAATGGATGCTTCTGGCCTTAACCGTCAGCACCCATTTCCATACGTCTGATTTTCTTATGCACTTTCCGGTCTTGCTTCGATCTTTTCTGTACTCGGTGCTTTCTCCCCAAGTACTGCCTCTTTTGTCACAAGACAGTATTTCAGATTCTCATCAGACGGTGCTTTATACATGATATCCATCATTACATTTTCCATGATCGCACGGAGTCCTCTGGCTCCTGTCTTACGCTTCAGGGAAGTCTCAGCAATCGCCTCCAGCGCCTCTTTGTCGAATTCCAGTTCCACATCATCCAGCTCCAGAAGCTTCTGGTACTGTTTTACAATCGCATTCTTTGGTTCCGTCAGAATACGGATCAGATCTTCCTTATCCAGAAGTTCCAGGGATACAGTTACCGGCACACGTCCTACAAGTTCCGGGATCAGTCCGAACTTCACAAGATCCTGTGGAAGGATCTGCTGCAGAAGCCGGTCGATATCTTCCTCATGACGCTGCGCGATCTGTGCCTCAAATCCAATGGATTTCTTATCTATTCTGTTCTCTATGATCTTATCTATTCCCTCAAACGCTCCACCGCAGATAAATAAAATATTGGTGGTATCAATCTGGATCATCTCCTGCTGCGGATGCTTACGTCCACCCTGTGGCGGTACATTTGCGATTGTACCTTCCAGGATCTTCAGAAGTGCCTGCTGAACACCTTCTCCTGATACATCACGGGTAATCGACGGATTCTCAGATTTTCTTGTGATTTTGTCAATCTCATCGATATAAATGATTCCGTGCTCTGCACGTTCAATATCACCATCTGCTGCCTGAATGATCTTAAGAAGAATATTCTCTACATCTTCTCCGACATATCCCGCTTCTGTAAGCGCAGTTGCATCTGCAATTGCAAACGGTACATTCAGAATTTTTGCGAGAGACTGTGCCAGAAAAGTCTTACCGCATCCTGTCGGTCCTACCATCAGGATATTACTCTTCTGAAGCTCCACGCCCAGATCTTTTTCTGCCATAATACGCTTATAGTGATTATATACCGCAACAGAAAGTACTTTCTTTGCTTCGTCCTGTCCGATCACATAATCATCCAGAAATGCCTTGATTTCTTCCGGTTTCAGAAGATTGATATCATCATATGCATTTTCTTCTTCATAACCAAGTTCATCTTCAATGATCTCAGTACATACATCCACACACTGGTCACAGATAAACACCCCATTTGGTCCGGCGATCATCTTGCGTACCTGACTCTGTGGTTTATTGCAAAAAGAACATCTTACGATTTCTTCATATTTTCCTGCCATATTCTTACCTCGCACTTTTTTACACGTAAAGGGAATGTCCCAATAAGGACATTCCCTTTTCCCGTTAACGGCTTGTAATAACCTTATCAATCAATCCATATGCCAAAGCTTCTTCGGCAGTCTTCCAGTTATCTCTTTCCGTATCTGCACAAATTGTCTCATAACTCTGACCTGTATTTGCAGCCATCAATCTGTTCATTCTTTCTCTGATCTTCAGAATATGCTGTGCATTGATCTCAATCTCGGTTGCCTGACCCTGTGCACCGCCTGAAGGCTGGTGAATCATGATCTCTGCATTCGGAAGGGCATATCTCTTTCCCTTTGCTCCGCCTGCGAGAAGGAAGGCTCCCATACTTGCAGCCATTCCCATACACATCGTAGAGACGTCACATTTGATGTAATTCATAGTGTCGTAGATCGACATACCTGCTGAAATCGATCCGCCAGGACTGTTAATATAAAACTGGATATCCTTTTCCGGATCTTCTGCTTCCAGAAACAGCAGCTGCGCTACGATCAGGCTCGCTGATGCATCATTCACTTCGGTATCCAGGAAAATGATTCTGTCTTTTAAAAGTCTTGAATAAATGTCGTAAGAGCGTTCTCCACGGCTTGTCTGTTCAACGACATAAGGTACTAAACTACTCATGTAACACTCCTCCTGCTATATTAAAGTATGAAACAGATACTTATTTTTCTACGGCCTTGTCAACTACAAATGTAATTGCTTCCTGAACTGCCATATCCTGCTTCATCTGTTCTTTTTCTTTGTCACCCATAAAGCTCTTAAGCTTGTCAGCTTCCATCTGGTAAGCTTCTGCCATCTTAGCGATCTCTTCGTCTAATTTTTCATCTGTGATTTCGATGTTTTCTGCTTTTGCAATTGCTTCAAGAACAAGTCTTGTCTTGATTCTCTTCTCAGCCTGCGGACGAAGTTCATCCATCATCTTGTCAGCTGTCATGCCTGTGAACTGCATGTACTGGTCAAGAGTCAGTCCCTGCTGCTGCATTCTCTGAGCGAATTCATCAAGCATCTGTCTTGCCTGTGTATCAACCATAGCTTCCGGAAGATCCATCTTAGCTGATTCGATGATCGCATCTACAGCTGCATCTTCCTGTGCTCTCTTGCCATCGTTTACTTTCTGCTCTTTGATCTTAGCTTTGATATCAGTTTTTAATTCATCAAGAGTATCGAATTCTGATACTTCTGAAGCAAATTCATCATCAAGCTCCGGAAGTTCTTTTGCTTTGATCTCATGAACTGTGCATTTGAATACAGCTTCTTTTCCTTTGAGGTCTTCTGCATGGTAATCTTCCGGGAATGTAACCTTAACTTCAACTTCTTTTTCTGGTTCTGCACCGATCAGCTGTTCTTCAAATCCTGGAATGAAAGATCCTGAACCGATTGTCAGCGGATAGTTTTCTCCTTTTCCACCTTCAAAAGCTTCTCCGTCTACAAATCCTTCAAAATCAAGGACAACTTCGTCTTTATCCTGTACCGGACGTCCTTCTACTGTGATTGTTCTTGCGTTCTTAAGCTGTTCTTCCTCAAGCTTAGCGTCGATTTCTTTCTGTGTTACGCGGTTAGAATATTTCGGAACTTCGATTCCTTTGTATTCGCCAAGTTCTACTTCCGGCTTTGTAGCTACTTCAGCTGTGAAGATGAACGGTTTTCCTTTTTCGATCTGTGTTACATCGATCTTCGGCTGAGATACGATCTCAAGTCCGCTTTCATCGTATGCTTTTGAATATGCTTCCGGAATCAGAGCGTTTGCTGCATCATCATAGAAGATTTCCGGTCCGTACATCTTTTCGATGAGCTGGCGCGGAACTTTTCCTTTACGGAATCCAGGAACATTAATTCTGCTTTTCTGTTTCTGGTATGCTTTCTGAAGTGCTCCTTCTAATTCTTCTGCTGAAACTTCGATTGTGAGTTTCGCCATATTGTGTTCTAACTGTTCAACTTGTAAACTCATTACCATTTCCTCCTAAATTTACATATGCAAAAAGTCGACAGACTTATCTACATTACAATCATTTTACAAGTATAGCACAACTTCTACAGTTTATCAAGCTCTAAAATTCGTTCTATAAAGCCATTTAATTCCTCATCACCGAGCGACCAGGTATTCCGCCCTTTTTGCGTCACGGTAAAGGTATATTCCTGCTTCTCTCCATACTGCATATCAAGATAAGAACTTCTTAAAAGGCTGTATGCACCGGTCATGTAATCCAACACCATTGCCTCTTTGATTTCTTCATCTGTTCCGCTGTACTTTCCTGCATCTTTGTCTGCCTGGATCTTCTCGGACTCTTCCTTCAGCTTCGGCATGAAGCGGGTAAATACATCCACCGGCTGGTACTTTACCGTCACCTCACAGGTCTTACTCCCCGTCTTTTTTACACCACTTACCTGATAACGGGCGGAACTAAAGATCTCTTTAATCAATACACCATATGTCTCAGAAAAGTCATTTTCCGTCTCCACACCATTTAGCAGACAGTCCTGGACAAAAGCATTGATCCCGTTCTCATAGACCTTTTTCAGATCACTGTCTGATGCTCCGAGGATTTCTTTTGCTTCCTGGGTTTGTCCCTGAAAAGTCAGATCCAGGTTCGCCTGCACATATTTTTCCGCCTTTCCTTCATTGATCCCACATCCGACAAGCAGTGTAGTCAAAAGCAGCACTGCCAGAAACACACTGCCTGCTTTTCTCTTTTTCCAGAAACTACCGTTCATAGACTACCTGCTTTGAAATGGTATCTGCGCTTTCTTTATCCCGCAGCTCGCTGATCAGCGCAAGTGCAAAATCGATCGCGTTTCCAAGTCCCCGGCTGGTTGTGATATGTCCATCTGTCACTGCCGGCTGACAGGTAACTTCCGCTCCGATAAGTCCTTCTTCCATTCCCGGATAGCAGATTGCCTTCTTTCCTTTCAGGATTCCCATTCCGCCAAATACGGTCGGTGCCGCACAGATTGCAGCCAGATATTTTTTTTCTTCATTATGTTTTAAGATCAGCTTTTCAAGACCTTTGTGTTCTTTTAAATGGATTGTTCCCGGCATCCCCCCCGGAAGCACCAGCATCTTCACCTCTGAAAAATCTGTATTTTCAAACAAGCTGTCTGCTTTTACTATAATTCCGTGTGCCCCCTGGATCTCTTCCTGTCCCATGATGGAAACGGTTCTGGTCTCGATCCCGGCTCTTCTTAAAAGATCAACGACCGTAAGACCTTCAATTTCTTCAAATCCATCTGCAAGAAATACACATACTTCATTCATAATCTTGTCCATCCTTTCTTTTTCCTGATGTTCCCCATTGTAACAGAAGCCTGCAAAAATGGCAACTTTCTGCCTTGTCTCCCCCGAAAAACTCCGCTATACTGTTAATGAATATATAAGGAGGGATTTCCCATGGAAATAGAACGCAAATATCTGATTCATAAGCTTCCGGATCACCTTGAAGCTTATCCGCACCGCACACTTGAGCAGGCTTATCTATGCACCGAACCGGTTGTCCGTGTCCGCAGAGATGCTGATGACTACATCCTGACCTACAAATCCAAAGGTCTGATGATTCGTGAAGAACATAATCTTCCTCTTACCGAGGAAGCCTACTGCCATCTGCGCGAAAAGGCAGACGGGCGCATTATCACAAAAGAACGCTACTGCATCCCTTACGGAGATCATCTCACGATCGAGCTTGATGTCTTCGCCGGTGATCTCGCCCCACTTCTCCTTGCCGAAGTCGAATTTTCTTCCGAAGAAGAGGCAAATTCCTTTACCCCACCGGACTGGTTTGGTGAGGATGTCACCTTTTCCAGCAAATATCATAACAGTACACTGAGTCAGAAAAAGGATTGAGAAATTTCCCAATCCTTTTTTCTTCCGCAAATGCTCCATCCGGTACATTTGCGACCACATTCTTTTTATTAGTCTTCCAGACCAAATCCGTCATGGATTGCAACCAGTGCACGGTCTGCATCTTTTTCATCGATCAGAACCGTGATACGGATCTCTGATGTAGAAATCATATTGATATTGATATTGGAATTGCTAAGTGACTCAAACATGGTCGCAGCAACGCCCGGATTGCTGAGCATTCCGGCTCCTACGATCGATACCTTTGCAACTTTTTCGTTATAATTCATCTCTTTGATCGTAAGGGCTTCTTTTCTGGCTTCCATAACTTCCATTGCCTCTTTAAGATCATCCTGTGATACAGTAAACGTAATGTCTTTTGTTCCGTCACGTCCAACTGACTGAAGAATAATATCTACGTTAATATTATGCTTTGCAAGTGTATTGAAAATCTTAAATGCAGTACCTGGTTTGTCTTCTACACCCATTACTGAAATTCTCGCTGTATTTTTATCTGCCGCAACGCCGGTAATTAACATTTTTTCCACCTTTGCTACCTCCTTGACCAGGGTTCCTTCTTCTGTGTTCAGGCTGGAACGTACAACCAGCTCAACCCCGTATTTTTTCGCCATCTCTACAGAACGATTATGTAAAACCTTTGCCCCTGATGTTGCAAGCTCCAGCATCTCATCGTAGGTGATCTCTTCGATTTTGCGTGCATTCGGTACCACTCTCGGGTCTGCAGTGTAAACACCGTCTACGTCTGTATAAATCTCGCATTTGTCTGCATGCATTGCAGCCGCAAGTGCCACAGCTGTCGTATCGGATCCACCTCTTCCAAGTGTGGTATAGTCTCCATAATGGTTGACTCCCTGGAATCCGGTTACGATCACGACCTTACGGTTCTCCAGTTCATGGGTGATACGGTCTGTATCCACTCTTTTAAATCTTGCATTTCCGTTCCGCGCCGTAGAATGCATCTTTACCTGGAATGCATTCAGCGAGATTGCCGGAACATTCAAAAACTGAAGTGCCATTGCCATCAGTGCCACAGATACCTGCTCTCCCGTGGTAAGGAGCATATCAAGTTCTCGTTTTGATGGATACGGATTGATCTCAGCTGCCTTCTCAAGCAGTTCATCTGTTGTATCTCCCATTGCGGAAAGAACAACGATCACATCATTCCCCATCTGATACTCTTCTGCGCAGCGTCTTGCCACATTAAAGATCCTCTCTTTATCTGCAACTGAACTGCCGCCAAATTTCTTAACTACCAGCATAATTTCCTCCTACAATTCCTGCACTTTTATACTTCTTCTTGTACTCTTATCATATGCAGAATTTCCGGATAAGCTTTTGCTTTTTCCTCGTATTCTCCCTCGGTCATCACCGGTGTGACAAAACCGAATTCTCCATTGACTCCTGCCTCTACAAATCTTACTTCACCAAAATCATTGCCGATTCGTTCTTTGAGCGCATCCTCATTTCCACGGATTCGCACCAGGAACTTCTTGCTGGTCTTGCTTCTGTCTTCCAATGTAAGCTTTTCTTCGCTCCAGAAATTCATGATATCTCTGCCCTGATTCTGTACAACTGCCACAATGTCAGCCACAACCGCACTTGCAGTCGGAAGCTTTCCTGCCCCACTTCCGTAGAACATCGCATCTCCCAGCATATTCCCCTTTACAAATACGGCATTAAATACACCATTCACACTGTAAAGCGGATGTTCTGCATGAAGAAGCACCGGTGCAACTCCCGCATAAAGAGTTCCGTCCACATGCTTACACTCAGCAAGAAGTTTGATATTCATTCCCAGAGCCTTTGCATACTGCATATCTTCTGTTGTGATCTTTGTAATACCTTCGGTATAAATTTCTTCAAAATCCACGTATTTTCCTGAGATGATCGATGCAAGGATCGCGATCTTCCGGCATGCATCCTGTCCTTCCACATCAGCAGTCGGATCTGCCTCTGCAAATCCATTCTTCTGTGCTTCACGGAGAACCTCTTCATAGTTCGCTCCCTCGTAGAACATCCTGGTCATCATGTAATTGGTTGTTCCGTTCAGGATTCCTGCGATTTCTTCGATCTCATCACCTGTCAGGGATGATCCAAGTGCCCGGAGGATTGGAATCCCCCCTCCCACACTTGCTTCAAAAAGGAAATTCACATTCTTTTCCCGCGCTGTTTTAAGAAGTGCGGATCCATGCTTGGCAACCAACGCCTTATTGGATGTCACAACACTTTTTCCTGCTTCCAGCGCTTTTCTGACAAAGGTATTCGCCGGTTCCACACCGCCCATCACTTCTACTACAATTCCAATCTCCGGATCATTCAGGATAATCTCATAATCATGAACAATCTTTTCCTGGATCTTATCTCCCGGGAAATTCCTCAGATCCAGCACATATTTAACTTCAATTTCTTCTTTTGCCCGTGTCGCGATCAGCTTCTGATTTACATCCAGAACCTCTACCACACCAGAACCTACGGTACCATAACCCAATACTGCAATCTTCATCTTTTTGTCTACTCCCTGCCTACGATTTTCAAATAATGCACACCTGAATGCTGTTCAATCTCTTCCACCATCTCCGACAGATTCTTCGTTGTCTGCAACACCTCCACACTGAGTGTCAGTGTTGCCACCCCGTTGATCGGAATACTCTGGTGAATAGTCAGGATATTCGCCTGATACCTTGCCACCGCGTTTAAAAGCTCTGCCATAACCCCCGGTGTATCATCAAGCTGAATAACCATCGTAACAGTCCTTCCTTTTTCATTTTCGTGAAATGGGAAAATATCATCCTTATATTTATAGAAAGAACTTCTGCTGATACCGATCTCTTCTGTCGCTTCCTGAATAGTCATTCCACGTCTGGTTGCGAGCAGTCTCTTTGTCTCGACAACCTTTATGAGCACCTCCGGCACTGCTTTTTTCTTTACCACATAGTACTTTGTATTATCCATTGTTACTCCTCTGTTTCAGATAAGCATTGATAAATGGATCCAGCTCCCCATCCAGAACTGCACTTACATTTCCGGTCTCTTCACCGGTACGGTGATCCTTGACCAGATTGTAAGGATGTAAAATATAGGATCGGATCTGGCTTCCAAAATTGATATCCTGAACTTCCCCCCGGATGCCGGATACCTTTTCTTCCTGCTCCTGCTTTTTCAAAAGATACAGCTTGGCTTTCAACATCTGCATCGCTTTGTCCTTATTAAAAAGCTGCGAACGTTCATTCTGGCACTGCACTACGATTCCTGTCGGAAGATGCGTGATCCGCACCGCAGACGAAGTCTTGTTGATATGCTGTCCTCCGGCTCCGCTCGAACGGTAGGTATCGATCCGCAGGTCGTCGTCATTCAGCTCAATGTCAATATCATCTTCAATATCCGGTATCACATCACAGGATGCAAAAGATGTCTGCCTCTTGCCTGCTGAATTGAACGGAGAAATACGCACCAGACGGTGCACTCCCTTTTCTGACTGAAAATAGCCATATGCATTATCTCCCGTTACTTCAAACGTGATTCCTTTCAGTCCGGTAATATCTCCGTCCTGATAGTCCAGCACGGTTATCTGAAATCCTTTTGACTGTGCATATCTTGTATACATACGATACAGCATATTTGCCCAGTCACAGCTGTCTGTTCCTCCGGCTCCTGCATGCAGTGTCACGATTGCATTGCAGGAATCATATTCTCCCGAAAGAAGCGTCCGGATCCTGAGATCTTCAAATTCTTTTTCAAATTTAGCGATCTCACGCTGGATCTCTTTGATCATCTCCCGGTCTTCTTCCTCTTCCGTAAGTTCGATCAGTGCATTGATATCTTCATATGAACTTTCCAGATCCCGGACCTCCTTCACACAGTCCTGCATTTTCCGGAGTTCTTTCATGATCCTCTGCGAAAGCTCTGTCTTGTCCCAGAACCCCGGTTCTTCTATCTTTCTTTCCAGCTCTTCAATCCGTTTTTCTTTGCCTGCCAGGTCAAAGTGAATCCCTCATTTCCTTCAGGGGTTCTTCATACGCATTTAATGTCTGCTTAAATCCGTCTAATTCAACCACTGTATCACCTCAAATCTCATAAAATTATATAAAAATCCAAACAGTCGTATTTATTTTCTTCCACAGCACTGTTTGTATTTCTTGCCGCTTCCGCACGGACACGGATCGTTCGGGAAAATTTTCTTCTCCTTGCGGATGGTTCCGGAAGCCTTCTGCTGCTTGTACAGCTCTTTTCTCTTCTCCTCATTTAAGATGGAATCCCACTGTGGGAGGGTGTACAGCC
>ENA-OWRJ01003754-OWRJ01003754.1-human-gut-metagenome-genome-assembly--contig:-NODE-3754-length-10636-cov-2.354976_pt1 | contig 10636 bp, 6 predicted proteins | sample MGYA00248269_ERZ651897 | MGnify/ENA primary metagenome ERZ651897 (study PRJEB26924, sample SAMEA4378252) | human gut metagenome | biome: human gut; feature: human-associated habitat; material: faeces...
CTTCCTTGGGGTGGATGTCCACGGGGATGCCGCGGCCGTCGTCGCGCACGGTGACGCTGTTGTCGGCGTGCAGGATGACGGTGATGCGGGTGCAGAAGCCGGCCATGGCCTCGTCGATGGAGTTGTCCACCACTTCGTACACCAGGTGGTGCAGGCCGCGCACGTCGGTGGAACCGATGTACATGGCCGGGCGCTTGCGCACCGCGGACAACCCTTCGAGAATGGTAATGGATGAGGCGTCGTAGCTGGAGGCCATGTCAGGAGCCATTAAACATCTTCCTCGCTATAATAGGTGGATTCGGAAATCTTCATGGGCATGATGATGACCGTGTACTCGTTGTCTTCGGAGCCGCGGATGCCGCAGGGGCCTTCGGCACCGGTCAGGATCATGTCCACGCTGGGCGAACTGAAGTGGCCCAGCACGTCCATGAGGTTGCGGGTGGGGAAGGCGATGCGGCTGATGTCGCCGCGGTAGGTCACTTCCAGGCTCTCGTTGGCCGAGCCGGTGTCCTGCCCCTGGGCGGAGAGGCGCACTTCGCTGTCGCCCAGGTCGAGATAGGCGCAGCGGTCACTGTCGGTATTGAAGATCTGGATGCGGCCCAGGGCCTCGATGGCTTCCTTGCGGTTGACGGTGAGCAGGCTCACGCCGTCGCCTTCCAGGCGGCTCATGAACACCGTGTAGTCGGGGTATTCATGACCGGCACGCGGTACGGACAGGCTCTCGGCGCCGTCCAGGGTGCGCAGGTACAGGCGCTTGTCGGTGATGTTGAGCTCGATCTCGTCCACGCCCAGCCACTTCTTCATGTCCTGCAGGTATTTCTTCTGGATGAGCACGCCCTCTTCGGGCAGACGGGCGGCCAGATCGTCATGGGTGAAGGAGACCAGGGCGAACTGGTGGCCGTTGAGGCCGCACACGTCGATACGGCCGTTGCCGCAGGGCTTCATGTACAGGCAGGTGATGGCGTCGGTGGCGTCATCGTCGCTGATGCAGAAAACGACGCGGTCCAGCACGTCCTGCAGGAAATCGCCCGACCAGGTCACCGGGGTCTCGGCCGGGAATTCGGAAAAGTTCTGGAACCACTCGGCCCCGCTCACAGGCAGCTTGTAGGTACGGCGGCCCTGTTCCAGCAGCAGGTTCCCGGTGCTCTCGTCCAGGGTGAGCTGGAGCACGCCCGCGGGCAGCTGACGCACCAGATCCACGAAGGCGCGGCCCTGCACGCCGATGAGGCCCGGCTGCTTCACTTCGGCGGGATAACGGCCGATGAACTCGATATTGGCATCCGTGGCCATGATGGACAGGCTGCCCTCCTCGGCCTTGAGCCAGATGGAACGCAGGTAGGCAGCCCCTGCTTTGGCAGGGATGATGGCTGCCGCTTTCTGCAGGCCTTCGATGATTTGTTCCTTATTAACGGAAAGTTTCATAAAAGAATCCTTGTAATAATTGATGCCTGTGCTTTTGTGCGCAACATCTGCAACAGACTGTTTTTACTTGAAATTTTAGCAAAACCTTTCAGCACTGCCCGTCTACGCCCTGAACACGCCGCCGGTGGGGGGGCTGTCCGGCTGTTCCTGATGTGCGCATTTTTCCAGCCTGGCGACAAGGTGTTGCACATCTTTGTTACTTTCCAGCATTTTTCCAATTTTTTTGACCGCATGGATGACGGTACTGTGGTCACGCCCGCCAAAGGCCCGGCCCAGTTCGGGATAGGAAAGGCCCAGGTGGCGGCGACAGACGTACATGGCGGCCTGCCGGGCCATGACCAGCCGTGCGTGGCGGCCTGTGCCCGTGATGTCGGCGGGGGCGGCGTCGCAGCAGCGCGCGGCCTCGGCCAGGATCTGTTCGTGCCCGGCATGGCAGGCCTGCACCGGGCCCGTGCGGACAAGACGTTCCAGGTCGTCCAGGCTGGGGTGCGGCGCGGTGGCATCTTCCCAGGCTGCCTTGACCCGGAGCAGCAGGGAACGCAGGCCGTGGAAATGGGCCGCGCGCCGTGCCATGAGGCGCAGGTGTTCGCGGGGCAGGTCCAGGGCGTTTTCCCGGCAGTACCGCTGCAGGTAACGCATGCGGGCCTCCATGTCCGGCGGGGTCAGCTCGGCGGAGAACAGTTGCCGGACGCGGGCGGCGGGGCCGGGCTCCCACGTTCCAAGGGCATCGGGGCCGTCCTCCATGGACAGGACCACCGGGGCTTTTGGGGGGCGATGCGCCAGCAGGGCCGCCAAAAGGCGCTGGGGACGGGGCTGCCCGCCCAGGGTCTGGATGTCGTCCAGGAACAGGGCGTCGGCCTGTTGCCAGAACAGGGGGGCCGTCTGTTCCTCCAGAGGACAGTGCTGAAAAAAGCGGGCCGCCGGGGCCAGGATGACGCGCAGGCCCTGCCGGGCGAGAGCCGCGGCCATATGGCGCAGCAGATGGCTCTTGCCCGTGCCCTTTTCGCCGTGGAGCAGGAAGGGGCTGTGCCCGGGCTCCCGCAGGGCAACGGCCCTGGCCATGGCCAGGGGAAAGGCGTTACGGGCGCCGCCCGGCAGCGGCGCTTCGTCCTCGCTGCCGTCGGCATGGAAGAAAAAAGCGTCCGGGATGCGGGCCGGGGCCAGCTGTGGCGCCGGGCCCTGTGGCAGATGCCGCCCGGGCAGGACATATTCCAGCCGGGGGGCGTCCGCGTCCGGCCAGACGGCCTTCACGGCTGCCGAAAAATCCGTTTCGTGCGGCGCGAACCAGCGGGCGAAGTAGATATGGGGAAAGGTGATCCGCAACACATTGCCGGACGGGAGGTGTTCCATGACCAGGCCATCCAGCCAGGGCGCTCCCCCGCCATCCGGGCCACCGGGGATGCTGCCAAGCAGATGCCGGCGCAGGCGGTGGCGAAAATCCTGAAGGGAAACATGTGCATTTGTCATGAGCGGCCCCTTGCGATCCGGGACCTTCTTCCGGTCGTCGCAAAGATGTTTTTATAGCATAAAAATATCCGCGAAACAAGTGCGTGAATCGTTCTCCGGCGCGGCGGATGGGTCAGGAAGGCTTTCATTTGGGCGGTGAGCCTTTTTGGCTTCTTCTGTGTGGGGGGGTACGGCAGCGTCAAACAAAAGCCCCCAGCAGTCTGCCTGTACAGTCTGCCGGGGGAAAATTTTACCATGTCACTTGTGACACTTTTGTGCGTATCTTTATCAACATACTTTATTTATTTATTTTTATCAACGAATGTCTCGGGCAGGAGCCAGGCGGCCAGGGCACTGACGGCAGCCAGGAGCCCCAGCGGGGCAAAGGCCCATGTCCAGGGCTGGGACAGGCCCGCCTGCTGGGCAAAGGAAAGCAGTGCCCCGGAGAGCAGCTGGAGCAGCGCCCCGCCCACGAAGACCGAGGACGCCAGGATGCCGCTCAGGCTGCCCACCATACGGTTGCCGAAGCGTTCCCGGCCGGTGGCATAGCCCACGGGGCAGGGGCCGTTGGCCGCGATGCCCAGGCCCAGGGAGACGGCGAACAGCAGGGGCACGCTCAGGCTGGCGCTGCCCAGGCTCAGGGCCGCAGCGGAGACGCAGGCCAGCAGGCTGGCCAGGACCATGGCCTTGCGGCGGGACTTGAGGCGTTTTTCGCTGATCCAGGTCAAAAGCGGCGTCCCGGCGATGAAGCCCACGGCGCCCATGGCCAGGATGTTGCCGATGAGGCTGGGCGAGAGGCCGAAGGTCCCGCCCATGTAGACAGCGCCCCAGAGGCCGTGGAACACGAAATACTGCGACGGCAGGGTCAGATACCAGACGACCATCTTCCAGAAGTCGGACTGCCTGGCCATGGCGGCCACGTCACGCAGCACGTCGGCCAGGCGGATGCCGTTGCAGGTGGCGGCCAGATGGGGCGGCCAGTCCCGCACCACGGCATGGATGATGACGGTCAGGGAACAGGTCAGCACGGAAAGCGCAAGGAAGACCAGCCGCCAGCCCACCCAGTGGTTGGCCAGGGAAAGCGGCGTGGTGGCCAGCAGGCCGCCCATGCCGCCCGCGATGAAGAACAGGGTGCAGAGACGGGAGAAGGTCTCGGGCGCGAACCAGCGGCTGAACAGGGTGAAGGATGAGGACATGACCCCTGCCATGCCCAGGCCGTTGAGCAGGCGCCCGGCCACGGCCATGGGCAGGCTGTGGGCCGTGGCGAAGATGAAGCCCCCCAGGGCCGCCACCAGAAACTGGCAGCTCAGCAGGCGGCGCGGGCCGAAACGGGTGGAGAGTATGCCGGAAAAGACCTGGGTGAGGGCATAGGCATACAGGTAGACGGAACCCAGCAGGCCCATGTCGCCGGAGGAGAGCCCGAGGTCCTGCATGACATCGGGGGTGACCACGGTGATGGCCACGTTCTGGATGAAAACCACCAGATAGGCTGAGGACAGGACGAAGAACAGCCATTTTTTGTAGGAGAGATGCAAAGACACGAACCCCCCTCACGAAAGCGCCCTGTGACGCTGCTGCGATGATGATTGTTTGTTGCGTGAGCAACATCTATACGGCAGGCATGAGAAAATCAAGAGGGTGATGTGCTTATTATTTCTTTTATTTTCAATATGTTGTATTCTTTTTGCACATATTTACACAACGAACATCCCTTTTTGGAAGGCATGGCGCGGCCCGTGTCCACCGCCCGGCGGGGCACCGGGCATCTTGCTGGACAACTGACAGGCGTGCAGGCTATATGCCATACTGTTTGGAGTGTACCGCATGAAGAAAACAGGACTTGCAGTCTTTTTCGTCCTCGTGATCCTCCTCGGCCTGCTGGCCGGACAGCTGGGCATAGCTCACCTGCCCTGGAGTCCGGAGGATGCAGATACGGCTCCCGGCCAGGCCGTGACGGAACAGGCCGCCGGGGTGCCGGCCCGGGATGGGGAGGCAACGGCCCCCGCAGCCGGGCCGGAGGACGCCGGGCAGGAAAAAGCCCCTGCCTCTCCCGAAGCTGTCGCTGCAGAGGCAGCGCCGGCCCAGGAGGACCAGCCCGCGGTGCCCCTGCCCGAAGGGGCCGAGATCATCAACGGCGAGGCCGTGGTCCACGGCACGGTGGAAAAGGGCGATACCGTCAGCAAGATCATCGAGGGCAACACGGCTTCCGGATCCCACCCCTATGTGAGCGCCGCCCGGCAGGTCTTTTCCATGCGGGCCTTCCGTACCGGCCAGCCTTATACCATCGTGGTGGACCCCGCTTCCGGCCAGCTCAAGCGCTTCGAGTACGAGATCGACGCCAGCCGGCGTCTGGTGGTGGAAGGGGCGGAAGAGCCCGTGGCCCGCGTGGAGCCCATCGAATATGTGACCACCCTCGCCCAGGTGGAAGCCACCATCGAAGACAATCTGTTCCAGGCCGTGGCCGACATCGGCGAGAGCCCGCAGCTGGCCCTGGCCCTGGGCAACCTGTTCGGCTCGGAGATCAACTTCATCCGCGACCTGCAGCCCGGCGACAGTTTCAGGGTGCTGGTGGAAAAGCGCTACCGCGACGGCGAGTACAAGGGCTATGGCCGCGTGCTGGCCGCCCACTTCACCAATACGGGCACCACCTACGAGGCCTATCTGTTCCGCGACGGCAAGAACCGGCCGCAGCATTACAACGCCAAGGGCGAGAACCTGCGCAAGACCCTGTTGCAGGCGCCGCTGGCCTTCACCCGTGTGACGTCCCGCTTCTCGCACAACCGCAAGCACCCCATCCTCGGTTACAGCCGTCCGCATCTGGGCGTGGACTACGGCGCGCCCACCGGCACGCCGGTCAAGGCCGTGGGCGACGGCGTGGTCACCCGGCGCAGCTGGGCCGGAGGCTACGGCAACCAGGTCATCATCAAGCATTCGGCCGGGCTGGAATCCATGTATTCCCATCTGTCCGGCTATGCCCGCGGCCTGCGCAACGGCCAGCGCGTGCGGCAGGGCCAGGTCATCGGCTTCGTGGGCAGCACGGGCCTTTCCTCCGGGCCGCATCTGGATTTCCGCCTGCGGCAGAACGGCAAGTTCGTCAATCCGGCCAAGGCCATCAACCCGCGCGGCGAGAGCGTGCGCAAGGCCTCCATGGACCGCTTCCGCAAGACCGTGGAAAAGGAACGCGCCCTGCTGCTGGGACAGACGTCGCTGCTGGAATATGATGTGGACAGCATCGTGCCTGTGGATGACGTGGAGCCTTCCGCCAGGTAGCGTCCACGATGTTTTTTGGGCAGTACGCCACACTGAACGCCCCGCGCCATGCACGGGGCGTTCGTTTTTTGGGGGGAAGGTACCCCCTTTGACCAGTGCCCAAACCCCAAGCCCTCCATCCCCCTCCAAATCCCCTTTCTCCGAGGGGCCTGTCCCGCTCCTGAAAAGCAAAAGCCCCTGTGGAGGGGCTGTGTGCTGAAGCAAGGGGCCGTAGCCGCAACTGTTGCAGAAGCCCGGGGGAGGATGTCTTCCCCCAGGACTGTTTCACGTGGTTACTGCCCGTCGCCGGGAAGGCTGAGATCATAGGGGATGCCGGAGAAATAGCGCGTCAGCAGCTGGTGGAGCTGCGGATAGAAGACCGTGCGGTTGTCCCCGGCGTCCAGCAGCTGGTCCAGGCGGTGCACGCCAGTGGAGACGCCCGGCCGGAGCTGGTCCGGCGGCGGCAGGGTGATCCAGCGGGTGCCCTGGAGCTTCCGGCTGCCGCCAAGGCCTTGCCTGTCCGTATTGATGAGCATGTGGATGCTCCCGTCGAAGCCCATGTAGACATCGTGCGGGGTGAAGGCGCCGGACAGGCGGTTGGCGAGGAAGCGCAGCAGCTGGCTCTGTCCCCGGCTTTCCTGCACAGGGCGCAGGGCCGTCAGGAACGCGTCGATGGCTGCTTTTGCCTCGCCGTGCTTGCCCTTGGCCCAGCGACTGCCTTCCAGCAGGCCGTGCAGGGCCGCGGCGGCATCGTCCCGGCCGGATTCCAGACAGACGGCCAGTTGTTCCGCCACATCCGTTTCCTTGTGGATGACGTTGTCGAGGAGCCTGCCGCAGGCCACGGCCGCGTCCCTGCCCTTTTCCAGCAGCCGCAGGCCGTCCTGCAGGGCCGCGCGTGCCACCACGCCGCCTTCCTGGTCTTGCAGGCTGTCAAGGATGCGTCCCACGCTCTGCCGGATCAGGTCGAGGCCCTCCCGGGCGCCGCTGGTGTCCAGCCCCCGCGCTTCGGGCTGGGCGCTGTGCACGGTGGGGTTCTCCGTCTGCATCCGGGCCAGGGTCAGGTTGGCCATGAAGCGGGCGACGGACGTGCGCAGTTCCGTGATGGCCTGCTGCCGGTGTTCCGTCTCGCGCGGGCTGTCTGTGCGCAGGCGCAGGGCCAGACGGCTGATCTGGAGCCCCTGGGAGATGAGGCTGTCCGCCTGCGGCAGCCGGGCACGCTGCAACAGCGCTCCCGCGTGGCCCACCACCTGATGCAGGGCGCGTGCCTGTTCAAGGGCATCCAGGCGGCTTTCGGCCTGGCCGGTCCCGGCGAGCTGGAAGACAGGGCGATCCGTGGCCGGTTCGAGATGGCGCAGCAGAGCGGCCCGCCCTTCCCGAAAACGCTGGCGCACGGCTTCCGGCATCCGGGCATCCCCCGTCCTCCGGTCGATGACGGCCAGGGCGTCCCTGACGGCCCAGGGATCCGTGCCGGGGGAGCGCAGGGCCTCGATGAGCGTGTCACAGGCCCGGCCCCATTCCTGGCGGTCCATGTCCGGGGGCAGGTCGGTCTCGGCCAGCCCGTGCAGCAGCAGGCAGGCCCGGCAGCGGCTGTCCCGCTGCGCCAGTTCGCCCAGGCCTTCTGTCAGCTGGCCGTACAGGCGGGAAATGTCCTGTATCTGCCGGCGTGCCTGACGGATGCCCTGCCGGAACGGGTCCGCGTCGGGGCGGGCCGTGTCCGTCGGGGCGCTGTCCCCGGTCGCAGGCCGGTCGCCGCGTTCGAGGGCGGCCAGCTCCTGCCGGACGAAGCCCGCGTCGATGCGGCGGAAATCCTGCCCCTCCTGCCCCACGCTCTCCGGCGTGTCCAGATGGCGCAGGGCCAGCCCACAAACATCGTCCAGGGCGCAGTGGATGGCCCGGCGCATCTTTTCGTCCACCTGATGCTGGACGTGGACAAAGCTGTCCGCATCGGCCGCCAGCCTGTCCTGCAGGACAGCGTCCACGGCTTCCAGAGCGGCCTGAAGGCTGTCCCGGGCCTCGCCCGTGAAACGGGCCAGGGTGGCCTGGCGTTCCTGCAGGGCCTGTCGCGCTTCCTCCCTGAAGGTGAGGCGGCCCAGGAAGAAGTCCCGCAGGGCGGCGGGGCTGAAACGGGAACGATAGGGCTGCGGGGCCGTTTCGGGGGGCGTGTCATCGACCGGTGCGGCGGAAGCCGTTCCCAGGTCGGTGGCCCGTGTCTCCACGCGGGCGGCCATGTCGTCCGCGCCGGTGTGGAGGGCGTCCCGGATCAGGGCCAGGTCGGCGGCCATGTCCGCCTGCCCGTCATCAAGGTCGGCGATGACCGCATCCAGCAGGCCGCTCGACTGCAATTGCCGCAGTTCCTGGGCCCGCTGCGGATCTTCCTCGCGCAGGATGGCCATGTTGCGGCGCACCCGGGTCTGGAGCAGCTCGGCGTAGTCCGTGCCCCGGCTGGTCATGGGGCGCGCTGCCTGCCGCAGCCCGGCCAGCTCCCGCAGGGCCGATCCCAGATCCGCACGGCGCTGGGGATCGTCGGGCGCACCGGCAGCGGCATTGCGCAGATGGCCCAGGATCCTGCCCGTCTGGGCGCTGAAGTCTTCCAGCCCGCGACGGAACTTGCCCTGGGCACGCCAGCCGGCCGGGGTGAGGCTGTCCAGCAGCTTGGCGAACCAGCGCCCCACCGTCTTGGGCGGGCCCGGGATGCGGTCGGTCTGCCGTGTGCCCGGCTCCAGCACTTCCATGCTGTGCCTGCCAAGGCGGCCCATGCCGCCCAGGGCATCATAGCCGAAATCCGTATCGAGGCCGATGTAGCGTGTCTGCGGTGCCTGCACTGGTCCTGGCATGGCGTCCCCCTTCTTCATGATGGTTGGCGGCGGTCTGGCGGTATGTCCCGGCTGCCGTGGCCGGGCTGGTTGCCGCGGGATCTCCGGCGGCGGTGCTGCTGCCCTGCGTCCGCCTGTGTAGTGCTGGGCCGGTGGAGGCTCCTGCGGGGCTCAGCATACGTATGGACTTTCGCACGGCCCCTTTGCCGGAACTGCCGCTGGCGAGATGCCCTTTACCTGTACGCGGAGCCCCGGCCGGATATGGCCGCTGTCTGTTCTGGAACACGGCGGCAAGACGGGAGGGGCTCCGGTTTAGCGGGCCTGTTGCAGCTCGTCGGCCCAGTGGGCCAGGACATCCAGAAAATCTTCCAGCGCGGTGAAGAGCGTCCCTTCCGCGGCCCCGGCCGCTGCCACGCGGGCAAAGGCCATGATCTCTTCGCCGTCCAGGCCGAAAAGCGTGTGGCCGCTTTCTCGGCCCAGGCAGTGGGCCCGCATCATCCGGGCCATCAGCCCCCTGCCCTGTTCGCCGGCAGGGAGCGTCCCCAGGCGGGCATACAGGTAGATGGCGTCCCCGTCGTCCGTGACCTCAAGGTCCACGATGAAGCGGCCGTCGAAGCGCAGGCGGCACAGGCCGTCCCCGTTGAATGCCAGGGCTGTCCCTGTCTGGCGCGAAAGCGCGTCCAGCATCTGGTGCGGTGTCATGGTTGCTCCGGTCGTTGAAGATCCTGAAGGCTGTCTGCCCGGCCTGTCCCTGTGGCCTGTACAGGCAGATGCATCAACAGTGCCAGCGCTCCCGACAGGGACAGCGCCCGTGCCATGGCTGTGTTCCGGGCAGTCCTGCGCAGGAGAGGGGGGAAGGGGATGGGAAAAAGGCTGCCATGTCCGCCCGCTGACGTGAACATCGTTGGCAGCCAGGCCGCCCCGGGGATGCGGGCGTGCCCTCCTGTCAGGAGAACTTTGGATGTATCAATTTGTTTATTGTTATAAAACAGATAGTTGTATCTGTTGTGCACATATTGTCGCCTGCGTCAGGCGTGGCGCAGCAGTTTGGCTGCGAAGGCCGCGGCGCCGAAACCGTTATCTATGTTGAGGACGGCCAGACCGGGCACGCAGGAACAGAGCATGCTGTGGAGGGCGGCCATGCCGCCCGCGCCCACGCCGTAGCCCACCGAGGTGGGGACGGCCAGCACCGGGCAGGGCACCAGCCCGGCCAGCACGCCAGACAGGGCACCTTCCATGCCGGCCACGGCGATGATGAGGCGGGCGGCGCGCAGGTCCCGGATGTGCGGGGCAAGGCGGTGCAGCCCGGCCACGCCCACGTCGGTGAGGAAGCCGCAGTCATGGCCCCAGAAGCGCAGCGCCCCGTAGGCTTCGGCACCCACAGGGATATCGGCCGCCCCGGCCGTGACCACCATGATCTCGCCCTGTCCGGGCCACGGCGGGCCCAGTTCCGGCACGTCCTGCGCCTCGCCGCCCAGGCAGAAAAGACGGCATTGCGCCCAGTAGCGGCCCCCGGGGAATTCCTGTTGCAGCAAGGCCCCCTGCGCCTCCGAGGCACGGCTGACCAGCACGGGGGCCCCGTGCCGGTGGAGGCCGCGTACGGCCCCCACCAGGGCTCCGTCGGTCTTGCCCTGGGCGAAGACGACCTCGCCCAGGCCGGTACGCAGGGCGCGTTCATGATCCAGATGCAGGCCCTGCAGGCTGTC
>ENA-OWRJ01003755-OWRJ01003755.1-human-gut-metagenome-genome-assembly--contig:-NODE-3755-length-10630-cov-3.020615_pt1 | contig 10630 bp, 6 predicted proteins | sample MGYA00248269_ERZ651897 | MGnify/ENA primary metagenome ERZ651897 (study PRJEB26924, sample SAMEA4378252) | human gut metagenome | biome: human gut; feature: human-associated habitat; material: faeces...
TATCTCATCTAAAAATATAGTACCACCATTTGCTTCCTCAAAAAGTCCTTTTGTTTCCGTAATTGCCCCGGCAAAAAACCTGCCGTGTGTCCGAATATTTCACTTTCGAGTAAATCTTTACTGAAAGAAGAACAATTTATAGCGACAAAAGTCTACCCACTTCGCTGGCTATCATTATGGATCAGACGTGCGAAAACATATTTTCTTGTTCCGGTTTCACCTGTCTGCAATACAGACGCATCCGTTTTTGCCACTTTTTGGGCTAATGAAACGGCCTCTAATATTGCCGGAGATTTACCGATTATTTTTTTAAGTGTGATTGTTTTTCGGTAGTTATATCTACAATAAATGCTTCGGATGCTTTCTCCATCTCTTTTGCGATAAGAGAAAAGATCCTGTTATTGTCATCACCTTTTACCAAGTAATCAAAGGCACTGCTTTTTATCGCCGAGACACTGTCTTCAATCTTTCCATGAGCAGTTAAAAGAATAATCTCCGCCGAGGGAGATATGTTTTTCATCCGGTCTATAAGTTCGATGCCATTACCATCCGGCAAACAGACATCGCGAAGAACAACCTCCGGGGTATTAACCTGTAATTATCTTAAACCAGCTTTACAAGTTGCCGCTCGATATACCTCATAACCTTCTAGCTCAAGAATACGGGACAATAATGCCAGCATCTGTTTTTCGTCATCGATGATTAAGATTTTTCCCATATAATTTTTATGATCATTTTAAATTTCGCCAAAATCCTTGGATATCTGTCCAGCGCAGACAGGTTTCCAACAATCGAAATTTCTCTTTTTAGCTAAAACCGTGTTATTGATTATAGGCAATTCGCAATTCTCTTTGATATATAAAACAGCACATCCCCGAGCTGTTGTTGCCAATTGTTTTCTTAATGTATTCCAAGCATCTGCATCAGAAATAAAATATTGTGATTCGGTTGACTCCGTTTCATATTCCAGCTTGTATTCATTCAGTACCAATTCATTTTTTAGGTTTGCCTTCTTTTTGGGATAACACAAATAGGCGATCCCTGTCAAAAGAGTGATTCCGGCAAAAGTATTCAGCAGATATTCATAATAATCTTTTTCAAAGAAATAGAATTCATTGATACTACTATATATATATACGCCAACCACCAACAGTAATACTATCGTTATCCGTTGCTTAAAAAAATTCATCCGCATATTCTTTCCCATTTGTATCCTGTTTTTTAGAACCAAGTCTTTAAAATGAGCCATGAATAAATTATATCCACGGCTCAAAAAGAAAAAAACATTGGAAATCTTTACAGAATGAATGGAGAAAAAGATTTTGGTACACATAAAACAATTTTAATTGCAATAATATATAACATGAAACTTATGTCCATTTATGGGCGACCAAGTATTTCTTGCGAGGCCACCATTTTTCAATCCTATTTTTCAGAATGAAAAAATACCCCAAAACGCCAATCCAGCTTGTTACTAGTAACAGAATGATAATCCTGTTTTTGATCCTTTGAGGAACATCTTTTTTTATTAAATTGCTGATTGCCCATACAGAGGCAAGCGAGCCTAACTGATAAATAAAAAATACCATTTTATTTCTTTGTCGTTTTACATTGTTTCTTATAGCTGACAACCGAATATGAATATTAATGATATTTTCTTCGGAAATCTAACTAATAAGGGTAATGCCAAAATCAGACCAATTAGAAAACAACAAACATAAATCACTATATATCAATTGATTAAAAATATTAATTCTAAATTGAAAGTTTTAGAAAGCATACCAAAACGAAAAAGTTTTTTTCATTCTGGTATGCTTTCTCTATTTTTGGAAAGACAAGACACCCGATTAAAATCTCGTGAATTAACAAGAAAGAAATTTTCTTGCTCAATTCTTTGTTCATCAAAAATTTTCATTTTGGGAAAATATTTTCATTTGGAAAAATGTATCTCAGGCTTATTCTTTAGTAAATATCTAGCTATCAAATAAACATAAATCAACATGAATCTTGCCCTATTTTAATATATATTATATCAAATATGAGATTATTTATCGTTTCGAATAGATTGCCTGTAAAAATTACATGTTCCTCCGATGGAAAATTCGTTTTTTCACAAAGCGAAGGGGGGCTACAGGTTTGAAGTCATTGGACGTTGATTGTGAAAAACATTGGATTGGTTGGCCTGGCGTCTGCGTAGAACAAAAGACGGAAAAAGATGACATTTGCTGTCAATTGGAAAAAAATAATTATCATCCGGTATTCTTATCCGACAGGCAGTATGAAAATTACTACGAAGGATATAGCAACAGTACCCTATGGCCCCTCTGTCATTACTTTTTTGCATATACGTTATATAAAAAAACTTTTGGGAATCATATAGGGAAGTCAATGCTGTTTTTTGTGAAGAGATATCTCGGATAGTTGAACCTAATGATTGGGTTTGGGTACAGGACTATCAGTTAATGCTGTTGCCGGGCATGCTCCGTGAGAAGTTTCCCAACCTTCATATCGGGTATTTCCAACATATTCCGTTTCCTTCACATGAACTTTTCCGGATTCTGCCCGAAAGGGTCGAGATCCAGAATGGACTTTTGAGAGCTGACTTTGTCGCTTTCCACATTCACGATTATATGCGTCATTTCATCAGTGCGACGGAACGCGTCCTTCATAAGAATTTCAATCTGGATGAAGTTCAAATGAATGATCGTGTAACCCGTGTGGATGCATTACCGATGGGGATAAACTATGATCTTTATCACAATGTGATAGCTGATGACAAAGTCCATCACACAATACACAGTTAAAGCTATACCGATAGACAAAGTGGTAGCCAACAGTTATAATCCTAATATTGTGGCACCACCGGAAATGAAATTATTGGAACTTTCCATTTGGGAAGATGGTTATACCATGCGTTTGTTATCACATTGAAGAAAAAGATCTATATGAAATTGTAGACAGCTATCATCGTTATATGGTAATGAAAACGTCACAACGCATTTATGATCGAGAAAAAGGTTTACTTCCTGTTGTGGTAATCAATAAAGATAAATGCTATTGCAATACTATGGAACGACAACGATTTACATAAATCCGAAAAATGATAATCAATATTATTTAGATTTTCTAAAAAGCTATTTTTTGAATGTATTGATTATCAACTATAATCTGCTATAATATATATGTTTTTCCGAATGAAAAGCAAATAAAAACACAATCAATACTTGCACAATAAAAAATTAATCACTATCTTTGCATTACAGAAGTAACACACAGAATGATTCGCTAGCTCAGCAGGTAGAGCACATCCCTTTTAAGGATGGGGTCCTGGGTTCGAACCCCAGGCGGATCACCAAAGAAGGTCTTCAGTCTTGAAGACCTTTTCTTTTTTTACATAGTTCGAAATTAATTTTGTAACATCATTTTATGGCTAGACATACATTCGCCACCGTCGCGCTAGCCAACAGGATTTCAATGGAATCTGTTGTGAAAATGCTCGGACATACAGACATCAGGACAACAAAATATACACGAGGATTTTGGACCAGACCGTTTCCGAAGAAATGAAAGGGATAAGAAGCAAATTCTCGATCCGACAAAGGCTGAAGGACAAACGGACCACATTTGAAATCGCCCGTCTCAAGTACAATCATCCCATGAAATGATTGCACTTGAGATTAGAGAGCATATTAACAGGGCATTTGTTCTCACTTTTCATTTATTCTATTTGTCCAATGCAGTTCTTGTCTTACTTTCCGTCTTGTTTAGAGAATAACAAAGAGAATAGGCTGTTATTTTTTATTTAAAATATAATGCTCAGCCAAAAGACTTTGACTAATGGTTCCTTCTTTATCGGACAGCATTACTTGTCTATTATTTAGCATTCTATAATAGGTCTTTTCTCCTGAAGAAGGAGTGACTAATTCCATTATTGAATCCCCTATTATATGATATATACCACTAGTTTCAAATGTTGCATCTTCCCTCCCTATGTATTCGCTCTTCAAGGTATAGGTTTTATCTTCATTTATAACTAATATCGTTTTTATGCCTTCACAATCTGCTGCAGGAAGAGTTCCCTCATAAGTTCCAAATAAATTAGAAGTATGGGCTTGGCTTTCTGTTTTTATTTCGCGGTTCTTAATTGGGGCATTATTCTTCTGAGAAGAATTACAACTGATCATGACAACCCCAAATATAGCCCATAAAAAAATCATTTTCATAAAAAATCCTTTCTTTTTTAGTTATTATCAATATATCTGTATCATATCTCATTTTTTCGACTTTTCTCTAATATAGAATCAGTTAAACAGTATTTGGATACATTCAAATACTGTTTAACTGATTGCCACAAATATAATACATATATCTTTATTGCATTATTATTTTTTAATCCTATCTGCAAAATGTACGATGAAAAAATGGGGGGAATGGGTAGACTGCCAAGAAACCTGCCATCTACTTGACATAAGTCTCCGTACCCAGCAAACGCTCCGTAACAATAAGTGCTTCAGACGTTTGCAGACATACTACTTGTAATAATGCTTGAAACAGACGATATTTATGCTTGTTTCGAACTTACGTTATATTATGATTTTAGAACAAGAGTATTTTATTTTGTTCCAACAAAGTTTTAAGTTAATATGTAAATTTGCAAGCACATAATAATAAATAACATGTCTGAAATTGCACCTCTAATTTCCGACCTGGCAGTTATATTAATTGCTGCGGGAATAATTACATTGGTTTTTAAATGGTTGAAACAACCTGTCGTTTTGGGGTATATTGTTGCCGGTATTATTGCCGGACCTGCCGTACCTTATATACCAACAGTATCCGATCCTGCCAATATAAAAATATGGGCAGACATAGGCGTTATATTTCTTTTATTTGCCATGGGGTTAGAATTCTCTTTCAAGAAGTTGATGACTGTAGGAGGCACAGCCGTTATTGCATCTATAACCATAGTTTCCGGAATGATGTTTCTAGGCTATGCAGCAGGAAACGCACTTGGCTTCTCACATATAAGCAGCATATTTTTAGGGGGTATGCTTTCTATGTCATCCACGGCAATTGTATTCAAGGCATTTGATGACATGGGACTTCGAGGGCAAAAATTTACCGGAGTTGTATTGGGTGTTTTAGTTGTCGAAGATTTAGTTGCCGTTGTTCTGATGGTCTTGCTTTCGACTTTAGCAGTCAGCCAGCAAGTTGAAGGAATGGAAATGTTGAAAAGCATTCTAAAGCTAGGAGCGTTTCTTATATTTTGGTCATTACTCGGAATCTATCTTATTCCAAGTTTTCTAAAAAAGGTCAAACCGTTTCTTAACGACGAAACCTTATTGATCATAGCATTAGGATTCTGTCTGGGTATGGTTATGATTGCGACTAAAGCTGGATTCTCCTCTGCACTTGGAGCCTTCGTCATGGGATCATTATTAGCGGAAACTATTGAGGCCGAAAAGATAGAAAAGCTGGTAAAACCAGTAAAAGATCTGTTTGCTGCCATATTTTTTGTCTCTGTAGGTATGATGATACAACCGGACTTATTAATCGAATACCTTATCCCAATCTGTATCTTAACCATATTGGTAATCGTCGGACAAGTCTTTTTCGGAAGCCTTGGCATCCTTTTGTCCGGACAATCTTTGAAGATAGCCCTGCAATCAGGATTCTCCCTGACTCAAGTAGGTGAATTCGCGTTCATTATTGCTTCATTGGGAGTTAGCTTGAAAGTAACGGACGATTATCTGTATCCTGTTATTGTCGCTGTATCGGTTGTTACAACATTTCTTACTCCTTATATGATCCGTTTGGCAATTCCGACCTATCAATTGATCGAAAATCATTTGCCTTCATCTGTAAAACTAATGTTGAACCGCTATTCTTCCGGGTCCAACACTGTCAAACATAAAAGTACATGGAATAAGTTGTTGAAATCTATGTTACTGGATGTAATACTATATACAGTATTGACAATATTCAGCATCATCCTATTTTTCACTTATATAAATCCGATTATTCGCGAAAACATATCTGGAATCAAAGGGGCTTTATTGAGCTTATCTATTATTCTGGCTGTTATATTGCCTTTCCTTTGGGCCATCATTATGAAAAAGAATCATTCTCCTGAATTTCAGAAATTATGGAATGACAGCAAATATAACCGGGGGCCATTGGTTTCTCTGATAGCAATAAAGATACTCCTTTGCGCAAGTATCCTAATGCCGGTTATAGTTCATATATTAAACGTGGCATCCGGTGTCGGATTTATTGTTACCCTGTTGATATTGGCAATGATTATCTTATCCAAAAAACTGAAAAAGCGTTCTCTCTCAATCGAAAAAAGATTTATTGATAATTTCAACGGGAAAACAAATGGATCAAACATTGAAAGCCCTTTGACCGACAAAATTCTGGAATCTTTACCTTTCAATGATTTGCACTTGATTGATTTCACTGTTGACCAAGCGTCTTCCCTTGTCGGTCGGAGTTTGAAAGAGGTCAACTTCCGCCAACAATATGGAATAAACGTCGTTTCTATCATTCGAGGTGAACAACAAATCAATATACCAAAAGGTGAGGAACGCCTTTACCCTTTTGACAAGATCATAATTGTTGGAACAGATGAAGAATTGGATATCTTCCAAGGAATAATGCAAAAACAGGAAAAAGAACATAGAGATCGGTTGACACAAAGCACCAATAAAAATATAAAAATAGAGCAATTCAATATTGAACCGGGATCTCAGTTGATCGGTCAGTCAATTCAACAGTCTGGCATTCGGGAAAAGAACGCATGTCTAATCTTGGGTATCGAACGGGACGGGAGACCGATAATGAATCTTTCATCCCAAACAGTTTTCGAGGAAAACGATAGCGTATGGGTTGCCGGAGAATATCGTCAAATTGTCCAATTAAGCGAAGATTCAAGTTCCAATTAAGTTTGTTAGTCAAAGTACAAAATAAGTATTAAGCAGAAATTAAGGATTACGTTTACCTCTTTTAGGATACCAAAGCATAATCCCCGGACTGTATTATGACCTACATATGGTTGTTAAAAGCCGTCATATGCTTTTGGAGTTACAACAATATCCTCTTCTGTTGCGACAACGACTTTAGCATCTATAAAGTTATATCGTCTATTCAAATAATATCTTATATTTTCTTCTTGTCATATAAAGATAACAGGATTGTCGATTAGACCGCAAGTATAATGCGGAAACTGTCACAAGGTGGAATCAGTGGATTGAAATGGCAACACTCAAAATCGATTTGATAATCAGTCATGTTATAAATAACATTCAGATTCCAGACGGATCACTGAAAACAAAAGAAAAAGCAAGGGGATGTGTCAAAACTAAGGCACATCTTCTTTTTAACGAACAAGTTACAAATTAACAGTTCAAAGATTGAAAAATAAAGTTTTCAAACAATCTAAAGGAGGAAAAAGATATTGCTTTCTTTTCATTCAGACTTACTAATATTTATGTATAATATTCATCAGTTCTTTAGCATAAACCGTTTGTTTAAACTATAAGTACGCTGTAAATGGAGATCATCTCATTTACAGCGGATGAGATTTATTACAGTTATTCTAAAAATAGACGGATTTTAGATATTTATATCTCTATCAATAATGTTAAACTTATGGTTCTGAAATAGCTGAATCTTGAATTTTAACCATATAATGGAATATCATGAATAGATTTTGAACACATTTGAATAAAATTTCATCTTCTCATAATGTCTAAAACATGTTACTTTGTCATAAAATTTTACCATAAAACATCTATAAATGGAAAAACTTGTATCACGAAGTCTTATGCTTATTCTAATCGGAATGGCCACAGCCCAAAATATACAGGCTGGGGAAAGAATGAGCATGCCAACTTCATTTAAAAAACAAACAACTGGTTTGTCTCATGTATCACAACAAACAATTTCTGTGAAAGGAAATGTCAGAGACCAGTCAGGAGAACCAATGGCCGGAGTCAATGTTATTGTAGAAGGGACTACCATCGGAACCATGACAGACAGTAATGGGAACTTTACTTTAAACGTGCCGTCTACTTCTATCAAAATCAAGTTCTCATATATTGGATATGAGGATCAGATTGTCTTGATTAAAAATAATCGCAATCTGAACATCACTTTAAATGAGAATTCCGAAATGTTGGACGAAGTCCAGATTATTGGATATGGAACACAAAAGAAAATTACAGTCACGGGGGCTGTATCTTCCGTTGGAACTAAAGATATTTTGAAATCACCTGTTCCAAATGTTGCACAAGCATTGACTGGTAAAGTTCCTGGATTATCAACTATTCAATATTCCGGTCAACCTGGAGCTGATGATCCTGCTATATTCGTACGTGGTATAGGTTCCCTTGATGCTAAAAGAGCTGCACCATTAGTTATGGTCGATGGTGTCGAGCGCTCTTTTTTTCGTCTTGATCCCAACGAAATTGAAAATATAACCGTGCTGAAGGATGCTTCTGCAACAGCCGTATTTGGTGTTCGTGGGGCAAATGGGGTCATTTTAGTAACTACGAAACGAGGAGAAGAAGGTAAAGCTCAAATATCTGTATCGACATCAGCCAGTTTGCAAAAGCCGATCCGGCTTTATGAATATGCCAACAGTTATGACTACGCTGTTGCATTTAACGAGAAACTGACAAACGATGGAGCCAGTCCTGTATTTGGCGAGAAGATCTTGGATGCTTTCAAAAATCATACAGATCCTTTACTTTATCCGGATATGGACTGGATGGAACTTATCCTAAAACCAACATCTTTTCAGTCTCAGCATAACTTGAGCATATCAGGTGGAACCGACCGTGTACGTTATTTTACTTCTGTAGGTATTTTGACACAAAACGGTCTGTTTCGATCTTTCGATGCTGGATATAATTCTAATTTTACTTACAACAGATATAACTATCGTGCAAATCTAGACATCGATGTGACACGTTCCACTCTATTAAAAATCAATTTAGGAGGTCGTCTTGAAGATACTAAAGAACCTAATACTAAAAGCAACCTTTTTACATTCTTGACAAGAGTCACTCCGTTCGGAGGAGCCGGACTTTATGATGGTAAATGGATACATACAAGTCCGGATAACATCGGTTGGGACAAAGGAGCCTTGGAAAATGCCGATCCATTTGAATGTTTTTTCGGGAAAGGATATAACCAACGTATTTATAACGAAATCAATTTGGACCTTTCTTTGCAACAAAAGTTGGATTTTTTGACTAAAGGGCTATCTCTTAATATAAAAGGTTCTTATAATAGCGGCTATACACATAGGAAAAACCGTTACAAAGAAATCCCCTATTACACTGCGCATAGAGATCCGGAAACCAATGAATTATTCTTCCGAAAATTCCGTGAAGAAAGCCAGTTGTATTTTGAGGAATCTACTGATCGTGGGCGAAATTGGTATTTGGAAGGTAGTTTGAACTATGATCGCAAATTTGGGAAACATCAAGTTGGTGCTTTGATTTTGTATAATCAGTGGCGTGACCAATATCCAGATCCAGCTCAATTCGACTATGTTAGTATTCCTCGCGGATATGTAGGTTTGGTCGGACGAGCTACCTATAATTTTGACAATCGTTATATGGTTGATTTTAACGTAGGTTATAATGGTTCGGAAAATTTTGCGCCAGGACATCGATATGGAATTTTTCCAGCTTTTTCTGCCGGCTGGATTCTTTCTGAAGAAAAGTTCATGAAAAATCAGTCTTTTATAAACTACTTAAAAATTAGAGGATCATATGGAATAGTCGGAAATGACCTGATGAATACTAAATCACGCTTTTTCTATTTGCCTGATGCTTACAATCCTTATGGAACAAGTTATAATTTCGGAGTGGACGTTTCTGGAAATCGTGACGGAGCAACCGAGTTACAAATGGGGAATCCTCTTGTCTCTTGGGAAAAAGCAGGAAAGCAAAACTACGGTTTGGATTTTTCAATATTGGATGAGCATTTATCTGGATCTTTTGATTATTTCATCGAGAAACGTCACGATATCCTTACAACACGCAATACAGCTCCGAATTTTATAGCTATAACAATGCCTGTTGTTAATATTGGCAAAGTTGATAACAAAGGATTCGAGTTGGTTCTGAAATGGAATCACTCCATAGGAGACTTTAAATACTGGATCAATGGAAACCTCTCATATGCAAAAAATAAAATTGTCTATAAGGATGAGATACCACACAAGTATCCTTGGTTATATGAAACAGGACAATCCGTTGGACAACCTTTCGGTTTTATCTTTGACGGTTTTGTAACAGAAGCTGATCTTGAATCCGGGAAGCTTCCGGATCATAAGCTCGACCTAAAGCCTGGGGACGCCAAATATAAAGATTTGAATGGTGATAATATAATTGACGACAATGATCAGTGCCCCATTGGTAATCCTATATACCCGCAATTGACTGCAGGCATCACCGCTGGATTTGAATATAAAGGATTCGACTTCTCCGCATTCTTCCAAGGATCAGTAGGTAATGATCTTTTGAATATCTTGAAGTATGACCTTTACGGCGGTGTTGGTTGGTATAATGCGCCAAAAGATATCTTGACTACATTCTGGAATGGCCCGGGCAGTACA
>ENA-OWRJ01003758-OWRJ01003758.1-human-gut-metagenome-genome-assembly--contig:-NODE-3758-length-10624-cov-2.598921_pt1 | contig 10624 bp, 7 predicted proteins | sample MGYA00248269_ERZ651897 | MGnify/ENA primary metagenome ERZ651897 (study PRJEB26924, sample SAMEA4378252) | human gut metagenome | biome: human gut; feature: human-associated habitat; material: faeces...
CGGTACACGCCCGTCATCTGTAATTTCAGACAGGTCTGCCTTTGCCGTCACGCTCTGCGCATCGATTGCGCTGATTGCAGACTTCGGTGCGCGCACGGAAACACGGATCGTAACGGAATTGTCCACTACACGGTAGGTTTTCCCCTGTCCAGTCAGTGCCCCCGAATTGGTCAGCTGTACCTGTACATTATTGATATATTTATTTATCACCGGATCATTGATGTCAACCGCCAGCATCCACAGCACAACGGAAATCAACACCGCCATAATCTTCAGACCCAGATTGTGCATGAGCTTACTTTTCATTGTGGAACCACCCCTTCCAGCGTTTGTGCGCTTTCTCATCGGTCGGTTTTTTCTGAATAGATCTCAGCTTTTCTTCCAGTTCCTCCGCCGTCAGTCCTCTGCTTAACGTTCCTTCATAAGCGACGCTGATCTTGCCATTTTCCTCTGACACGATCACTGTCATGGAATCCGTTACCTCGGAAATACCGACGCCTGCACGGTGTCTCGTTCCGAGATCCTTGCTCAGACGCATATTGTCCGACAACGGCAGATAGCAGGTCGCATAGGTCACGCGGTTCCCCTGTACGATCACTGCGCCGTCATGTAACGGCGTATTTTTTTCGAAAATATTGATCAGCAGCTGGCTGGTCACAATACCATCCACTGCAATGCCAGTACGTTCATATTCTGCCAGGGAGTCCAGCTGTCTGACAACGATCAGCGCGCCCGTCTTTGCCCGGGACATTTCCACACAGCCCTTTACGATCTCACGGATCGTCCGGTCGGAAAAGAGTCCCTCCTCCGGCTTGGAGGATTCAAAGGGAATGACGGAACGAATCAGATTTTTCTGTCCGAGCTGTTCCAGCGCCTTGCGCAGCTCCGGCTGCAGCACGACGATCAGCGCAATTGTTGCAAACTGAAACGCCGTCCTCGCAATCCAGAGGATCGTATCCATCTGCAGGATTTCGGCAATCACAAGAAATACCAGAATGACGAACACGCCCTTTAACAGCTGCCATGCCCTGGTATTCCGAATAAAGATCAGTAGATAATAGACCATCAGAGAAATGAGGATAATCTCCACAATATCCATTGGTCCTATAAATTGTATCTGTGTCAGATATCTGTCCGCAAACTCTTTGATCTGTTCCATTGTTCCATCTCACTATTTTCTGGTTTTGCCCTTCCCATGGCTGTGGCGGACATTCTGGTTTGCGCGCTGCGTCGTGATCCGTTTTACCCGCTTCTCCGGCACTGCCACTGCCATTTTGGGAACCGCTTTTACATAATAATAATACTCATCATCTTCAAACTGCACTTTTTCGGTGCGCGCATAATCCAGATTGAACTGGAAAAACTGCATCACCAGTGCGATCAGCGCACATACAATACTGCCAAGAATCACGCCCGCCAGGGAAAAATTCGCGTCATACATCAGATCCCCGATCAGCAAAATTACGATATCTGCCAGCGTTCCGACCAAAACAGCGATCGCTCTGGAATAGTTAATGCTCATGCGGCGGATCGCATAAACCAAAATCGCTGTGATGGCAAACGCCGTCACTACAATCAGCATTTCTTTATTTTCGATCACGCCGGTTCCCATATCGCTGAAGCGCTGCAGCATGGTATCGCTTTCCCCGCCGCCAAACGCCTGCGCATTACCGGTAATATATGCCAGCACATAATATACCACTACGCCGCCTGCAACCGCAGCCGCAGCTCCCGGTGTCCCGAACAGTCCCGCTGCCAGCGGAGCCGCATAAGGGATCTTCCACACAAACAGAAGCGGTGTCAAAAGCAGCAGCAAATGCGCTTTCGGTGCAAACCGCAGATAAATCACCAACACGATAATATAGGCAAGCAGCAGAACCACAACGCATTCCGCAGACAGCGCATAGGTATGCAGCAGCAGAAACATTGCGCTCAAAAATACCATCACGCCCAGCGGGAGGAACGAGCACAGAAGCGCCGCCACCAGCACGATCGCAACGTGGTCGATTTTTTCCATATAGCCCATTCTGCCGTTGATCGTCAGAAACAAAATAAGTCCCAACACAAATTTCAACAGGGGAACGATAAATTCTTCATATTTTGTGTAAAAATTTTTTATGTATTCTCTGATTACAAGCAGCTGTGTCATCTTTTATTTCCTCTCTGCGGTTTCTTCTTCTCCATCCTGATCCAGGCAGTCCAGATACTCCAAAAATAACTGCAGCCTCTTCTTCGCTTTTGCATAACGGATCGTGTATATCACATAGGTAACTGCCACATATAAAACTGCCGCCATCAGATATAACGTCAAAATCTTCTTCGCCGTTCCCACCAGATCCATGGAATAAATATTTCCCATTACCTCTGAAAAATGAAATACAAGATATGCCCCCAGCCCGGCAAGGAACGCTGCCGTTATCACTATCAGTGAAATAATGGTCTGTTTTCCGATATAGTCGCTGCGAAAATATCCCACCACTGCGCGATCCTTCCGTCCACCGTGCTCTTCATACGATGCCATCTTGGTCATTCTGAGAACCTTTTCCTGATTGATCATCTGACCTCCTGTCCGTTTCCGATAGACAACGCCGCAAAATAAATTCTGGAAACGCCCTGCTGCCTGCAGACCGCCGCCATCGCATCTATCGTACTTCCTGTCGTATAGATATCATCAATAATTACAATTGCATTTAATTTTACATCATTTTGCCCTGCTTTAAAAGCCTTTTTCAAATTATTTTGGCGTTCCTGCCCATTTAAAAGCTTCTGCGGAACTGTATTTTTTGTCCGAATCAGCCAGTTGTTCTCCACCCGGAGCCCTAACTGTTTTCCGATTTCCAATGCCAGAAGCTCCGCCTGATTGTAGCCTCTTTTGCGCTTCCGCGCCGGATGCAGCGGAACAGGGACCAATGCGTCTACCTTCCAGGAAAGGATCTGCCGCCCCAAATGCCATGCCATCTCTTTTCCGAAAAAAGCGGCGTATTCCTGCCTGCCCGCATATTTGAACCGGTAAACCGCCTTTTTAACACTCGTATACCGGTACAGGCTGATTCCTCTGTCATACAGATGTTTTTTATGCAGACAATCCCTGCAGTATTCCTGATTTTCATCAGAAAGCTCCTTGCCGCACTTCATGCAAAGCGGCTGTCTGACATAAACAAGTTTCGGTGCACAGCTTCTGCAGACCAGCGCTCCCGCCGGTTTCACCGGTCTGTCGCATACAGGACATCTTCGTGGAAATAATAGCGTTTTGAAATCGATCAAGCTTCCCCTTTCAGCTCTCTGATCCGAACGTCCAGACTGGTGTACCTGCGGTTTTCGCTTTCGTTTGCGATCATCTCCTGCACCACCTTGCGGCTTCCCAGAATCGTCACGCAGCCCCTTGCACGGGTGACACCTGTATACAGAAGGTTTCTGTTAAACAGGAGTCTCGGTCCTCCCAAAAGCGGCATAATCACAGCAGGATATTCGCTTCCCTGCGACTTGTGAATTGTAATCGCGTAAGCCAGCTCCACCTCTTCCATCTGCGGATAGGTATAGGTCACGCGGCGTTGCTCGTCGTATTCCACCAGCACCGTCTGTGCATATTCGTCAATTTCCCGGATTATCCCCATATCACCGTTAAAAATTCCAACTCCCTTGTCGATCGGGATGCCGTAACGGCTGACGACCTCCCATTCCAGCTGGTAGTTGTTTTTAATCTGCATCACCTTGTCCCCCTCGCGGAACAGGGTATCGCCCAGCTGAACCTCCTTTTTGCCCTCCGACGGAGGATTTAAACAGCTCTGCAGTACGCCGTTTAACGTCTCCACACCAAGGCTGCCTTTCCGCATCGGCGTCAGCACCTGGATATCGAACGGCGAAGCCTTTACATATTTCGGCAGCATCTCTCCTATCAGCTGCACCATATGCTTGTAGATAACAGGGACACTGTTCCTCTCCAGAAAAAAGAAATCCCTGCTTTTATTTGTCAGCGCAATCTGTTCTCCTTTGTTAATCCGATGCGCATTGACAACAATATCGCTCTCCTGCGCCTGCCGGAAAATTTTCTGCAGGCAGACGACAGGAAACACCTCGCTGGCAATCAGATCTGCCAGCACCTGTCCGGGACCCACGCTCGGCAGCTGATTCACGTCCCCGACTAAAATCAACCTCGTCCCCGGGCTGACCGCCTTCAACAACGACTGAAATAGGTGGATATCAACCATCGACATCTCATCGACGATAATCACGTCCGCCTCCAGCGGATTGTCCTCATTCCGTTCAAAGCTCGCCTTTTTGCCGCTTTCCGGCATCGCCCCGGACAGCTCAAGCATCCGGTGGATCGTCCGCGCTTCGTAGCCAGTTGCCTCCGTCATCCTCTTCGCCGCTCTTCCGGTCGGCGCCGCGAGGTAAAGATCCAGCCCTTCTCCTTCAAAATACCGGATAATTGTGTTGATCGTCGTCGTCTTACCAGTGCCCGGTCCGCCGGTCAAAATCAGAATGCTGTTGCGGACGCTCTCCAGAACTGCCTTCCGCTGCAGCTCGTCCAGCATCAGTCCCTCCTGCTGTTGAATCTGATCCACCCGTTTTAAAATTGCCTCCTCCTGCGCCGGGAGCAGCTCGCCCTCCGGCAGCATCGTCTGATTCAATTCCACCAGCATCCGCGCGCAGGCAAGCTCTGCGTAATAATACGAAAACGCATAACAGATCGTATCCTCGCCGTTTTTCTTGATGACCATTTTTTTATCCATCGAAAGGTTCGGCAGCTGATCTGCAATTGCCTCCTGCGGAAGGTCGAGAAGCGCTGCCGCGCGCCGGATCAAAACGCTGCCCGGCAGATACATGTGCCCTTCTCCGGACGCCTGCAATAATGTATACAAAATTCCGCTCCGAATCCGAAAATCCGAATCCGTGTGGATGCCGATTCTTGCGGCGAGTTCATCCGCCTTGCGGAAGCCGATTCCGTCAATATCATCCGCAAGCTGGTACGGGTTTTCTTCCAAAACCCGATAGAGCCTGCTGCCGTAGGTTTCATAAATCCGCACCGCCAGCGTGTTGGAAATCCCGTATTTCTGCAGATAGACCATCGCTTCCCGCATTTCGTGCTTTTCTTCCATCTGGGATGCAATATCCATCGCCTTGCGCTCGCTGATCCCCTTGATCTCCGCCAGGCGCTCCGGCTCTTCTTCGATAATCCGAAACGTATCCGCCCCGAATCGTTTCACAATCCGCGCCGCCAGCGAAGCGCCGACTCCTTTGATCGCCCCGGAGCCGAGATATCTCTCCATCCCCGCCGCATCCTCTGGCGACGAGAATTTGAACGAAGAAACTTTAAACTGACTCCCATACACCGCGTGCTCGGTAAAATCTCCCTCCAGCTCCAGAATTTCTCCCTCTTCCAGAGACTGAAATGTGCCCACGCAGGTGATCTCGTCGCCTGTATTCAATTCAAAAACGGTATAGCCGTTCCCGTTGTTACGATAAATAATGTGTGTTACAAATCCTTTCAGCTGTGCCACTGTTTTCTCCGCTGTTGTTATAATATAGGCTGCACTGCGCCGCCAACCACACCAACAGGCATCTTGAACACAAAAGGTCGCCCATGAAATAGGCGACCTTGTTATGATTCTGACAATGTTCCTGTTTTCGATGCTCCTTGCATCTATGTTCTGGTTCAGGCGGAATTACTCTCTGTATCCGCCCAGAAATTCTACATATTTGCCGGTTCCGATGGCTACTGCGGTCATCGGATCTTCTGCCGTCATCGTATTGATGCCGGTGTGCTCCGCAATCAGCTCTTCCAGGCCGCGCAGCAGGCTTCCGCCGCCGGTCAGGACGATACCTCTGTCCGCGATATCCGCAGCCAGTTCCGGGGGAGTCTTCTCCAATACGCCGTGAATTGCTTCTACAATCTGCATTGTAGACTCTTTGAGTGCCTCTTCTGTTTCTTCCGAAGAAACCTTGATGGTCTTGGGCAGACCTGTTACCAGGTTACGTCCTCTGACTTCCATGTAGTCCGGCTCCGGTCTCTTATAAGCGGAACCGATTTTGATCTTGATATCCTCTGCGGTGCGTTCACCGATCAGAAGGTTATGCTTCTTTCTCATGTAGCGGACAATCGCTTCGTCAAAATCATCGCCTGCGATCTTGATGGATGCGCTCACCACGGTTCCTCCCAGCGAAATTACCGCAATATCGGACGTACCGCCGCCGATATCCACGATCATGTTGCCGCAAGGTCTGGAAATATCGATACCAGCTCCGATTGCAGCCGCAATCGGTTCTTCAATAATAGAGACCTCTCTTGCGCCTGCCTGATAGGTTGCATCCTCAACAGCTTTCTTCTCTACCTCAGTTACGCCGCTGGGTACGCAGACTGCGATTCTGGGGCGGCGGAAGGTTTTTCTGCCGAGTGCTTTCTGGATGAAGTATTTCATCATCTTCTCTGTTACGGTATAGTCAGAAATAACGCCCTGACGAAGCGGACGGACTGCTACGATATTGCCGGGCGTACGTCCCAGCATCAGGCGCGCGTCCTCTCCAATTGCCTTGATCTTGTTGGTATCACGGTCAAATGCTACAACGGAAGGCTCCTTTAATACGACGCCCTTCCCTCTGATATAAACCAAAATGCTGGCTGTTCCCAAATCAATCCCGATATCTGTATACTGCATGCTATAATCTCCTTCCGTTCTGCTGCGAACGTACTGTACGTTCCAATCATTCCCTGTTCTGCTCTATGTTAATCAGGGCAAACTTCACCCTTTTTGGAATAGTCCGCGTCCATTATAGCGTAAAACCCCGGTATTGAAAAGGGGATTCAGAAAAATTTAACTTTTCAGCATCTTCTTTACATAATATCCTGTATACGATGCAGGATTCTTCGCAACCTCCTCCGGCGTTCCCTTTGCGATGACCGTTCCGCCGCGCATGCCGCCCTCTGGTCCGATATCGATCAGATAGTCCGCCGTCTTGATGACATCCAGATTGTGCTCGATTACCACAACGGTATTTCCACCCTCTGCAAGCCGATGCAGAATCTCGATCAGCTTCTGCACGTCTGCAAAATGCAGTCCGGTCGTGGGTTCGTCCAGAATATAGATCGTCCTTCCGGTGCTCCGTCTGGACAGCTCCGCTGCCAGCTTGATCCGCTGCGCTTCGCCGCCGGACAGCTCCGTAGAAGGCTGTCCCAGCTTGACATAAGAAAGCCCTACATCATATAGTGTCTGAATCTTTCTCTGGATGGACGGCACATTTTCAAAAAAGGTCAGCGCCTCCTCCACTGTCATATCCAACACATCGTAAATGCTCTTGCCCTTGTATTTGACGTCCAGTGTCTCTCGGTTATAGCGCTTGCCTCCGCAAACCTCACACGGCACATAGACATCCGGCAAAAAGTGCATTTCAATCTTGATAATGCCGTCGCCGCCACAGGCTTCACAGCGTCCGCCCTTAACGTTGAAGCTGAATCTTCCCTTTTTATAGCCTTTCGCTTTTGCATCCGAAGTCGATGCGAACAAATCGCGGATCATATCAAATACGCCTGTATAGGTCGCCGGATTGGAACGGGGTGTCCGCCCAATCGGAGACTGGTCGATCGCAATGACCTTATCCAGCTGCTCGATGCCGTCGATGCCCGCATGTTTTCCCGGAATACATCTCGCACGGTTTAAATCTCTTGCCAGGTGTTTATAGAGAATTTCGTTGACCAGCGACGATTTGCCGGAGCCGGAAACGCCCGTCACGCAGGTAAACACGCCCAACGGAAATTTCACATCGATCTTCTTTAAATTATTTTCTTCCGCGCTGCGCACAGTCAGCCAGCCTGTGGGCTTTCGTCTCGTCTCAGGAACCGGGATCTTCTTCGCACCGCTCAAATACTGACCGGTAATAGACTCCGGCGTATTCATGATCTCTTCCACGGTTCCGCTCGCAACAATCTGACCGCCATGGGAGCCTGCTCCAGGTCCGACGTCCACAATATAATCTGCTGCACGCATCGTATCCTCATCATGCTCCACGACGATCAGCGTATTGCCAAGATCCCGGAGATTCTTCAACGTTGCGAGCAGCTTGTCGTTGTCCCGCTGATGTAGACCGATACTTGGCTCGTCCAGAATATAGCAGACTCCGACCAGTCCGGAGCCAATCTGTGTTGCCAGACGGATTCTCTGCGCCTCGCCGCCGGAAAGTGTTCCCGTCGCTCTGGAAAGGGAGAGATAATCCAGTCCGACGTCGATCAGGAAGCCAACTCTTGCCCGGATTTCCTTTAAAATCTGGCTGCCTATCAGCTCCTGCTGTTCCGTCAGCTTCATATTCTGCAGAAACTGCGACAGCTCTCCGATAAACATTGACGTAATTTCGTATATATTTTTCCCGCACACGGTTACTGCCAGCGCTTCTTTTTTCAGACGCTGCCCCTTACACAGTCGACACGGTGTAATCCGCATAAATGTCTCGTATTCCTGCTTGGTGGCGTCCGATCCTGTCTCCCGGTATCTGCGCTCCACGTTCCGAATCAAGCCCTCGAACGCGATCGGATACTGTCCCTTGCCGCGCTGTCCTTCATAGTAGACCAGAACCTCTTTTCCACCGGTTCCATGCAGCAGAATATCCTGAATTTTCTGTGGATATTCCCCAAACGGTGTATCCAGATCGAAGTGATATTCTTTTGCCAGTGCCTGCAGGATCGCATTTGCAAAAGATCCCGGCTGCTGACAGCTCTGCCACCCAAGCACGGTAATCGCGCCCTGGTTGATGCTCAGCGTGCGGTCCGGAATCATCAGGTCGGAATCAAACTCCATCTTATATCCAAGTCCGTAACACTCCGGGCATGCCCCGAACGGGTTGTTGAATGAAAAGCTTCTGGGCTCGATTTCATCAATGCTGACGCCGCAGTCCGGGCACGAAAAGCTCTGAGAAAATGTCAGCATTTCCTCATCGCTTCCCACACGGTCTACAAACAGAAGTCCCTCCGACAGGTTCAGGACATTTTCGATCGAATCCGTCAGTCTGCGTTCGATTCCCGGCTTCACAATCAGACGGTCAACAACGATTTCGATATTATGCTTGATATTTTTATCTAACTGAATATTCTCCGCCAGCTCATACAGATTGCCATCAATACGGACTCTCACATAGCCGCTTCTCGCCGCGCGTTCCAGCACCTTCTCATGTCGTCCCTTTCGTCCGCGCACAACGGGTGCAAGCAGCTGCAGCCGCGTTCCTTCCGGCAGTGCCATGATCTGATCCACCATCTGATCGACGCTCTGTTTCTTGATCTCCTTGCCGCAGTTCGGGCAATGCGGAATACCGATTCTCGCATACAGTAGACGGAAATAGTCATAAATCTCTGTTACTGTTCCGACAGTAGAACGAGGGTTACGGTTCGTCGATTTCTGATCGATCGAAATCGCCGGAGAAAGTCCTTCGATCTTTTCCACATTCGGCTTCTCCATCTGTCCCAAAAACTGACGCGCATAGGACGATAGCGATTCCATATACCGCCGCTGTCCTTCCGCATAGATCGTATCAAATGCCAGCGACGTTTTCCCCGATCCGGACAAGCCCGTCATGATGACCAGCGCATCCCTCGGAATATCCACATCCACATTTTTCAGATTGTGCTCGTTCGCACCCCGGATTCTGATACAGTTCTTCTTTGAAAGTATTTTCTTTGCTTCTTCCATTTCTTCCTCACTCTATAGAAATAACATTCAAACGCATTCTTATTCAGGCGCTCAGTCCATATCCGCCAGCAGCTTTTTCAGATCTACCATCTGGTCGCGCAGCTCTGCCGCCGCTTCGAAATTCAGCTCTGCTGCCGCCTTCTTCATCTTCTTCTGCACGTCCGCAATCAGCTTTTCCAGCTCTGGACGGCTCATGGATTCCGGATCTTTTTCGAAAGCAGTCTCTGCAGGCTTGATCTCCTTCGTGATGCTGATCAGATCGCGGACGGCTTTCTTAATTGTCTGCGGTGTAATTCCGTGTGCTTCGTTATAAGCCTGCTGCAGCGCACGTCGGCGCTCCGTCTCGTCGATCGCCCTCCTCATGGAATCGGTGATCGTATCCGCATACATGATAACGTGTCCCTCCGCGTTACGCGCAGCACGTCCGACCGTCTGAATCAGTGACGTCTCCGAACGCAGAAATCCTTCCTTATCCGCATCGAGAATTGCTACCAGCGTAATCTCCGGAATATCCAAACCCTCTCTCAGCAGGTTAATGCCCACCAGCACATCGAATACATCCAGACGCATATCCCGGATAATCTCGGAACGCTCCAGCGTATCCACATCGGAGTGCAGATAACGAACACGAATTCCCACTTCCCTCATATAATCCGTTAAATCTTCCGCCATGCGCTTCGTCAACGTCGTAATCAGAACTTTATTGTGATGTGCGGTCTCTTTCCGAACCTCCGCAATCAAATCGTCGATCTGTCCCTCTACCGGACGAACGTCGATTTTCGGATCAAGCAGTCCGGTCGGACGGATAATCTGCTCCGTCCGAAGCAGCTCATGCTCTTCTTCATAAGGTCCCGGCGTCGCAGAAACGAACATCATCTGATCGATCCGCTGTTCAAATTCTTCAAAATTCAGCGGTCGGTTATCCAGGGCAGACGGCAAACGGAAGCCATAAT
>ENA-OWRJ01003765-OWRJ01003765.1-human-gut-metagenome-genome-assembly--contig:-NODE-3765-length-10617-cov-3.886385_pt1 | contig 10617 bp, 6 predicted proteins | sample MGYA00248269_ERZ651897 | MGnify/ENA primary metagenome ERZ651897 (study PRJEB26924, sample SAMEA4378252) | human gut metagenome | biome: human gut; feature: human-associated habitat; material: faeces...
AAGGAGGACAAGGAGGACCAGGGCGACAAGGAGGACCAGGGCGACCAGCAGGGGCAGCCGACGCCTTCGGGCATCTCGCCGCAGGAACAGCAGCAGATGCTCGACGCCATCCAGGCCCAGGAGGACAAGACCCAGGAGAAACTCAAGGAGAAACAGGGCGTGGTCGTCCGCGGAAAGAAAAACTGGTAGTTTTTTAATTAAAAATGAAAAATTAAGAATTAAAAATTGAAGGCCGATAACACCATAAAGGACAAAAGCCTCGATTTTGCAATCCGGATTGTCCGGCTGTATAAGCATATTTCCGAAACGAATAACGAGTACATACTTTCGAAACAGCTGCTTAAAAGCGGAACGAGTATCGGAGCAAACGTCCGGGAAGCAATCGGAGGACAATCGAAAGAGGATTTCATCGCAAAAATGCACATTGCATTAAAGGAAGCGTATGAAACCGAATATTGGTTGGAATTGTTATACAGCACGGACTACCTGGCGGAGAACGAATTTAAAAGTATTTTTACCGATTGCCGGGAATTGACGAATATTCTTGCAAGTATCCTGAAAACAATGAAAGAGACAAAATAATTTTTAATTTTTCATTCTTAATTTTTAATTGTGTAAGCTATGCATTTTGCTTCACCATATTATCTCTGGCTGCTGACGCTGCTCGTGCCGATGATCGGCTATTACGTTTGGCGGACGTTGCAGGGCGGAGCCTCGATCCAGATTTCGAGCGTCGCCGGCGTCGTGCGCGCACCCCGGACCGTGCGCTACTACCTGCGCCACCTGCCTTTCGCGCTGCGTGCGGCGGCCTTCGCGCTGCTCGTCGTGGCGCTGGCGCGCCCGCAGGACGTCGAACAGAACGTCCGCACCAACACCGAGGGCATCGACATCATGCTGGCCATCGACGTCTCCGGTTCGATGCTGGCCCGCGACTTCAAGCCCGACCGCATCACGGCCGCCAAGGAGGTGGCCGGATCGTTCATCGCCGACCGCTACGGCGACCGCATCGGACTGGTGGCCTTCGCCGGCGAAGCCTTCACGCAAAGCCCGCTGACCACCGACCAGAGCACGCTGCAAACCCTTCTGGCCCGCATCCGCAGCGGACTGATCGAGGACGGCACGGCCATCGGCAACGGATTGGCCACGGCGATCAACCGCCTGCGCGAGAGCGATGCCAAGTCGAAAGTCATCATCCTGCTGACCGACGGCGTGAACAACCAGGGCCAGATCGCGCCGATGACCGCCGCCGAGATTGCCAAGGCGCAGGGCATCCGCGTCTACACGATCGGCGTGGGCACGGAGGGCATGGCCCCCTATCCGGCCATCGACATGTTCGGCAACCTGACGTTCGTCAACCAGAAGGTCGAGATCGACGAAAAGGTACTGAAGGCGATCTCCGACATGACCGGCGGCCGCTACTTCCGGGCCACGGACAAGGAGAAGCTGAAGGCCGTCTACGACGAGATCAACCAGCTCGAAAAGAGCAAAATCGAGGTGATGGAGCACATCTCCTACCACGAACTGTTCCTCACATGGGCGCTGGCCGCGCTGGGACTGCTGTTCACCGAGTTCCTGCTTTCGAACCTCGTACTGAAGCGAATACCCTGACGGAACGGCGATTCCGGTCCCCGGGCAAAGTCCTCCCTTTGCCAAGGGGAGGATTCAGGAGGAAATGTCGATATTCAACGGGCACTGCAAGTGCCCTAATGCAGACCCGGCGGGTTGAATATGGGCAAAAACAGGATACAATCCGCAGGGTCCGCATTAATTATGTTCCGTTTCGCAAATCCGCAATATCTCTGGCTGCTGCTGGCCGTCCCGGCGCTCGTCGCGCTCTACTGGCTGGCGGCCCGCAACCGCCGCAGACGGCTCGCACGCTTCGGCCGCCCCGGCATTCTGGAGGAGCTGATGCCCGAAGTATCGACCGGGCGCACGGCTTTCCGGTTCATCCTTTTCTGCGCCGCCGTCGCGCTGGTCATACTGGCTGCGGCGCGCCCGCAGTTCGGTTCGAAACTCCGCGAGGAGAAAGCCCAGGGCATCGAAATGATGCTCACGGTCGACGTTTCGAACTCGATGCTGGCCGAAGATTTCGAACCCAACCGTCTCGAACGGACCAAATACGCCATCGGCAAACTCTTCGAGGGGTTGCAGCAGGACCGCGTGGGACTGGTCGTCTTCGCGGGCGAACCCAAGGTCCAGCTGCCGATCACCTCGGACTACCGCATGGCCCGGGCCTTCGCACGGCGGATCGACCCGTCGCTGGTATCGGTGCAGGGCACGGCCATCGGCAAGGCGCTGGAACAGGCCCTGCTGGCCTTCTCGGGCGACACGGAGCAGAGCCACGGCCGCGTCATCATCCTCATCACCGACGGCGAGAACCACGACGACGACGCCATCGCCGTCGCCGAGCGCGCCGCACAGATGGGCGTGAAGATCTTCACCATCGGCATCGGCACGCCCGAAGGCGCCCCGATTCAGATCGGCGGCGAATTCATCAAGGACGAGGCGGGCGAAATGGTCGTCTCAAAGCTCAACGAGGAGATGCTGGCCCAGATCGCCGACATCACGGGCGGCGCCTACGTCCGCTCGTCGAAGCAGTCGATCGGTCTCGACGAGATCGTCAAGGCGATCAACGAGATGGAGCAGACCGAACTTTCGATGGTCCGCTTCGAGGAGTTCAACGAGCAGTACCAATACCTGCTCATCGCGGCGCTGGTCCTGCTGCTGTTGGAATTCGTTGTACTCGACCGCCGCAACCCGCTGCTGGCGCACCTGAACATCTTCCGCGAGAAATAGCCGCGCCGCGGAGTGTGGCAGCGGCTTTGCAAGGTTCCGTCACAACCCCAGAATAACGGCCCATGTCCCTCGAAAACACCCCTGCCGCACGCATTTCGGCCCTCGCGGCGGCCCAGAAAACCTACTTCCGCTCGGGAGCGACGCTCTCCGAGGCGTTCCGCCGCACGATGCTCCGGCGTCTGGACGCGGCGCTCGCGAACTGGGAGAAACGCCTCTGCGACGCCCTGTGGACGGACCTGCACAAATCCCCCGAGGAGGCGTTCCTCACCGAAATCAGCATCGTCCGGGGCGAAATCCGCAGCCACCTGCGCCACCTCGGCAGATGGATGCGCCCCGCGCCGCGCCCCACGCCGCTCAAACTCCTGCCCGCGAAAAGCCGGATCGTCTCCCAGCCGCTCGGGCAGGCGCTTATCGTCGCACCGTGGAACTATCCCGTGCAGCTGCTGCTCAACCCGCTGGTCGGAGCCATCTCGGCGGGCTGCACCGCCCTGCTGAAACCCTCTCCCTATACCCCGAACGTCGCCGAGGCGCTCGAGGGGATGATCGCCGAGATCTTCGACGAGGAGTACGTCGCCGTCGCGCAGGGCGGCCGCGAGGTCAACACCCTGCTGTTCGGCATGCGCTGGGACGTGATCTTCTTCACGGGAAGCCCCGCGCTGGGACGGATCGTGATGACCGCCGCGGCCCGCAACCTCACGCCCGTCGTGCTGGAACTGGGCGGCAAAAGCCCCTCGATCGTGGACCGAGGCGCCGACATCGAGGTCGCGGCGCGCCGCATCGCCTGGGGCAAGACCTTGAACGCCGGGCAGACCTGCATCGCGCCCGACTACCTGCTGATCCACCGATCGCTGCAAGACGAGTTCTCCCGAGCCTTCGCCCGCGCCCTGCATCGGCTTCACGGCGACGACGCGCAGCAAAGCCTCCACTACGGTCGGCTGGTCAACGACCGGGCTTTCGAGCGCGTAACGAGTTATCTCGCGCAGGGGAAAATCCTTGTCGGGGGCCGCACCGACCCCTCCGACCGCTATATCGAGCCGACGCTGCTCGCGGAGGTCGAGCCCGGCGCGCCCGTGATGCAGGAGGAAATCTTCGGTCCGGTCCTGCCGATGCTCCCCTTCGACGACATCGGCGAAGCCGTGGCGCTGATCAACGACCGCGAAAAACCGCTGGCGCTTTACTACTTCGGACCCGAAAAGACGGGCCGCGAAGTCCTGCTGCATACCTCCTCGGGCGGCGCGTGCATCAACGACACGATCATGCAGATCGCCAACGACCGCCTGCCGTTCGGCGGCGTGGGCAACTCGGGCATGGGACGTTACCACGGCCGCGACAGCTTCGACGCCTTCTCCCACCGCCGCGGCGTGGTCGAGTCTCCGGCGCGGCCCGACCTGCCGCTGCGCTACCCGCCCTACAAGGGGTTCCGGTGGGTGAAGAAGATACTATAAGAAATTAAGAATTAAGAATTAAAAATTAGAGAGAGATCAGCGGTTACTGCATTTTTAATTCTTAATTTTTAATTCTTAATTTTTAATTCCCTACCTTTGTCCCGCAGGTCCGCTCTGTCGCTGCCGGCCGCAGGCCGGGAGAGGAAAGTCCGGGCAACGCAGAGCGCCACGCAGGCTAATGACCTGACAGCCGTGAGGTTGTGGCAGCGTAACAGAAAACGACCGCCCGCAGGGGATTTTCGGAATTCCGGCGGGTAAGGGTGAAAAGGCGGGGTAAGAGCCCACCGCGGGGGCAGCAATGTCGCCCGGCAGTACGTCCCGTGGGTTGCAAGACCGTGTATACCAGCAATCAAGGGTTGCTCGCCCGATGCCGGGGGGTAGGTTGCTTGAGGCGGCAGGAGACTGCCGTCCTAGATAAATGACAGGGGCCCGGGGTTCGCCCCGGGAACAGAACCCGGCTTACAGGACCTGCACGTACGGAGGTGTCGCAGCAATGCGGCGCCTCCTCTGTTTTCAGGTCCATTCCGCCGCAGAAGTCCCGGCCGGCCCCGCGGCCCGCACGGCGCACGAAACGCTCCCGGCGGCCCAAACCTACGCCGAAAGGATCGCCGACGCGCGTTCGGTCGCGGGATGGCTCACCCCCGCATCGGCCGTGCCGCTCGTGCGGGCGCTCCTGAAACGCAAAAAACGGAAAAAACGGAAAAAACCGGGTAAGGCGCTACATCAGCCCCATGCGCTTGCGGGCGAAGGGCATGACCCACGCCGGGGACTGCTCGCGCGCCAGCATGTCGCGCATGTACTCCATGTAGGGTTCCGAATGGCGGAACCAATGCTGCAATCCCTCGCAGAGCGAGTTCTTGCGGCAGCCGTCGGAACCGGTCTCGAAGCGGTGTTTCGGACATTCGCCCCGGCAGGCGAAATAGTATTTGCACCGCAGGCATTCGGCGGGCAGCGCATTGCGCTTGGCAAGGCCGAAATCCACCCGTTTGCGCGAACGGTAGATCTCCGACAACGGCGTTTCGCGGATGTTGCCCAACTTGTATTCGGGATAGACGAAGTGGTCGCACGAATAGACGTCGCCGTTGTGCTCGACGACCAGCGCGTCGCCGCACGTCTCGCCCATCGAGCAGACGCCCGGGGGCACGCCGCACCACTGGGCCAGCGTCGCGTCGAACATCTGCACGAACGTACGTCCCACGTCGCTCACCACCCACACGTCGAACACGTCGCACAGGAACCCCCCGTAACCCTTGGCCGTCACCGACCATTCGGCCAGCCGCGCCCCCTCGCGGTCGGGCGAGACGATCAGCGGGCGGTGAAACCCGGGCTTGTCGACGACATGCTCCACGGCAGGCAGGAACTGCATGTACCGGCTGTGCACCGTGTCGCGGAAGAAGCGGTAGATCTCCCCGCCGCGCCCCTCGCACAGACGGTTCACCACGCTCAACGTATTGTACTCCACGCCGCTGCGCTGGAACATTTCGATCGTCCGCATCACCCGCTCGAAAGTGGGCCGGCCGCCCTTCGTCAGGCGGAACGCGTCGTGAATGTCCTGCGGCCCGTCGAGCGAAATCCCCACCAGAAAATTGTTCCCGGCAAAGAGGTCGCACCACGCCTCGTCGACCAGCGTGCCGTTGGTCTGGAGGATGTTCTCGATCTTCTTGCCATCGGCGTATTTTTGCTGGAAGTCCATCGCCTTCCGGTAGAAATCCACCCCCAGCAGCAGCGGTTCGCCGCCGTGCCAGCAGAACTGCACCGTCGGAACCTCGTTGGCCTCGATATATTGTTTCACGTAAAGTTCCAGCAGCTCGTCGCTCATCACGGCCTGCCGGCCGCCGTACTGCACGGCCTTGTCGAGGTAGTAGCAATAGTGGCAGTCGAGGTTGCACGCCGAACCGGCCGGCTTGAGCATCGTCGAAAAGGCGACCGGACCCGCCTGTTTCTCCGCGTCGCGGAAGGTGAAAATATCCTTGTTCTTCATGTTAAGGTTCCCAGATTTACGAGTGAAACGGATCGGGTTCCGCAATTATTTTGACAAATATACGCAAACGGCAAGGCAATCGGGACCATTTTATGGTCAAAACTTGTCGAACGGCGTCCCAATATGTCACAAACATCCCCAAAAAAGAGGGACCGAAAGATCAAAATTGCTATCTTTAGCAACTGAATCCTTCCCTAATCCGATGAACCCGGGAAAAACACTGCTGCTCCTGCAATTTCTGCTCTGCGCCGCGACCGCCGCGGCACAGTCCGCAGAGGTGCGTTTCCGCGTCGCCGACCGGGCGACGCGCGAGGCCGTCGTGGGCGCCGTGGCCGAGCTGCGCAGCCGCACCGACACCGCGGCGGCGCCACTCTACACCACTTCGGACATCGACGGACGCGGAACGTTCCCCCGCGTGCCGCACGGGGACTACCGCCTCACCGTCACCTCGCTCGGTTACGACTCGCTGCGCCGCGACCTGCGGGTCGGCGCGGCAACCGTCCGGCTCGATTCGCTGTGGCTCGCGCCCCGCGCCGAAGCCATCGACCAGGTGACCGTCGAAGCCCCGGCGCTCCGTTCGTCGGTGCGCGGCGACACGCTCTCCTACCGCGCCTCGGCCTACAAGGTCTCGTTCGGCGCCGACGCCGAATCGCTGATCTCGAAGATGCCCGGACTGGAGGTCGCCGACGGCGGCATCGAAGCCCAGGGGCGCACCGTGCAGCGGGTCTACGTCGACGGACGCGAGTTCTTCGGCAACGACGTGATGTCGGCCATCCGCAACATTCCGGCCGACATGATCGAGAGCATCGACATCTACAACTCGCAGAGCGACCAGTCGGAGTTCACGGGCGTCGACACCGGCGAAGGGCACACGTCGCTCAACATCGTGACGCTTCCCGACAAGCGGCGGGGCGCCTTCGGCCGCCTCTACGGCGCCTACGGCATTGCGGACAAGTACATCGGGGGCGGCAATGTCAACATTTTCGACAACGACCGCCGCATCTCGGTGGTCGGCCTGGCGAACAACATCAGCCGCCAGAACTTCTCGTTCGAGGACATTCTCGGCACGACGGACCGGTCGGGCCGGAAAAGCCCGAACAACAGCTTCATGGTCCGCCCGCTGGACGGCATCTCGACGGTGCAGGCCATCGGCGTCAATTACAGCGACGACTGGGGCGCGAAGGGAAAGGTCACGGCCAGCTACTTCTTCAACCGCACCGACAACCGCAACACCAGCCAAAGCGACCGGCAGACCTTCACTTCGACGGACAAACTGGTGCTCTACAACGACGAGAACCGCTCGAAGACGCTCAACCTCAACCACCGCTTCAACTCGCGCATCGACTACAAGTTCTCGGACCGCCATTCGGTGATGATGCGCACCTCGTTCAGCCTGCAGGACAACAACTCCCGCAACGAACTGCGGAGCCGCACCGACAACAAGTTCTCCGACGACGACATCCGCTTCGTCTACCGCCGCCGCAACTTCGGCCACAACAACAGCGACGGTTACAACGTCTCGAACCACCTGCTCTACCGCTACCGCCTGCCGGGCGCCAAGTCGCACAACCTGACCGTCGGAGCCGGGGGAACCTACCGCAGCTACGAACAGCTGAGCCGCCCGCGGCAGTACACCTTCCGCGACCCGGACAACATCGAGTGCGACACGTCGGACTACTCTTCGCGCAACATCACGCGCACCGACCGCGACCAGCCGGGCTACGACGTGAACGGCAACGTGAGCTACACCCGTTCGCTCTCGAAACGCTCGCGCCTGAGCTTCGAATACCGCATCAACTACACCGACAACAGCGTCGAACGCAATACGTTCGTGCTCACCAAAGAGAACGTCTTTCCGGACGAGCGCAACCCCAGGCAGTCCACCGAATACGACTACGCCTACCTGACCCACCGCATCGGCAGTACGTACCAGTATTATTTCAAAAAGACGAAGATCGCCGGAACGCTCCACTACCAGCACGCCGCCTTCAGCAGCGACTACGCCTTTCCCTATGCGCGGAAGACCGAGACGTCGTTCGACAACCTGACATACAGCGTGGTGGCCAACATCAACGTAAACCGCAACAACACCCTGAAGTTCAACGCTTCGGGACGCACGTCGAATCCCCGCGCCACCGACTTGCAGGACATCGTCAACACCACCAACCGCCAAAACGTCTTCGCCGGAAACCCCGGTCTCGACCCGGTCTACACCCACCGCCTTTCGGGCCAGTACATCCGGGCGAATCCCGCCAAAGGGCGCACCTTCACCGTCTCGGCGGAAGCGACGGCCAGCCCCAACACCATCACCGACTCGCTGGTGATCGACTCGCCGGATTTCGTGATCGACGACGAAGGGACCAAACTGGGCGAAGGCAACCAGTACACCAAGCCGGTCAACCTCGCGGGACTTTGGAGCCTGCGCGCCAGCGTCAACTACGGCATGCCGGTCCGGTGGCTGCGCTCGAACCTCAATTTCCGGGCGGGCATCTCGACGGGCCGCATCCCGAGCATCATCAACGGCGAACGCAACTTTCTGAACAACAACGTCTACAATGCCGGCCTGACGCTCGGCAGCAACATCTCGGAAGCGGTGGACTTCCGCCTGAGCTACACGGGCCGCTACAACGTGAGCCGGAGTTCCTCCGAGGTGCGCACGCTCGACAACACCTATTTCAGTCAGACGGCGAAAGCCGAGACGACGTTCGTCCTCTGGAAACGCCTCGTCCTGCGCGCCAACGCCGACTACAACTACTACCGGGGGATCACGGACACGTTCCTCGAAGAACGGCTGATCTGCAACGCGATGCTCGGTGTCAAGCTCTTCCGCAACTGCCTGGGCGAAGCCAGCGTCGGAGTGAACGACATTCTCGACCAGAACGGCACGACCTTCCGCCGCACGGTGTCGGGAACGACGCTGCGCAACGTGACGAACCTGGCCGTCGGCCGCTACGTGTCGTTCCAGTTCACCTACAACCTGCGTCTTTTCCGCCGCCAGAGCAACGCCGTGATGGACGCATTGCAGGGAAAGTAACCGATTTTCCGCCCGAAACGCCGGTTTTCGCGTTTTTTTCACTATTTTCGTAGCTCAAACCCAATAATCCATTATGAAAAAACTACTTCTGACACTTCTGCTATTCAGTGCCGGGACCGGAATTTCCGCAGCCAAAACCTACGATCTGAAATCCCCCGACGGGAAAATCGCCGTACGCGTGGATGTCGGCGCCGACGCCGTCACCTACTCCATTTCGCGCGACGGCAAAGAGCTGATCGCCCCCTCGCCCCTTTCGCTCACGCTCGCCGACGGGCGCGTGCTCGGCCGCAAAGCCTCGGTGCGCAAGGCGTCGGCAAAAAGCGTCGACGAAATCATCGAAGCGCCCTTTTACAAGCGCAGCGCCGTCGAAGACCGATACAACTCGCTGACGCTTACGTTCAAAGGGGATTACGGCATCGACTTCCGGGCCTATGACGACGGCGCGGCCTACCGGTTCCGCACCTCGATGAAGGACGAAATCACCGTTACGGACGAGCTGGTGGACATCCGTTTCCCGGAGGACTTCACGACGCTGGTCCCCTACGCCCGCGACGGCAAGAAGGAACCGGGGCTGGCCCGCTACTACTTCAACAGCTTCGAAAACACCTACTCCACCCAGCCCGTCTCGAAGGTCGCCGACGACCGCCTGGCCTTCCTGCCTATCCTGGCAGACGCCGGAACGGCGAAAATCGTCATCACCGAGGCCGATCTGGAGGACTATCCGGGCATGTACCTCTACAACCCCACGGGCGGCAAGGCCCTGCGCGGCAACTTCGCGCCCTATCCGGCCAAGGAGGTGCAGGGAGGCCACAACGAACTGCAACTGCTGGTGACCGAGCGCGAGGACTTCATCGCCCGCACCTCGGGGACCCGCACCTTCCCGTGGCGCGTCTTCGCCATCGCCGGACGCGACATCCAGCTGGCCGACAACGACATGGTCTACCGTCTCGCCGCACCCTCGCGCGTGGAGGACGTCTCGTGGATCAAACCCGGCAAGGTGGCCTGGGACTGGTGGAACACCTGGAACCTCTACGGCGTGGACTTCAAGTCGGGAATCAACAACGAAACCTATAAATACTACATCGACTTCGCCGCCGACCACGGCATCGAATACGTCATCCTCGACGAAGGCTGGGCCGTGAACAAAAAGGCCGACCTTTTCCAGGTCGTCCCCGCGATCGACCTGCCCGAACTGGTCGCCTACGGCAAGGAACGCGGCGTGGGCATCGTCCTCTGGGCCGGTTTCTATGCCACGGAACGCGACCTCGAACGCGTCTGCAAACACTACTCGGAGATGGGCATCAAGGGCTTCAAGGTCGATTTCCTCGACCGCGACGACCAGAAGATCGCCGATTTCACCT
>ENA-OWRJ01003781-OWRJ01003781.1-human-gut-metagenome-genome-assembly--contig:-NODE-3781-length-10591-cov-2.269457_pt1 | contig 10591 bp, 6 predicted proteins | sample MGYA00248269_ERZ651897 | MGnify/ENA primary metagenome ERZ651897 (study PRJEB26924, sample SAMEA4378252) | human gut metagenome | biome: human gut; feature: human-associated habitat; material: faeces...
TCTTGAGGATCGAGATCAAAAACAAGATAAATATCAGAGTAATGTTCATCGAAGATGTATGCATGGTCTGGATTTTTATCTCTTGATTTAAGAAGAAGCAATAGATCAAGATTTTCAGGATCGTCGCCAGAATCAAAAAAATCCTTATATAGTCTGTAAATATTGGTACAATATGGGATGATTTCATAATCTATATTCAGATTATAGACAGTAAGCAGCCGACACATTACAGCTATATCTGCTTTTTCTCCTTCGACTAGAAGAAGTATTTTTCGTTTAGACATCAAATTCACCACTCATATACAGCTTTTCGAGGTTGTGCCCAGCACGGAGTTCACGCTTTGTTGCATTAGCAAATGATGTGAGTCTACCGTCTGAAAGAATGAAATAGCAGTCTGGACGCATAATGCGATTAGAAAGCAGATTGGTATTGTGTGAAGTAAGAATTGCCTGACAGTGCGGCATTTTCTCAATCAATTTGACAATGGTTTCAGATAGTTCGTAGTGATAATAGGCATCGAATTCATCAATAAACATAAGGGAAATATCCGGGCAAGTTTCAGTAAAGTAGAAATAGGTGTAAAGAGCACGCGTTCCACTTGATGCAACCATAAAAAACGGAAGAGGGGAAGGCGTATCAAAATAAAGTTTTTTCTTTCCTTCCGGTGTGGTTTTTGCGACGAGGTTTTCTTCTACGCCGGCAACGTGTAGAAAATCTTCAAGTTTCTTAATACGGTCTCCTTCAAAAATAAAGTCATAATAATCAGAACTTCTTGATTTATAGCCAATGTAGCGATTTTCGTCGAGAGAACGAAACCAAAGCATGTGGGAAATAAAAGACATCATCTGATAAAGAGGATGATTGTCTGGCAAAGCAGAGTTTGTGATGGCATATTTGAGCAGTGAATCGCTGCCTCTGAAGTTCAGGTTGAGAGTAGGAATTAGCTTTTCGAGTCCGGATAAATTTCCCCGTTTCTCAGCATAATTGTATTCAAATAGCAGATCATCATTAAGAATAACACGTTCATATACCAAATCTTGATTAGCATTTTTACGGTATAAATAATCAATTTGATAAGGAGTGAAAACAAAAACATATCGGAATTCAGCAAATTCGAGTTTTGATTCGGAATTGAGATAAAAGTTGTATAACCCAGGTGTGACATTGTTTGTAGTCATGTGGGAGACAATGTCAAATAAGGCAAGCCCAAGGTTGGATTTGCCAGAAGCGTTTTTTCCGTATACAATCAGTTTTTGAAGAAGATTGTTACAGATACAGTTTTCGTTGAACTGATAATTCTTAACATCGGAAAAGTCAATTCGAATAGGAGAAAGAAAATTTTTAAAGCCTGATACTTCAAAGAGTTTCAGCATGTATAATCACCCTTTCAAGAACATTCTAAACGAGATAAATCTGAGTGTCAACAGGAGTCCGTAAAAAAATTACGGATATTTCAATAAAAGTATAGGCAGAAGCAAGATGAACTATGCGGCGTTTTTGACGAAGGGAGGTGAAACGCAATGACCGTAGTCTTTCGAGTTGTCAAAACCAAAAACTACACGATGATGTCCAATCAGCATTTGAAGGATAAACGCCTGACACTCAAAGCAAAAGGGCTGATGTCGGTGATGCTGTCCCTGCCGGAGAACTGGGATTATACGCTGCGGGGGCTGTCGGCAATCAGCAAAGAGGGCGTGGACGCGATCAGCGAAGCCGTCAAGGAGTTGGAGCGTTCGGGCTATGTGATCCGAAATCGAAAACGGGACGAGCGCGGACGGCTGAGTGGGACAGAGTACCTGATCTACGAGGACTGCCACATGAACAGCCAACCCGCGCCGGACGCACCTAAGCCGGAAAAACCAAAACGGGAAAATCCAAGACTGGAGAATCCGGTTCAGGAAAAGCCTGTGCAGGAGAATCCAAAGCAGGAAAAACCTGAACAGGAAAATCCCGCACAATTAAATACGAATAGATCAAACACGAATTCAGAAAAAACGTATCCACCAAATACTCAGGGAGAAAATCCTTATCCATCAATCCATCTCAGGGAAAGGCAGGAAGATGTTGCGGCGATTCGGGACAGCGTGCGGTCGCAGATCGGGTATGACTGCCTTGTCACGCCGTATAACCGGGATCGGATGGATGAGATCGTCGAGCTGATGGTGGAAATCCTCTGCACCGGCAGGGAAACAATCACGATTTCCGGGGCGGAGTACCCCGCCGAGCTGGTCAGGGAGCGGATGCGCAAGATCAACAGTATGCACATCGAGTACATCTTCGGCTGTCTTGAGCAGAACGCGAGCCGCGTCCGCAACATCAAGAAATATCTGCTGACCACGCTGTTCAACGCGCCCGCGACGATGGGCAATTACTACGATGCTCAGGTGCGATACAACCGGCGAAAGCGGGAGGAAGATTATGAAAACTGGCTCGATGAGCTTTAGAAGAGAGTGGTGTCCATGAAAAACTATTTTCAATTCGCCTGTGAACTCGAACCCATTGACCGATTTCCCGGCTGCATGAGCAAAGACGACCTGCTTGAGAACCTGCTGCGGCAGGATACGCAAGCAGGTTTTCTTTTGCCCGAAAAGCGGACGGAAACCGCGCTTCGGGTGATGCAGCTGGAGCAGGAAGCCGAGCAGCGGACGTGCAAGATCAGCGGCGGCTGGTTTCCCAGACGGGTGCTGTTCTTCGCCGTGCCGCCGGTGGACGGAAAAGCCTGCCAGCTCTGCGCGTTGACGCAGATTGAATCCGGCAGGTGTTACCTGTTTACGCCGGACTGTACCCCGATTCTGGTCTACGCCATACAGGGCAGAAAGCTGTACTGCCTGTGAGAAAGGAGGAACATCATGAAGCAAAAACATGCGGATTCGCCCTCGGCTTTTCTTGCGGCGGCAATGGCTGTGACGGGCGCGGCAATGCTGCTCTGCCCGCTCATCGGGCAGAACACGGAAATGAATCGGAGCGCGGCAGAATATGACGACCTGCGCGTTCAGCTCAAAAGCGAGGAACCGGCGCAGGCAACGGACGCGCCGGAAAACAGAAACACTCTGCGCCAAATGTTCGATGCGGCGGGTTTTCCAAGCACAACGCAAGTGCCGCTGGAATTGCCTGAGCAAGCGCCTGAAATCAACATCGGGACAGGAGCAGACTTTACGGCGTGTCTGGCACAGAACGACGATTTCATCGCGTGGATCAGGATTCCCGGCACGAACGTGGATTATCCCGTCGTCTGGACGGATGACGCCGAGCACTACCTGCATCACACGTTCACAGGGAAGCAGGGCGCGGCGGGAACGCTGTTTTCGCTGATGAAAACGGATTACAGCATCCCCAGCCGCAATATCGCCATTTACGGGCATCATCTCAAATCCTCCGGCGAGAAGATGTTCACGTCGCTCATGCGGTACAAGGATGCGGATTTCTATGCCGGACACGAAACCGTGCTGCTCGATACGCTGTATGAAAGCGGATCATACCGCATTTTCGCCGTGTTGAATTTTCACAGCGGCGAGTGGGACGCTTCACAGGCGGATTTTGAAAGCGACGCGGCATTTCTGGAATTTATCCGGTACGCCCGGCGGAACGCACTGTACGACACGGGCGTGACGGTCGGCGCGGAGGATTCCATTCTCACGCTGATAACATGTGACCGAAGCTATGGCGGCAAAGCGGGACGGCTTGCAGTCGTGGCTGTACTTGAAAAAAGCAGGAGGAACTTATGAAACACAAAATCAAACGTCTTTTGTCTTTGCTGCTGTCGCTGATGATGCTGACGGCGGCTCTGCCTACGTCGATATGGGCGGAAGAAACGGAGTTTGCCCAAGCAACAGGCGCGGAAGCAGAGCTTCCGAACGAGCCGGTAGAAACAGCCGAGCCAGAACTGCCGGTTGAATCACCGGAAGCAACAGACGAGCCGGAGCTTCCAAGCGAGCCGACGGAACTGCCGACGGAAACCGAAACGCCGGAGGGCACGGCAGAGCCGACCCCGCAGGTTACCGAAGCCCCCCTGCCAACGCCCGAACCCGAAGCGGCGTATCAGGCGGGCATGTTCGTTCTCGTCACGGAAAATACGCGCGTGTTTTCGGATGTGGATGAAACGGCGGACGAGGTAGACGGTGAGTTGTACGACGGCAGTTTTGTCCGCACCGCAAACGTCCGGGTGGAAGAAGTCCGGCAGGACGGCATGGGGCGAACATGGCTGCTGGTGCGCTATCTGTACGGCGAGGAAGAACCTGATGGAGAGATGGCGTGGACGGACACGGCGACGGCCTGGGTGCTGGCAGAGGAAACCCAGCCGTCCGATGCGGCAGATTATGACGTGACGGCTTACGCCTTCCCGTTTACGCCGGTGGAGATGTACGCGGCGAATAACCCGCCGAGATTGCAGACGCTCAGCGGCAACACGGGCGAGTTTTACGCGGGACAGACGGTATACGCCTATTCCGTGCATGACGACGTGCAGATTGCGTCGCTCAAAAACTATGGCGCGATTTACGCGACAAGGCATTACATCAACGAGCATGTGGTCTATTGCCTTGAACACACGATGAACAGCCCCGGCATCAAAGACAATCCGGAAGGACCGTATAAGGTCGTCGATCTGGCGCAGTACGGGCAGACAGCAGGCTACTCCGGCATCATATACAGCGAAAAGACGATGCACGCCATCGGCTGGGTGCTGCGGCACACGTTCCCCTACATGGGACTTGACCGTTATGAGGATGAATGTCTGGAATGGTCGAGAGCGGCTGGACAGTTTGCGATTCGAGAAGTCATCAAGCAGCTGGAAGGGGCGCAATACGTCCGCGATTACTGGCACATGGACGAGTTCTACCGCGCGACGGGACAAGCGCCGAAGGAATATCTCGAATATGCGCGCTGGCTGGCGGCAAATGCCCTGACCTATGCGCAAATGACCGGTGAAATCACGGTGTCGAATGTGTCCGTATCCGTCGCCAACGGCGTATGCACCGGCACGGCGACGCTGACCACGGACGCACCGCGCATCCGCATCCGTCGCTCGGTCGGAACGATTACCGGCTATACGGGCGGCGAGGACGGCACATACGTCTATCTGAACAGCGGCGACACCATTACCGTTTCCCAAGCAGGAAGCGGTTTTTCTTTTACCGCGGAATCCGTTTCGACGGAGGAGCTGGAAGCCAATTTTCTGGTCGCCGTGCCGGATGCGAATGTGCAGAAGGTCGTCATTCCGCAGCGGGGCTCGCCGTATCCGCTCAAGTCCACGGAAATCCGCTTTGATATGCCGAACGGCGCACTGGTCGTGACTAAGACGGATGCGGCAAGCGGCGCGGTGCTGGCGGGCGCGACGTTCGAGCTGACGAACGCTTCCGGCACAGTTGCGGCGACGCAGACCACAGGCGCGGACGGTGCGGCGCACTTTGATAACCTTCCGGCAGGAAATTATACCGTGCGCGAAATCAACGCGCCGACGGGATATCTCGTCGCTGTGCCGGATAGTCAGAGCGTGACCGTCACGGCAGGAGGAACGACGGGCGCGGCGTTCGCGGATGAACGGATTCGGGGCAGAATCCGTATCGCCAAGACGGACAGCCTGACGAAAGAACCATTGGCAGGCGCGGAGTTTACCATTACACGCACAGATGGAACGGGAACGCCCATTGTGCTGACCACCGACGTAAACGGCAATGCCGAAACGGACTGGCTGGATTATGGGCGGTATCGCGTGACGGAGAGCAAAGTTCCCGCGCACTATGAAACCAGCGGCTTTTCAACCGAAATCGACTGCACGGAAAACGGAAAGACCTATCTCATCGAGGTCGAAAACGAGCCGACGAAGGGCTTCATCCAGATCGTCAAGACCGACGCGCTGGACGGCAGACCGATTGAGGGCGTGCAGTTCGATATCGTGGACGCGGGCGGCAACGTTGTCGGCACAATGACCACGGACGCAAACGGCGCGGCAACGTCGCCTGCATTGTTCAAGGGACAATATACCGTGCGCGAGCATGAAAACCCGATGGGCTATGTGGCGGAACTGGCGCAGCAGGACGCGGCGGTGAATCCGGACGAAACGACATATCTGGGCGCGAGCAATCAGCCGATTCAGGGCAGGATCAGGATCGTCAAGCGGGATCAGCTCACAAAAGAGCTGCTGGCAGGCGCGGAGTTTACCGTCACGCGGATCAGCGGTCTGCCATCCCATCAAGGAACGGGCGACGGCGAGGTGGTCGCGGTCATTACGACGGATGCAGACGGCGTTGCCGAAACCGGCTGGCTGACGTGGGGAACCTACCGCGTGACGGAAAGCAAAGTGCCGGAGCATTTCGTGGACGCGGGCTTTTCGGCAGATATCGTCATTGACGAGGAAAACTTCAAAACCTGCGAGCTGGAAGTCGAGAATGAGCCGACCAAAGGCTTTATCCGTTTGACCAAAACCGACCGGGCAAACGGCAACCCGATTGCGGGCGTGAAGTTTGATATCTATGAAAACGACGAATACGGAAATGCGCTTGTCGGCAGCATGACGACCGGCGCGGACGGCGTGGCAATCTCCGAGCCGCTGCGCAAGGGACGCTACATCGTGCGCGAGCATGGCGCGACAAAGGGATACGTTTTTGAAGAAATCGCGCTGGACGCGACGGTCAAACCCGACGAAACGACCGACCTTGCGGCGACGAATCAGCCCGTTCGGGTCAAAATTAGGATTTATAAGCGAGATAAGGACGAATATGCAGGCGATAACCCCAACAGCAAAAATCGAAAGACCCTGCCTAGACAGGCGAGCATCGACCCGCCGAAATCGCGCGGCGACGGCGAGCTGACCGGCGCGGTCTTTCAGGTGCTGGCGGGCGCGGCAATCAAGGACAGACAGGGCAACGTTCTGTTCAAAAAAGGCGATACCGTTGTGGATGTGCTGACGACGGCGGGCGAGGATGCGAGTGCTGCAACGGGCGAGTTGTGGCCGGGGCTGTATGAAATCGTGGAGTTGACCCCGCCAAAGGGCTATCATCCGAGCGAAAAACACATCTTCGTCGATACCGTCAGCGCCGCAGGGCAGTCTGAAGAAGCCGTCGTGGAATATGAAGGGCTGAAAACCAACACCATCCGGCTGGGAGCACAGGCTATCGTCAAGATTTTAGGCGACGACTACGACGACCCTGCCCCGGATCGCGTCGAGCAGCCGGAAGCGGGCGCAGAGTTCAACGTGTATCTCAAAAGTGCGGGCAGCTATGAGAACGCGCGTCCGTTTGAGCGCGATCATCTGGTGACGAATAAGCGCGGATACGCCAAAACCAAGGCACTGCCCTACGGCATCTATGTGCTGGAGCAAACGAAGGGCAAAGAGGGCTATGAAATCAAAGGCGCGATTGAGTTTGAAATCGACGGGACGGAGGATATCCAGAACCCGCCGCCGCTGACACTCAGCGACCGACCGATTCTCTACCGCCTGCGTATCCTCAAGACGGATCGCGAAACGGGCAAGACCGTCACGCTGGCGCATACGTCGTTTAAGCTCAAGGACGCAAACGGCGAAACGGTGCGCCAGACGGTGCATTATCCGACCGAAAAGGAGATCGACACGTTCACCACGGATGAAACGGGCGGCGTGACCCTGCCGGAAACGCTCAGGTGGGGCTTGTACTACATCGAGGAGATTTCCGCGCCGGAAGGATACCTGATTCGGACGGAATCTCTGCCCGTGATGATCGGGCATGACGGCGACGAGCCGGGGCAGACGTATGAGCTGAACATCGAAATGCAGGATGAGCCGGTCAAGGGACAGATTCTCGTGAAAAAGACCGGCGATATGCTCGTCGGCTTTGAAACCGTGGACGCATACGGCTATGCGGTGCAGAAGCCGGTCTATGAACAGCGGAATCTGGCAGGCGCGGTCTTTGAACTGCGTGCCGCAGAGGAGATCGTCGGCAGGGACGGAACGGCGTGGTACGCCGAGGGTGAGCTGGTCGATACGATCATCACGACGGCGGGCGGCGAGGATGCGTCCAAACTTCTGCCGCTGGGCAGATATACGCTGACCGAGGTCAAAGCGCCGGAAGGATACGCGCCGGATGATGCGCCGCGCGAAATCGAGCTGGCGTATGCGGACGATCAGACCCCGTTGGTGCAGATCCGCGTGGAGGTCGGCAATACCTATCTTCCCGCCGCTATTACGCTGCACAAAGAAGCCGAAGTCATTCGCACGACGGAAGCAAACGGTGAAGTGCTGCGGACGCTGCACAGCGAGCCGGGCGAAGGCTTTGTGTTCGGGCTGTTCAGCGAGCGGGATATCCATGAAAACGGCGTGACCCTGCTGGCAGATACGCTTGTGGCTGTCGGCATGACCGATGAAAACGGCAAGCTGACGTTTGACGGCACATTTCCGCATGGCGGCTACTATGTACGCGAGCTGCAAGCCAAGACAGGCTGGAAGCTCAATCCAAACCGTTTCCCGATTACGCTTGAGCCGGGTAGCGACGCGGTAATCCGCGTCGAGCTGGCGCAGCCCATCTATGACGAGCTGGTTTATACGCCCGTGACGCTGACCAAAACCGATATCACCGGCGCGAAAACCGTTCCGGGCGCACAGATCGAGGTCAGAAACGAGCAGGGCGAAATGATTTACCGCGCCACGACCGACGCGAACGGCGAAATCCCGGATATCCCCGTTACGCCGGGAACATACGCCTTCCGCGAAATCCTTGCGCCGAGCGGCTATGCGCTCAATGAAGCCGAAACGCGCTTCGCGGTGGACGAGCAGGGAAATGTCACGGGCAACACGATGCTGCGGGACGACTATACCCGTGTACAGCTCCGCAAGCAGGACGAAAACGGCGTGCCGCTTTCCGGCGTGGAATTTGTGCTGGTCACGGAAACAGGCACGCGCCTGATGACCGCCGTTTCGGACGCAAACGGGTTGGTGACGTTTGAGAAAATCCCGTATGGAAGATATACCGTCGAGGAAACCCAGCCGCTCCCCGGCTATTTCAAAGCCGCCGTGCATGTTCATCTGACGGTGGACGGTACGTTTGTCAACCCGAACGAGCCGCTGGAAACCGTCACCAATACGCCGATGCGCCTTGCGTATAAGAAGGTGGATACATCCGGCAGACCGCTTGCGGGCGTGGAGTTCAGCCTGATTAACGCCGCAACCAACGTCGTGACCGAGGTGGCGACGAGCGATGAAAACGGCGAATTTATCTTCCGTCACATCGACTACGGCGACTGGATTATCCGCGAAACCGCCGCGCCCAATGGGTACAGACGCATGGAGGACATGCTGCTACATATCGGCGAGGACTTCGTGCAGCCTGAGCCGATTACGCTGGTCAACGTGCCAAACAGCTATATGTTCATGAAGATGGATGGCGACGGCAATCCGCTTTCCGGCGTGAAATTCGTGCTGGAAGATGCAGACGGAAATGTGCTGCGCGAGATGGAGAGCGGCGAGGACGGCACGGTGCTGCTTGAAAATCTCGATGACGGCAGGTACGTCATCCGCGAAACCGAAGCGCTCCAAGGGTATGCGAAAACCGAGGACACGCTGACGTTCACCATCGACGAAAGCTATGTTGTTCCCGAAGAAATGCCCTGCCTTGTCAACGAAAAGGAGGACGAAAAGCACGATATTCAGACCGGCGTGGATATTGAGCTGACCCCGATGATGACGGAGGGCGCGGCACTGCTGCTGCTTGCCGGAATTATCCTGATTGGGCGCAGGCTGGCGGACAGGAAACGGAGGAAAAAGTAAGATGAGGTATTTGCTGCACAGGCTGGCGGTTCCACCGTGAATCGCCTGTAAAATCAGAGAAAGGAGTTGATTTTCTTGCAGGAAGAAGTTGAAATGCGCACCGTTACGATGGCATTTCATGCGAGCAAATTCTCAGGAAGGGTAATGAAAAACGGCATAGCAAAGCTGCTTCACGCCATGCACGGCAAGTTGACTGTGCCGCATGGCAAGCAGTCTGTCCGACAGCTTGCACGGCAAAATCAGGGCATGACCAACATCGAGATCGACGATCCCGATATCCATGCCTTTGAACGCATTGCGCGTAAATATGGCGTGGACTTCGCCGTCAAGAGGGCGAAAAGTGATGAAACGAAATATCTCGTTTTCTTTAAAGCCCGCGACGCGGACGCGCTGACGGCAGCTTTTCAGGAATATACAGATCGGCGCGTTCGTCAGGCAGAACACCCGTCTCTGATGGAAATCCTGAATGAGATGAAGGAAAAGGTCGCCCGAACTGCCCCGACGCGCAAGGCGGAAAGGGAGAGGACGCGATGAAAAGAAAATGGCTGCATGAGCTGCCGTATCTGCTGATTGCGCTCTACGCGACGAAAATCGGGCAGGCATGGCGGCTGGCAGAAGGAACGGATGCGGCGCATAAGCTGCTAACCCTGATGGACAGCCTTTCTGCGTCGTTCGCGTCGCCCCTGCCGAGCTTTGAGCTGCATGACTTATGCATCGGGCTGCTGCTGGGCGCGTGCTTTCGTCTGTTCATTTTCATTAAAGAAAGTGAAAAAAAGAAGTATCGTAAAGGGCGTGAGTATGGCTCGGCACGCTGGGGTACGCCGGAGGATGTAGCCGGTGCGGTCAGTCTGCTG
>ENA-OWRJ01003789-OWRJ01003789.1-human-gut-metagenome-genome-assembly--contig:-NODE-3789-length-10568-cov-2.837915_pt1 | contig 10568 bp, 6 predicted proteins | sample MGYA00248269_ERZ651897 | MGnify/ENA primary metagenome ERZ651897 (study PRJEB26924, sample SAMEA4378252) | human gut metagenome | biome: human gut; feature: human-associated habitat; material: faeces...
TTTTCAAGAGAAAAATCTTCTTTTTCTAAAAAATCATATTTTTTAACTTTAAAAGCACATAAACAAAATAAGATAACTGCTATCGTTATACAAATAATTAAAAAACTAAGACCTATACTTATTGCTAAATTTTCTGCTATATGAAATCGTTGGTACTGACATAGCGTTGTAAAACCAATTAATGGAATAGGTGAAATCACACATAAAAAGGTTGCAAAGGCAATTTTTAAAGATGATTGTTTTCTAATCTTTAAATATTCTTGTACTTGTGTCAAAGATAAATAAATTCCTGTTTGAATGTTCCCTTCATTTTCCTGATCTAATAATAGATAATCTGTCGTTACATGAAAGAGTTGGCTAAGTTGAATAATTTTATCGGTATCAGGCATCGATTGACCTGACTCCCATTTTGAAACAGCTTGTCTTGAGATTTGAAGATGGTTAGCCAATTCTTCTTGTGACCACCCTTCTTTTTTTCTTAACATCATTATTTTTTCTGATAAATTCATAACTTCCCTCCTGTTTCTATCTTAGAACAATTATTCAAAAAGTACTACCAACTCTACTTTTCGTTTTGTCAACTATCAGTTGACATTTAAATATTTGTTTTAAAAAAGCTTATAATTCCTACAACAATTAATAAAACAAAGGCAAAATAAAGCAAACCACATGAGACCATCACCATTAAAGTAATCGGCAATAAAATAATCGTTAAAACAAATTTTGAAAGTCCCCAAGCTGCCTTTAAGCCAAAGAAAAATAATTTTCCAAAAATGTAAAACATCAAAATCATAAATAAAAAATAGAACATTTTAATCTCCTCTTATCCTAAAAAAACATCCATTAACATCATGATCACAAAACCACTCAAAACACCAAAAGTTCCGACATGACTATGTTTACCAAGTTGTGCTTCTGGAATTAATTCTTCTACTACAACATACATCATCGCTCCTGCAGCAAAAGATAAACAAATAGGTAATATTGTTTGCATAATATGAATTGTAAAACCAGCAATAACTCCTGCAATGGGTTCAACAATCCCTGAAAGACTTCCATAAACAAAAGCCTTTGTACGTGACATTCCTTCCTGTTTTAAAGGAAGAGAAATAGCTGCTCCTTCAGGTAAGTTTTGAAGTCCAATTCCAAGAGCTAAAGCAAGTGCAGAAGTAAATGTAATACTTGAATTACTTGCAGCAATCGCAAAAGTCAAACCTACCGCAAATCCTTCAGGAATATTATGTAAAGTGACTGCTAAAACAAGCATCGTATTTTTCCCCAACATACTTTTAGGTCCTTCAGGCTTGTCTTCATTTAAGTGTTGATGAGGAATCACATGATCTAAAAAAAGCAAGAATAAAGCTCCAATGATAAATCCTCCACCTAAAATAAGGGCACTATTTTGACCATTGGCTTCCGCCATTTCCATGGAAGGAATCAATAAAGACCAAACAGAGGCCGCAATCATAATTCCTGCCGCAAATCCTAAAAAAAGTTGTTGATAAAAATCTTTGATTTCATCTTTAAAGAAAAAAACCAACGCACTTCCTAAAGTAGTCATTAAAAATGTAAATAAGGTTCCAAGTAATGGATAAAGTATTGTATTCATAAATCCCCCTTCTTCTTTTATTATAAAGATTTTGAATATTTTGCATAATGATATGCTAAAATAATTATGTTTTTGTTATAATAAGGACAAATGGAGGAATTTTATGAAAGATGGATATATAAGAGTTGCCAGTGCATCAATTGATACACTTATTGGCAATGTTAAACATAATGCTAACGAAATTAAAAAGGTCTTAAAAGAAACAAGAGAAAAGAAAGCACAAGTGATTGTTTTTCCTGAACTTGTTTTAAGTGGTTATACTTTAGAAGATTTATTTTTACAAAATCGTCTTTTAAATGAATGTCTTGTTCAATTAGAAGAAATTATGCATGATACAAAAGGACACCAACAAATTGTCGTTATTGGTTTACCTTTTCATTATCAAAATAATTTATATAATGTATCTGCTGTTTTATATGATGGAAATATTTTAGGAATTGTTCCTAAATATCATATTCCAAATTATAATGAATATTACGAAGGCAGACGTTTTACACCTTGTTTTGAAGATAATATTGAAATTGAGCTTTTTGGACAAATTGTTTTATTTGGTCGTAAAGTAGTTTTTGCTTGTCAAAATTTACCAAGTTTTACATTAGGTGTAGAAATTTGTGAAGATTTATGGCTTCCAAATGCGCCAAGTAATGAACTTGCTTTAAATGGAGCAACGGTCATTTGCAATACATCTGCCAGCAATGAATTAACTGCTAAAAAAGATTATCGAAGAAACCTTGTTTCAATGCAATCAGCAAAACTTGTTTCAGGATATGTTTATAGTAATGCAGGAAGTGGAGAAAGTACAACCGATGTAGTTTTCTCTGGGCATCATTTAATTTGTGAAAATGGAACGATTATTAATGAAAGTACTGGTTTTGATGCTGAAGTGATTTATGGTGATTTAGATGTTGAAAAACTTATTAGTGAAAGAAGAAAGATGACAACTTATCAATCTTATCATGAATATGACTATGTTTACTTTGATATGGATTTGATTGATATTGAAACAAATCATTATTATGATCCTCATCCTTTTGTACCAAGTAATCCTGCTCTTCGAGAATTACGTTGTAAAGAAGTCTTTGAAATTCAAACAAGAGGTTTAATGCAAAGATTAAAAGCTACTCATATAAATAAAGTCGTAATTGGTATTTCAGGTGGCTTAGATTCAACACTTGCACTCCTTGTTTGTGTCATGGCATTTGAAAAATTAGGTTATGATAAAAAGAATATTTATGCAATTACCATGCCTTGTTTTGGAACAACATCACGTACAAAAAACAACGCTTTAGGTCTCATGGAAGAACTTGGAGTGACAAGTCAAACTGTCAATATTGCTGAAGTTGTAAGAATGCAATTTAAAAATATTGATCAAGATGAAAATGTACATGATGTTACTTATGAAAATGTTCAAGCCCGTGAACGTACTGAAATCTTAATGAATAAAGCAAATCAAATTGGTGGACTTGTCATTGGAACAGGTGATTTAAGCGAAGTTGCTTTAGGTTGGTCAACTTATAATGGTGATCATATGTCCATGTACGCTGTCAATGTTTCAGTTCCTAAAACACTTGTACGCTATCTTGTAGACTATGTTTCTTCTCTTTATAAAGGTCAAGTTCTTGAAACAATTTTACAAGATGTTTTAGATACACCTGTATCTCCTGAACTTCTTCCTCAAGAAGATGATAAAATTGTTCAAAAAACAGAAGATATCGTTGGTCCTTATGAACTCCATGATTTCTTTATTTATCATATGGTACGTTTTGGTGATGAACCTCGTAAACTTTATAAAAAGACAAAACTTGCCTTCAAAGATAAATATGATAAAGATACAATTAAAAAATGGTTACGTTTATTCTACTGGCGTTTCTTTAGTCAACAATTTAAACGTAGTTGTATCCCCGATGGTCCAAAAGTTGGATCTGTCGCTTTATCACCTCGTGGTGATTGGCGTATGCCAAGTGATGCCAATGTTCAAATATGGCTTGATGAAGTCGAAAGAATTTAGAACTGCTTGCAGTTCTTTTTTTATTAACTCCTTATTTTATCCTTTTAATAATAGTTTTCACTAAATATTTAAATCCATCTATGATAAAATAAAGCAAGAGGTGACATTATGCATATTTATAACTCAAATCACTATAGTTCAGCAATGAAACAAATCATAAATGATTGTTTACACTCTGCAAAAGAAAATCCTTTTGCTATTCATTACGTCATTGTTGATGATCCTAAATATTACGAAGAAATTTTCTTAAAACATACAGATACCATTTTTAATATTGAACTCATGACATTATCGTCGTTTTATCAAAAGCTTCTACAAATATATCATCAAGATTTTAGAAAAAAGACAGATATTCAAAATCTTTTAGAAATTATTAAAATGAATAAAGAAGATACCTCTTCTTTATTTCATTTAAGCGCTAATCATGTTTTAACAGCTAAACAAATATTAGATATTTTTAAAAATTTCTATCTTTATAATATTCAAGAAACAACAAAAGAGTTACCAGATTTATCAAAAGAAAAAATTAAAACACTTTTCAATTTATATCATCAATTTGATCAAACTCATTTTTTAGAACATGATCTTATTTATTCACTTATTGATGAAAAGTGCCACAATTATTATTATTTTCTAACAAATCAAATAACAATTCCTAAAAATCAAGCACTTATTCAAAAGCTTGATCAATATGGTCATGTTTTTATTTATCAAGATACAAAAGAAAATGAAATTCTTGATTATACAGGTTACGTCACAAATCATTTATTTGATTCATTACATACAAAAAGTGACTTTGAACATCCTTATCAAATCTTAAAAGCATCAACGATTCAAGAAGAAGTCAAACAAGTAATTTTTGATATTAATACATTACTTAAAGAAAATACTTTACGTGATTTTGTGATTTATTACCCAAATGATGATTATTATCGCCATCTTTGTCGTATTTTAGATCAATTTAACCTTGCATATAATCGAAAAGAAACAATCACTAATCAAGCTTTTCAAGTCGTTAATATGCTTTTACAATATTGCCTAAGTAAAGATGAAACATATCTTTTAGATGCAATCAGTTCTTTATATTTATTAAATTTTCAAGATCATCAATATGTATCTTATTTAAAAAATTTATATACTTTACAAGGTTTTATTGATGATGAAAATTATCTAGTATTAAAAAAAGCAGTTTTAAATATTCAAGGTCATGATTTATCATCCTATTCTTTATCTTTGATTGATTTTATTGAACACTCTTTTTGTAAAAATGAACTTGTTTATGCTTTACTTTCAAGTTTAAAACTTGAAGGAACTGAACCTCTTTCTTTAAAAGAATATTTAAGTTTACTTCAAGAAATGTTTTCTAAAAAAACACATTCTCTTAAGGAAAGCTATGACAGTCTTTATTTACTTAATTACAATCAACCTTACAGTGAACTCTTACAAGCAAAATATGTTTATTGTTTAGGTTTAAATGAAACAATTATTCCTCAAGAATTTAAAAATACCAATTTACTTTTAAATCAAGAAGCACTTGCATTAAAGTATCCTACAACCTATGATGCACTAAATAAACTTCAAAATACTTTAAGACACCTTTTTTCTTGTCATCATCAAAAAATCATTTTAAGTTATGCATTAAGAGATTTAAATGGTGGAGATTTGGTTGTTTCATCGATTATTCAAAAATTAACGAAATTATTTACGATACCAACTTTTAAAAAACATATACTTATTCATCCTTCATTAAAAGAAGATTATTATTTAAAAGGACATCAAGATGATTCATTATCTGTTTTAAATCATCATCTATTGGTTTACAAACAATCCCATCATCAAGTATTACCAATGCATATCAATCATCAACATAATCCTCTTTCCGCAAGTAAATTAGAGGTCTATAACCAATGCCCTTATAAATACTATCTACAATATATATTAAAAGTAGATTCTATAAATAATTCTTTAATACAAAGTAATGAAATCGGTACTTTAGTTCATTATGTTTTAGAAAAAAATCATCATTATTTCAATAACTATCAAGCTAAAAACTTTGATTCCTTAAAAGAAGATATTCATTTAAGTATTCAAAACTATTTAAAGACTCATATGTTAAAGAAATATGCTTTGAAAAAAAATCAATTCTTTTTAAAACTGATTGAAGATGATTTATATAATACAATTATTGTTCTAGCAAAACAGATGCAACATGGTTTATTTGAACTCTCTGCTTGTGAAGAAAGAGTTTATGATAAGATCCAAGATATTGAACTTAAAGGTTTTATTGATCGTGTAGATTTATATCAAAATTATTTAAAAGTCATTGATTATAAATCTTCGAATAAAGAATTGAATTTAGAACTAGCACGTTTAGGATTTAATATGCAAATGTTGATTTATTTAGAAATGTTATCAAAGAATAAAAACTATGATAAAGGCGCTGTTTTGTATTTTAATACAAAGAAAAGGATATTAAAAAGTGAGATTTCTATTTTAGAAAAACAAGATCCTGAAAATTTTTTTAAACTTTATAAAATGGACGGCTATAGTGTAGATGACACTTATTTAGAAATTGATCATGAAATAGAACAAGAAAGTGATATTATCAAGATCAAACTTAAAAAAGATGGTAGTCCTTATAGTAACGCTAAAGTTATTTCTCATGATGAATTAGATACCCTTTTACAAGAAATCACTTTACACATTCAAAGTCTTTACCAACAAATGATTACTGGAGATATTCGTATTTATCCAACACGTAGTGATAATCCAAACATTGATATGCATATTAATCCTTGTCGTTTTTGTCATTATAAAGCCATTTGTAATTATGATATTTTTTATAATGAAGATCATCAAATTGAATTAGGAGGTCAAAATGAAGAAAGATAAAAGTTTAAATGATGAACAAAATCTCGCTGTTTATAGTCGTGGAAGTTCTATTCTAGTTTCAGCACCTGCTGGCTCTGGAAAAACAAAAATTCTTGTTAATCGTATGATGTCTTTAATTGAAGATGATCATGTAAGTGTAGATTCTTTACTTGTTTTAACTTTTACGAAAGCAGCTGCTTTAGAAATGAAACAAAGACTCGTAGAAAGTTTAAATAAAAGAATTCATGTTGTTGATGATTCTTTAAAAGTACATTTAGAAAAACAAAAGATATTATTAAATGATGCTTATATTACAAATTTCCATTCTTTTTGTAGTGATTTATTAAGTCAATATGGCTATACAATTCATTTGGATTCTAAATTTGAAATTCTTGAAAATCCTACTTTAATTAAAGAAAATATTTTAAATCAATGTCTTGAAAAATGGGTTCAAGAAAAAGAATTTTATGATTTTTATCAAGAAAATTATACTGGTTATCAATTTAATTCTTTTAAAGAAATTCTTTTTCAATTAGATAATTTATCACATACTGTATATCATTTTGATGATTATTTAGATCAAGTGAAAATAAAACTTTATGATCGTGTCATCAACGATCAAACAATTGAAGATACGCCTTTTGAAAAACCATTAAAAAAATTATTACACGAAGCTTTTCAAGAAGCCTATGATAGTTATTTAAAGCTTGAAGATTATTGTCAAACATATGGTTTAGGTTTTTACTTTGAAGAAACAAAGAAATTACCTGCACCACATACTGTTTTAGAAAATTATTTTCAAAATTTAAAAGAATGTATTAATCAAGGAAAATATTTTTCAATGGGTATAGAAATTGAAAAACATCGTGCGGCTAGTTATAAAGATGTTGATGATTCAATCAAAGAAACATATAAATCCTTATTAGATCAAACTAAAAACACTTTTAGTAAAGCTTATCAAAAATGTATGCCTTCTTCGATTGAAGAATTAAGTGAGGTTTTAAAAGTTTCTTATCGCCATTTAGAAATCTATTTAAAATATCTTAAAGAATTTCAAAAAAAATACCAAGCTTATAAAAAATCTCTTTCTTATTTAGATTTTAATGACCTTGAACAATATACCCTTCAATTATTAAGTGAAAATCAAGGAGTTGCTCAAACTCTTTATCAACAATTTCATGAAATTATGATTGATGAATACCAAGATACAAATGAAATTCAAGAAAATTTGATTTTATTAATTTCTCGTTTTCAAGAACCTGAAATTAATCGTTTTATGGTTGGGGATATGAAACAATCGATTTATCGTTTTAGAAAAGCAGATTTAGATATTTTTAATGAAAAATATCTCACTTATGGTCTTGAAGATAATAATCAAAGAATCGATTTAAAATTCAATTATCGTTCAAATAAAATTGTTTTAGATAGTATTAACTATATCTTTAATGCGATTATGGATCGTCGTTATGGTGGTTTGGAATACGACAATGATCCTCATGCCCAACTAAATTACGACTTTTTACGAAAAGAAAAATGTGATACTGATGAAAAATTACAAAAAGCCATGTTACGTTACGATCAAGAAAAACGTTTCGATAGTGAAATCATGCTGGTTTTAAAACCCGAAGATGAAACAGTGGATATGATTGAATATGAAGCAAAAATGATTGGTAAAAAAATTCATGAGATGGTTGGTCATCTTGAACTTGATTTTTATACTGGAAATCGTTTAGCAAAGTATCAAGATGTTGTTGTTTTGATGAGAAATGTTGCTAATTTTATAACTTATAAAAAGGTCTTTGATGCTATTTCTATTCCTAATTTAATTGTTCTTACTAAAGGATTTTTTGAAAGTAATGAAATTTTAGATTGTGTTTACTTTTTAAAAGCATTAGATAATTGTTTAGATGATTTGGCACTTATTTCATTGCTTAAAGGAAATTATAAAAAAACACGCTTTGATGAAAACTGGCTTTACCTTCATAAAATAGAAAATACATCTATGTACGAATCTTTAAAACAAGCAGCCGATCAAGAAGCGATTGATTTTTTAAACTATTATCATGAAATGCAAGAATTTGCTAGAAATCATCCAGTATATGAAGTTTTAGAAAAATTTATTAAAGAAAACGAATATGATCTATTTATCAGTTCTCTTTATAATGGTAAACAACGCTATGCCAATGTTCAACTTTTAATTGAAATGTTGAAAGCAGATGAAGGTCTTTCTTTATATCAAATCGTTCATAAATTTGAACAAACAATGACTTTAGGAATTGATTATAAACCTGCTACTCTTTCAAGTGATGGTGATGCTGTTACTTTTATGACGATCCATCAATCAAAGGGACTTGAATTTCCTATCGTAATCGTTAATCAAATGAACCATCAATTTAATTTTTCTGATGGAAAAGCACCTTTAATTCAAGATAAAAATTTAGGAATCATTTTAAATCCTCATCAAAAACAAGATTTAGGTGATTTTCAAAATGTCCTTATTGAATATCCACATCCTTTACGTGGTATCTTTTCAACAGTTCTTGATAATGAAACCATTAATGAAGAAATGCGTATTCTTTATGTAGCTCTTACAAGAGCATCTCAAAAGTTGGTTTTAACGGGTGGTTTAAAAGAGATTAATATGATTGAAAAATGGCAAAAGCAAGTCATTGATTACGCGCTGGATGCTTCATGTCATCTTTTACCTGCAACGATTCGTAAATCAAATCAAATGTTGAATTGGATCATGCTTGCTTTAATACGTCATCCTGATTTTATTCAACAATGTATTGATTTATCATTATTTGATGAAAAAATTAAAAATTATTATGATTTGGATCAAGTAAAAAATAACGCTTTACAATTAAAACTTTATCAAGAAAACACGATGCAACTTAATACCTGTCATTCTAAATTTCATACATCAATTATTGATGTTCATACAATTGATGAATATATCTATCCAACAAGTCAAATAGAAAATAATGATCGAGAACTTTATTTAAAAAATAGTCAATTTAATTATCAAAACAAAGCACCTTTTGATAAAACAGTAGCAGTTACTTCTATTATTGATGATGGAAATCGTTTTTTTGAAAGAGATGATGAAGAAAATGAATCATTAATGAAAGCAACTGATCGAGGAACTCTTGTTCATTTATTTTTATCCTTTAGATAAAGAATTACATTTTGAAGAGTGTTTTCAAAATATTATACAAAGATCTTTATTTAATGAAGAAGCGAGAACTCTTTTAAATCAATATAAGGTTCATTTAGAAAGCTTTATTGAAAGTGATGTTTATCAATTGATGTTAAAAAGTTCATATTGTTATAAAGAAAAAGAATTTTCATTTTTAAATGAAAATAAACAAATTATTCATGGTATTTTTGACGTTTTATGTATTAACGAAGATAAAATAACAATCATTGATTATAAGACAGATACATTAGCTAAAAATAGTTCTGATGAACTCTTAAAAGAACTTCATCAAGGTCAAATGTATTATTATAAAAAGATTATGAAGCAAATGTTTCCAAATAAAGAAGTGGAAGCTATTGTTTATTATTTACACATTCATCGTTATGTTACACTTTAGGAGGTTTCTATGAAAATATTAATTGCAAGTGATTCTTATAAAGGAAGTTTATCTTCTTTAGAAGTATCTAAAAGTATTCAAAAAGGATTTAAAGAAGTTTTTGAAGATGTTTCTTTTAAAACGCTATCAATGGCTGATGGAGGAGAAGGAACAACACAAGCTATTGTTGAATCCTTAAATGGTCAATATATAACAATTGACTGTCATAATGCCTTACAAGTGCATATTCAAGCAAGCTATGGTATCACTAGTCAAGGAGCTATTATTGAAATGGCAAGTGCTTCTGGACTGCCTCTTGTTAAAGAAAAGAAAATTAGAGAAGCAAATACAAAAGGAACTGGTGAACTTATTAAAGATGCACTAGATCGTCATTGTCAAAAAATCTATCTTGGAATTGGCGGTTCAGCTACCAATGATGGTGGGATTGGAATGGCTCATCATTTAGGAATTCGTTTTTTAGATAAAAATCACCAAGTTTTAGAAC
>ENA-OWRJ01003791-OWRJ01003791.1-human-gut-metagenome-genome-assembly--contig:-NODE-3791-length-10559-cov-2.469821_pt1 | contig 10559 bp, 10 predicted proteins | sample MGYA00248269_ERZ651897 | MGnify/ENA primary metagenome ERZ651897 (study PRJEB26924, sample SAMEA4378252) | human gut metagenome | biome: human gut; feature: human-associated habitat; material: faeces...
ACTCATGATCACCTCGTTGTCGAAATTCCCTTCTATGCCGATTTTGACGGTCTTCCCGCTCTTGAGACGTTCGTTCATCTCCCTATTGAACAGATGCCGGGTACTGGTCACCCCTACGACCTTGTCCAGTTCGCCCATCTTGATAAAATTGGACAACTGCAAAGATGTCATACAGATAACACTTCTGATGGGTGTCTCGATCACAGTATACGATCCGGGGATGCCGGCCGGTTTCGTTCCTCTCCTGACAAGCGCATAATGAAAAGTCGTACTTTCCTCATTCTGCGGGTCCTGGATATCCAGCAAGACATACCCGCTCCGATAGGATAATTCGAAACCACGGGCATACTCGGGTACAATATGGACACCGGAAAACGCGCTTTCTTCCGTCGTTTCCAGCTTATCGGTCCGTTGATTGTTTTTGGTCGTACACGAGGATGCGACACACAACGACATAAGCAGGCAGCACCCTGCCAGGCATTTTTTCATATTCAATATTATTTTATTATAACCGGGCGAGCGTTGTCCACCCCCCACGAGGACGAGACTCTTCAAAACCGAAACGGCAGGTCTTCTGACTTACTTCCATCCCCGGACACCTTCCCGATCCCCCGATCAGTGGCATTGAGTATTGCCGGTATGTTACCGAAGTTTCACAGCAGCGTGGTCTGTCCGGGATTCCCACCCGGTTCCCTTTTCATCCCTGTCCTGTAAGGAGGACAGGGAAACCTGTTTCAAAGGGCAAATATAATAATATTACTTTTTCTTTCAAGAGAAAAGTGGCAGACAAATCAGTTTTTCTTACGAGCCGCCAGATATTCGTCTTCCGGCATGACTTTCAGTACATGGCCGCTTTCGTCGAAAGCGACAACCAGATTCCGCTGATCAGTCGTCTCGAGAGAGACCTTATACTGGATAGGGCTACCGCTACCATTCGACTTGTACACCTCTTTGATCAAGCAATTTTCATAAGCGTTGTAAATCGCTTCCTGTGCGGCAAGGTCCACATCGACGATATCGATCGCATAGAAATTTTTCATACTCAACATATCGATATCCGTATTCCCATCCCGTCCAGTCTGCGCATGACTGTTTTGAGCCATACAGACACACGAAACCACCATAGCCACCATCAATACAAACTTCTTCATAACCTAAAATCTTAAACAATCTATTTACCTTTTTCTAATCGTTCCATCAAGTACAAATTGCATGCCAAAGAATAAAAAGCGGGCTGTGGAAAAGGCAGTGTGGAAATTATCCCCACAATTGTGGAATGCAGATTTGGAAAGTTCCGCAATTTTCCTCACTTTTGCGCACCAAATAATTCTAACGCACATGTCGTACCCCATCTGCTTCGTATCGCTCGGTCCGGGAGACCCCGAACTGATCACTTTGAAAGGCTTGAAAAAACTCCGACAGGCCGATATCATCTATTGCCCCGCCACCATAAGCAAAAGCGGACAACTACTCTCCCGTGCGGCCCGTATTATCGAAGAACTGGAAATCGAGAAATCTGTAGTCCAGTTCTTCACGCTCCCGATGAGCAAAGACCGGACCGAAGTCTGGAAAGTCTACGATACCTTGTATGAAAAGGCCATATCCGCCAGGGATAAAGAGAAAAAGGTGGTCATTGTGGCGGAAGGCGATGCAGGGTTCTATTCTTCCATACAGTATATATACGACAAATTCAAAGAGAACCGCATCGAAGTGGAACGAACCGCCGGAATACCAGCTTTCATTGCAGCGGGTGCTTTAGCCGGCTTGCATATTGTCAAGCAGGAAGAACAAATCATCGTCATACCCGGAATGCTGACGGCGGAAGAATTGTCGAAAAAGATCAAGACCGGTAATGTGATCGTCATCATGAAGCTATCCCAATGTGTGGAAGCCGTCCATACCTGCATCCGGTTGCATCCGGAAACGAACTTCCATTATTTTGAGAATGTCGGGACCGGAGAAGAGTTTTACACCTCCGACCGGAAACAAATCCAGAGGAAAATATTCCCATACTTTTCCCTTATGATCATCCAATAGTATCTAAACTACCTGACTTTTCATTTTGTTATTATACAAAAATATATTTACTTTTGTTTTCCACTTAAACTTACATAAGACATGAAATCAGACATAGAAATTGCAAGAGAGGTTTCTCTGCGCAAGATAAAAGAAATCGCGACCGGATTAGGTATCCCTCGTGAAGAAGTTCAGAATTACGGCAGATACATCGCCAAGATACCTATCCATCTGATCGACGAAGAGAAGATCAGACAACACAATCTTATCCTGGTTACAGCCATCACTCCTACGAAAGCGGGTATCGGTAAGACGACCGTTTCAATCGGGCTGGCTTTAGGATTGAACAAAATCGGTAAAAAGGCGGTCGTTGCCTTGCGCGAACCATCATTGGGTCCATGCTTCGGCATGAAGGGCGGAGCTGCCGGAGGCGGATACTCGCAGGTGTTGCCGATGGAAAACATCAACCTGCATTTTACGGGGGATTTCCATGCGGTTACTTCTGCCCACAATATGATCACGGCATTGCTGGACAATTACATCTACCAGACGCGTAATACCTGTGAAGTCTGAAAGAAATCAAATGGAAGCGCGTACTGGACGTAAATGACCGCAGCCTGCGCAACATTGTTTCCGGCTTGGGCGGATCGGCCAACGGTGTACCGACGGAGACAGGTTTTGACATCACACCCGCTTCGGAAATCATGGCGATCCTTTGCCTGGCAACGGACATCGAAGACTTGAAACGCCGTATCGGCAACATCCTGCTGGGGTATACGAACGATGACAAGCCTTTCACTGTAAACGATCTCGGTGTAGCCGGAGCGATCACGGTATTGCTGAAAGACGCTCTCCTGCCCAACCTGGTGCAAACAACCGAAAACACGGCCGCATTCGTACACGGAGGCCCATTCGCCAACATCGCACACGGCTGCAACTCCGTTCTGGCGACCAAGATGGCGCTGACGTATGGCGATTACGTCATTACAGAGGCTGGCTTCGGTGCCGACCTAGGAGCTGAAAAGTTCTTCGACATCAAATGCCGCAAAGCCGGACTGACACCGAAACTGACAGTTATCGTGGCGACGGCCCAGAGCTTGAAGCTGCATGGAGGCGTACCGGAAAACAAGATCAAGGAACAGAATATCGAAGGGATGAAAAACGGTTTCGAGAATCTGGACAAACATGTCGAGAACATGAAACGCTTCGGCCAGGAAGTGATCGTGACTTTCAACAGGTACGCATCCGATACGGACGAGGAAATCGCACTGGTCGCAGAACATTGCCGCGAGATCGGTGTTGGTTTCTGTATGAACAACGTATTTGCTGCCGGTGGCGAAGGAGGTGCCGAACTCGCGAAACTGGTGGTCGACACGATCGAAAAGAAACCTTCCACCCCGCTAAAATACATCTACGAGGACGACGAATCTATCCGTAGCAAGATAAAAAAGGTGTCCGAACAGATCTATGGAGCAGCCTCTGTTGTCTATACGACATTGGCGGACAAGAAAATCAAGCAGATCGAAAGTCTCGGAATCTCCCACTATCCGATCTGCATCGCCAAGACGCAGTATTCGTTCTCTTCCGATCCGAAAGCCTACGGGGTAGCCAAGAATTTCGAGTTGAAAGTGCGCGACATCATCATCAACAACGGTGCAGAGATGATCGTTGTCATCATGGGCGAGATCATGCGCATGCCGGGACTGCCGAAAGACCCGCAGGCAAAACGTATCGACATCGTGGACGGCGTGATTGAAGGGTTGAGCTAAAAGACAAGCCACCATATCCCTATATATGCAAAACACCGGTGTTTTGAAAACGAATCACCGGTGTTTTGAAAACGAATCACCGGTGTTTTGATACTAGGCTATACCAGCCTAATTCTTTCCCTTGTTTTTATCGAAAAATTTCTTAAAGAACAGGATTTGGTAGTCGATCGAGTTCTTCCAGTATTCACCGTTATGTGATCCGGGACGAACAAGGAAATCATGGTCGATCTTATATTTCAGCAGCTTCTTATGGAAGTCGTTATTCACTTCGAAAAAGAAATCGCTGTAACCGCAATCGAAGATAATAGCCAGTTCACCGTTCTTGATACGGTCAATTTGCATGATTGCCGTATGAGTGTTCCAAACCTCCTGATTGTCGCTCTCGTTTCCGAGCAGCTTGTTCATCTCCCAATTATTGGGGAACGGTCGGATATCGACTCCGCCACTCGTACTACCGGCCGCACCAAACACATCCTTATGACGAAAAGATAGCCACATGGCTCCGTGTCCGCCCATGCTCAACCCAGTAATAGCACGACCGGAACGATCTTTCACTGTCGAATATTCAGAATCGATATATTTGACTAATTCGGAGGAAACGAATGTCTCATAACGGTAGGACGGATCTTTCGGGCTGTCCCAATACCAACTATTCTTGCCATCGGGACAGACAAAGATCAGGCCGTCGCGATCTGCAATATCTTTCAACTCCGGCTTCATGGAAAGCCAGGTTTTCGCATTTCCTCCATATCCGTGCAACAGGTAGACAACCGGTTTCGGCACATGATTATTCTCCGGAGAAACGACAACGACTTGGACATTCTTTTTCATCGCCTCACTGTAAACGGCCAACGTATCGACAACTGCCCCCTTCACCGATATGGCAACCAGGATAAAAAGAGCTAAAATGGATAATTTAAGTTTCATGGTATCAGACTCTATAAACGCTATTTTTTGTTCTTTTCCATTTTAAGTATATCGCTGTCGAGGAGCTTGTCAACTCCGTTCTTCAAATTCGAAAGTCCTCTACGGGTTGCATAGGTTGCTTTCAGTTTGGTAATCTCTATCTGCTCATCTATTGTCAGTTCGGAACTGAACTTCTCATAACGGTCACCAGTAAAAGTTTCGAACTTTTCATCGGCTTTCTTCCAGTCTTCTTCTGTATAATCGCTTCCGGCTGCTTCCACCTTTTCGATAAACTTCTTGAAATCTTTCACATACGATTCTTTGGAATCGCTGCAACCATTAAAAACAAACAAGGCGATAACCGCCACAAACATCATCAATCTTGTTTTCATATCTTTTTTATTTTTATTACAATGATAGCAAATATACGAATAAATCTTACACTATACAGCAGGACTTCAGGGCAACTGCACCAAAATCACAATCAACAATCTTCTATCGGCTGCCTTGCAAACAACAATTTACTTTTTCAGAATAACAGGTCATCTTTTTCTTCGCTTTTCATCGCTGCCATGGCATATGGAGACAAGTCAACTTTTCAAATGGACGTCATCTCCTTCCATCGATTACCAAAACTTGTTATTCTCTTGACTATACTCGAATCCTGCACTCTTCAGTTTCTGGACAAGCATCTCTTTTTGAAGATGCATATCGTCACACAGTTCATCAAGAGAAGAATAATTATCACGTAATTTCATATTGATGAAGCTGAAAAGCATCATCGGATCTTCCGGAAGTGTCATAGTTCATCATCTTTTCTAAATCAGGTGCAAAGATAATGGCTTATTCCATAATCTCGTCTTCCCGATTAAAAAAAACAGACATTTGTATCCGACTTTCTTTTGAAAGCAACTAATCCGGAAATCACCAGATGGAACACTGTACAGGAGCTTCAAAAGAAATTAAATTCAATATCACCTATCGTGATAAGTTGCTCCGCGAAAACATCACCAGAACCGTCCTGCAAAAAGAGGACAGCCACTCGGACGACAAGACGGAAAAACAGCAAACCCCGGCTGCCGCATGAAAATGGGCTGTCGGGGTCATTATCATAATTAGGGGAATTGCGGAGTTCGCAGGCCCAACCGGTATTAGCGGTCTGCAATAGGGAGATACGGCTGCTCTTCGAGGACGTTCTTGTAGGCCGGACGGATGATGCGCTTGCCATCGAAGTTCAACTCTTCGATTCGGTGGGCGGTCCATCCGACGATACGTGCCATCGCGAACAGAGGTGTATAGATTTCCTGCGGCAATCCGATCATTTCATACACGAAACCGGAATAGAAATCAACGTTCGAGGAAACGCGTTTCTTCGTCCCTTTATGCTTGGCGAAACACTCGATGGCACGTGATTCGAGCAATTCGAGGAAAGCAAATTCCTCTTCACGCCCTTTTTCTTTCGCGAGATCACGTGCCAGTTCTTTCAAGACGACGGCGCGGGGATCGGAAATCGTATAGACAGCGTGTCCGATACCGTAGATCAAGCCGGTCTTGTTATAGGCTTCCTTGTTCAGCATCCGCATGAAATAGGTATCTATCTCGTCTACATTTTTCCAGTCGGCTATGTTTTCTTTCAGATGATGGAACATATCAACCACCTGGATATTGGCTCCCCCGTGCAACGGACCTTTCAGCGAACCGATACCGGCGGCTATGGAAGAATAGGAATCCGTACCGGGCGAGCTGGTCACGCGGACGTCGAGTTGTTACCTCCTCCATGTTCGGCCTGGAGAACAAGCAGTAAGTCAAGCGTACGAGCTTCCAGATCGGTAAAATCTTTTTTCAGCATATGAAGGAAGTTTTCGGCGATCGAAAGATTTTCATGCGGGTGGCGGATATGCAGCGAACGACCTTGCTGGCTATGTCGGTAAATGTTGTAAGCATAGGCGATGATGGTCGGGAAACGTGAGATCAGCTCGATCGACTGGCGCATCAAGTTGTCGCGAGAGGTATCATCGGGGTTCGGATCGAACGTGTACATTTCGAGGACGCTACGGGCCAGGATGTTCATGATGTTCTGTCCCTCCAGATCCAGGATGTTCATCTTCGTCTTCTGTTCGAGCGGCATATTGTCGCAGATCAGTTCCTTGAAACCTGCCAGTTCTTCTATATCTGGCAATTTACCGGACAAAAGCAGGTAAGCGACCTCTTCGAAACCGAAACGTTTCTCCTTGATCAACCCGTGTGCGATGTCTTCCACATCGTATCCGCGGTAAAACAGTTTTCCAGGGATCGCTTTCAGTCCGCCTTCAGGCAGACGCTCGTAACCCACCACATTACCGACTTTCGTCAGTCCGACCAGCACTCCTGTACCGTCTTCGTTACGAAGCCCGCGCTTCACATTATACATTGGGAACAGTTCGTTGTCAATCTTGCATGCTTCTTTGGATGCATCGGACAATTTATAAATAATATATTCTTTTTTCATGACAGTAAATTTTAATTTATTCAACTCCTATGCCGTTACAAGATCGACATGACATATTCACCAAACTCCTTAGTGCCGAGAGGCTGTCCGTTCGGCATGAAGCGGGCCAGGTCACGGGTGGCCTTCCCTTCGGAGAAAGCGTGTTCGAGTGCGGCGGTTATCAGCCGGCCGGCCTCATTCCATCCCATATATTCGAGCATCATGACGGAAGAAAGTAAAAGCGAGCAGGGATTCACGACGTTCTTGCCGGCAATGTTGGGTGCCGTCCCATGTGTCGCCTCGAAGATCGCATAGCCGCTGTCGTAGTTGATGTTGGCTCCCGGCGCGATACCGATACCGCCAACCATAGCCGCCAACTGGTCGGAGACATAATCACCATTGAGATTCAGCGTGGCAATCACCGAATATTCTTCCGGCACAAGGAGGGTGTTCTGAAGGAAAGCGTCGGCAATCACATCTTTGATGACGACCTTTCCGGCAGCTTCGGCATCCAACAGAGCGGTAGCGGCAGCATCCTCTCCTTTTTCCTTTTTGATCTTCTCATACTGGGGCCATGTAAAAGTCTTATCGGGGAATTCGCGTTCGGCCAACGCATATCCCCACAGTTTGAAGCCGCCTTCCGTAAACTTCATGATGTTTCCCTTATGCACCAACGTGACACTGGGCAAGCGGTTAGCCAAAGCAAATTCGATGGCAGCGCGAACGAGACGTTCCGTACCTTCGACCGAAACGGGTTTCACGCCGAAGGATGAAGTTTCGGGAAAACGCACCTTCGTCACACCCATCTCTTCCGTCAGGAACTTGAGGAATTTGCGAGCTTCGGACGTCCCTTGCTGCCATTCGATGCCGGCATAGATATCTTCAGTATTCTCGCGGAAGATATACATATCAACTTTTTCCGGCTCTTTGACAGGTGTCACAACTCCACGGAACCAACGTACCGGACGGAGGCAGACATAGAGGTCGAGGGTCTGCCTGAGTGCGACGTTCAACGAACGGATGCCACCGCCGATAGGCGTTGTCAGCGGGCCTTTGATCCCGATCATATATTCGCGGAAAGCCTCCATCGTCTCGTCGGGCAACCAACTGCCGGTCTGCTTGAAGGCTTTTTCGCCTGCCAATACTTCCTTCCATTCGATCACTCGCTGGCCGCCATACGCCCTGCCAACCGCTTCATCGACAATGCGCTGGCAAACTGGTGTAATCTCCGCACCTACTCCATCTCCCTCTATAAAGGGAATGACGACTTTATCGGGGACAAGGAGGGTCCCGTTTTGTTTTGTTATCTTATTCATAATCTTATTCTTTATTTTTACAAATGATGATTTAACAGCCTTGTTCCCGCGTCAAGTGCGGGAACAGGACAGTTTTAATTCGACCATAAATCAATAATTTATCATCGGGCTGCATTCAACGCTGCTCCCGCTTTAAACCATTTTATCTGCAACTCATTATAGGTATGATTCACCGCGAACGATTCTTCTGTGCCGTCGGCATGGTAAAGGATTGCCGTCAGCGGCTTTCCGGGGGCGAACTCTTTCAAGCCGACAATCGAAATCTTGTCTTCCTCGCGTACTTTCTTATAATCATCCTTATCGGCAAAAGTGAGGGCAAGCATACCCTGCTTTTTCAGGTTCGTTTCATGGATGCGGGCGAAGCTTTTGGCAAGGATCACTTTTACATTCAGGAAACGAGGCTCCATAGCGGCATGTTCGCGAGACGATCCCTCACCATAATTTTCTTCTGCTACGACGATAGATGAAATTCCCTTTGCCTTATACTGTTTGGCGACGGCTGACACAGCCTCATACTTGCCGTTCAGCTGGTTCAGCACGCTGTTTGTCTTGCCGTTGAAAGCATTCACAGCCCCCATCAGCATATTGTCCGAAATATTCTCCAAATGACCACGGAAGCGAAGCCACGGACCAGCCATCGAGATATGGTCGGTCGTACATTTGCCTTCAGCCTTCAGCAACAGCGGCATTTCGATCAGCTCTTTGCCGTCCCAAGCGGCGAAAGGCTTCAAGACCTGTAAACGGTTGGAGCCGGGATTGATTACCACTTCGGCGTCCTTCCCCATCGGGGCAACATACCCGTTGTCTTTCACTTCGAATCCTTTCGGCGGGAAGTCGGTGCCTTCCGGTTCTTTCAGTTTCACTTCGCGGCCGTCGGCGGTTTTCAGTGTATCAGTCAGCGGGTTGAAACAAAGGTCTCCGGCGATGGTCAGCGCGAGCGTCAGTTCCGGGGGAGCAACAAAGGCATGCGTGCTCGGATTGCCGTCTGCTCGTTTGGCGAAATTACGGTTAAAGGAGGTAACGATGGAGTTTTTGCGCGTATTGTCGTCGGTATGCCGTTTCCATTGCCCGATACACGGACCGCAGGCGTTGGCCATAACTGTCGCGCCAATTTGCTCGAAATCTCCGAGGATACCGTCCCGTTCGGCCGTATAGCGTATCTGTTCGGAGCCGGGGTTGATAATCAGCGGAGCTGCCACCGGTATCTTGTCTTCGGCTGCCTGGCGGGCAATTGAAGCGGCACGGCTCAAATCCTGGTAGGACGAGTTCGTACAAGAACCGATCAGTCCAACTTCCATCTTGCGGGGCCAACCATTCTCCTTCACTTTGGTAGCAAATTCGGAAATAGGCGTTGCCGCATCCGGCGTGAACGGGCCATTGATATGCGGTTCCAATTCGGACAAATTGATTACAATCACACGGTCATAAAAAGAATCCGGTTGAGCCTGCACATCCATATCGGCTTCCAAATAGTCGGAAACGGCTGTTGCCCACTCGGCCACATCATCACGTCCCGTAGCACGCAAATAAGTGGCCATGTTCAGATTGAACGGGAAAAGGGAAGTCGTGGCACCCACCTCGGCTCCCATATTACAGATCGTCGCTTTCCCCGTCGCAGACAAGGATGCGGCACCGGGACCGAAATATTCGATGATGGCATTCGTCCCACCCTTCACAGTGAGGATTCCTGCCAGTTTCAAGATCACGTCCTTCGGAGATGCCCATCCGCTCAGGCTACCAGTCAGTTTTACACCTATCAGTTTCGGCATTTTCAACTCCCATTCCATACCTGTCATCACATCCACTGCGTCAGCGCCGCCTACACCGATGGCAATCATCCCCAGACCACCCGCATTTGGCGTATGCGAGTCCGTACCAATCATCATACCGCCGGGAAAAGCATAGTTCTCAAGCACTACCTGATGGATAATGCCGGCTCCCGGTTTCCAGAAACCGATACCATACTTGTCGGAAACGGATTTTAGGAAATCATAGACCTCGCTGTTGCTCTGCGTAGCCGTTGCGATATCCGTCTTAGCTCCCATATTCGCTTGGATCAGGTGATCGCAGTGCACGGTGGCAGGA
>ENA-OWRJ01003792-OWRJ01003792.1-human-gut-metagenome-genome-assembly--contig:-NODE-3792-length-10558-cov-4.940493_pt1 | contig 10558 bp, 8 predicted proteins | sample MGYA00248269_ERZ651897 | MGnify/ENA primary metagenome ERZ651897 (study PRJEB26924, sample SAMEA4378252) | human gut metagenome | biome: human gut; feature: human-associated habitat; material: faeces...
AAGACCTGAAACCAGGCATGGAGCTTATGGGCACGGTGCGAAACGTTATCGACTTCGGCTGCTTTGTTGACTGCGGCGTTCATGAGGACGGTCTCGTTCACATCTCCCAGATATGCAATAGATTTATCAAGCACCCTCTTGAAGCGGTAAAGGTCGGCGATGTGGTAAAGGTATGGGTACTGGACGTTGACCTGAAAAGAAAGCGTCTCTCCCTGACCATGCGCCCCGACAGAGCGCCCAAATCCATAAACTGAGCAACTGAAATCAAGCAAAATACAGCTTTCTCCGATATAATAAGATTACAGCAGCTGTAAAAAAGTCACAGGAATGAAGGGCGGTAAAATGTACGAGTGGCATAAAAATATGCAGACCATTGTTGATGAAATAGACATCTGCATAAAAAACAAGGACGATGAAGCCCTGACACTGAAACATCTGGCGGACAGACTTGGGTATTCGGAATTTTACTTTTCAAGGAAATTCAGTGAAATATCGGGCATGAAGTTCAAGGATTATCTGCGGTACAGGAAGCTTGCTTTTTCGCTCATCGACCTGCGTAACACTGACTGCGGCATACTTGAAATTGCGCTGAACTACGGCTTTTCCTCTCATGAAGCGTTCACCCGTGCTTTTAGGGAAGCCTACGGCATCACGCCCAGTCAGTACCGCAGAAAGCCTGTTCCCGTTGTGCTGCGTACAATTATCCGCCCATTTGACTGCTATCTTACAGAAAACGGAGGAAATGATATGCCATATTCAGACGGAACGGTAAAGACCTATTTTGTAACTATCCCCGCACACAAATTCCTGCATATCAGGAACTACGAAAGCATCGGCTACTGGGATTTCTGGCAGAAGCAGAGCCTTATCAAGGGTCAGGACTTCGATACGATATGTGGCCTGCTGAACAGCATAAAGGGCAAGCTTGACGATGTGGGCGGCGACGAAGACAACAGCGGAAGCGGTCAGCTCATGGCATTCCTGAACACCCCTGAGGGCAGGATATGCAGCTGGGGAATACCTTTGGCGGAGTGCTACGGCGTGCGCCTGCCTGCGGATTATGACGGACCCGTGCCCGAGCAGATGATACTCACCAATATTCCCGAGGGCGAGTACATAGTTTTTGAGCACGGTCCATTTGATTTTGAAACGGAAAATGCCATTGTGGAGCAGCGAATCGAAAAGGCTATGAGCGATTATGATTACAGCTCCTCGGGCTACTGTCTTGACACTGCTCCGGGCAGGATATTCTACTTCTATCACGACTGCAAGCGCTTCTGGAAATATGTAAGACCTGTCAGAAAAGCATAATAACAGCCCCGAAAGTCAATGGCTTTCGAGGCTGTTATTATATACCGCACACTGTAAACACGCTGTTATTTTCAAAGCACCCGCTGACCCATGGTGAAAGCTCGAGCATCACCTCTTCCCACTGCAACGAAGCCTGCGACAGCTCTTTAAGCCTTTCCCATTCGGTCATGTTAACTTCAGTAAGACCGTAATAAGCAAAATCGGGCAGTGCTTTCATGAAAAGCTCCGTCAGACCGAGACTGTCCCACAGGTCAGCATGGATACAAAGTGAGTCATCAAGCCATGGTTTGTTTTGATAATGCCCTTTCATAAACTGAAAGTACAGCGAGCTGTGTGAATTTTTTCTCTCACGTTCACTTATAAAATATCTCATATCATCACCGTATAAAAAAGGTCATCTCACTATGCTCGGAGATGACCTTTTGATGTTTTTAAATCAAAGATTGATGAAGTAATCAATAAGAGAGGGACCCTTTTCGATGAAAAGTCCTGTTTCCTTTGCAGACTCCTCGTTGAAAGAGGCTACGCCCTTTACAGGTGCGCTCTTCTTGTAGATGAGGAAAGGAACGGGGTCGGAAACGTGAGTTCTCAGAGCAAGAGGTGTGGGGTGATCGGGAAGTATCATTATCTTGTAATCGTCATACTTCTTGTCAAGCTCGGGGAGCATATAGCCCAGAACGTCCTTGTCGATTATTTCAAGGGACTTTACCTTGTTCTCGATCTCGTGTCTGTGACCGCACTCATCGGGAGCTTCCATGTGAACATAAACAAAATCACTGCCGTTTGCAAGAGCGTCAAGAGCTGCCTGAGCCTTGCCCTTGAAGTTGGTGTCTATGTAGCCTGTTGCGCCCTCGACCTCGGCAATATCCATGCCGCCGAACTTTGCAATGCCCTTTAAAAGGTCAACTGCGGAGATCATTGTGCCCTTGAGACCTGTCTTCTTGGTGAAGTTCTCCAGCTCGGCACGTCTGCCCTCGCCCCAGAACCATACGCAGTTTGCGGGGTTAAGACCTCTTGCGATCCTGTCCTTGTTGATGGGGTGGTCTTTGAGAAGCTCAACACTCTTCTTCATCATATCATAGAGCTTTGCGGCATTGGGGTGCTTGGGAACATAGTCTCTTACAACTCTGCCTGTGATGTCGTGAGGAGGTGTGAGAGGAGCAAGGTCGGTAGTTCCGCCGTGCCAGATAAGGCAGTGACGGTAGCTTACGCCGCTGTAAAGGTCAAATTCCTCGTTGTTGAAATGCTCTGCAAGATAGTCAACGAGAACCTTTGCTTCTGCGGTTGAGATATCGCCTGCGCAGTAGTCAACGAGTGTCTTGTCCTCGAAGTTAGGCTCATCGGAAACAGTAACAAGATTGCAGCGGAAAGAAACGTCATCAGCGGACATATCAATGCCGATGGAACCTGCCTCCAGAGGGGAACGGCCTGTGTAGCAAACAGCAGGGTCATAGCCCAGAACGGAAAGGTTTGCAACATCGGAGCCGGGCTTAAGACCGTCGGCAACGGTGCGTACAAGACCCACGGTAGATTTTGCAGCAAGCATATCGGTATTGGGTGTAACGGAGCGGCTCATGGGTGTGCCGCCGTCAAGCTCGGGCAGAGGGTAATCTGCCATGCCGTCGCAAAGTAAAACGATGTATTTCATATAATTCTCCAATCCGCCGCAGTGCGGCTGAAAATAAGGGCAAAAGTCCTGTTTATCTTATTTTAGCATATGCAAACAAAAAATGCAAGAGCAAATAGCAATTTAGCGTCAGCGAAAAAGAGATAAGCCGTCAAAACCCGAGAACCCGTGCTATTAAAAGTTTAGTCCACCAAAAATGCCGCTCCCTTTCGGAAGCAGCATTCTGTCATATTCGTTATCAGCTAAGCTCAAACATACCTGTATAAAGCTGATAATATTTTCCATGGTCTGCAATAAGTGCGTCGTGGTTGCCACGCTCGATGATGTTTCCATGTTCAAGCACCATTATCGCATCAGAGTTTCTTACGGTGGAAAGTCTGTGAGCGATTACGAATACCGTTCTGCCCTCCATCAGACTGTCCATGCCCTTTTCGATGAGGGCTTCCGTTCTTGTATCAATGGAAGATGTTGCTTCATCAAGGATAAGAACGGGAGGATCCGCAACGGCCGCTCTTGCAATGGCAAGAAGCTGTCTCTGACCCTGTGAAAGGTTTGCGCCGTCGGAATAAAGCATAGTATCGTATCCCTCGGGCAGATGTCTGATAAAGGAGTCGGCATTTGCAAGCTTTGCTGCCTTGATGACCTCTTCATCGGTAGCATCAAGCTTTCCGTAGCGGATATTATCCATAACGGTTCCTGTGAAAAGGTGTGTATCCTGGAGAACCATTGACAGCGAACGTCTCAGGTCATCCTTCTTAATCTTGTTGATGTTGATGCCGTCGTAGCGTATCTTTCCGTCGGGCACATCGTAAAATCTGTTTATCAGGTTGGTGATAGTTGTCTTTCCCGCACCTGTGGAGCCTACGAATGCAATCTTCTGACCGGGCTTTGCGTAAAGGCTTATTCCGTTGAGAACGGTCTTGTTCTCCTCGTAACCGAAGGTAACGTCATCAAACTCAACCCTGCCCTGTACCTTGGTGTAGGTTATGGTTCCGTCTGCCTTATGGGGATGCTTCCATGCCCACACGCCTGTGCGCTCGGAGCACTCGGTAAGTGTTCCGTCGGGAGCTTCCTTGGCATTTACCAGAGTTACATAGCCGTCATCGACCTCGGAGGGCTCATCTATCATATTGAAGATACGCTCGGCACCTGCCAGTGCGGAGAGGACTGAGTTGAACAGCTGTGAAACCTGAGAAATAGGCATTGAGAAATTTCTTGTGTACTGGAGGAATGCAACGACTGTACCGACCATTATGGGACCGCTGAAGGAATGAACGCCCTTGATGGCAAGTATTCCGCCCACAACTGCGGTCAGTGCATACTGAACGTGACCGAGGTTGTTGTTTACTGGGCCGAGAATATTTGCAAAGGTATTTGCGTTTGTGGAAGCTTCGCAAAGGCGGTCATTGAGCTGCTCGAATTCTTCCTTTGCCTGCTTTTCGTGAACGAACACCTTAACTACCTTCTGACCGTCTATCATCTCTTCGATGTAGCCGTTGACAGCGCCTATCTCCTTCTGCTGTTCCTTGAAGTACTTACCGCTCTTGCCGCCTATCTTTCCTGTGAGGAAGAGAATGACAAACAGCATTCCGATAGATACGAGAGTGAGCTGCCAGCTGTAGTAAACCATCATTACGAACACGCCAATAATGGTAACAGCCGAAGAAATAAAGCTTGAAACTGCGTTGGAGAGCATCTCACGGATAGTATCGATATCATTGGTGTAGCGGCTCATAAGCTCGCCGTGGGTATGGGTATCGAAATACTTTATGGGGAGAGTCTCCATGTGTGTGAACAGGTCTGTTCTTATCTTGAACAGTGTTTTTGTGGAGATATTAAGCATTATTCTTGAATATCCGAATGTGCAGAGAGCGCCGATAACATACACCAGCATCATCTGTCCCAGAACTGCCATAAAGCCTCTGTAAAGCTCGGCATTTCCGCTGTCCTTGATAAGGGGGGTAAGGTAATTATCTATTATTTTCTGGAGGAAAGAGGTTCCTATTACATTTGCAAGCGAGCTGCATATGATGAAAACGACTACCAGCAGGAGCAGCGCCTTGTACTCTGCCATATAGGAAAGTATTCTCTTGAATGCGCCGAATGCGTTCTTGGGCTTCTGCATAGGTCCTTGCTTACGTGGAGGCATTATTCTTCAGCTCCTTTCTGCTGTGAGTAGTAAACTTCACGGTAGATCTCATTGTTCTTCATAAGGTTATCGTGAGTATCGAATGCGTTTATCTCGCCGTTCTCGAGAACGATTATCCTGTCAGCGTCGCTGACGGAGGAAATTCTCTGGGCGATGATGATCGTTGTGGTATCTGCCAGCTCCTGCCTGAATGCGCTTCTGATCTTCGCATCGGTGGCAGTATCGACTGCGCTGGTGGAGTCGTCAAGAATAACTATCTTGGGCTTTTTAAGAAGCGCTCTTGCGATACAAAGTCTCTGCTTCTGACCGCCGGACACGTTTACACCGCCCTGACCCAGATCTGTATCGTATCCGTCGGGGAAGCTCATGATAAAGTCGTGAGCCTGTGCCTGCTTGCACGCTTCAACGATCTCCTCGTGGGTAGCATTTTCATTTCCCCAGCGGAGGTTATCCTCGATAGTGCCTGAGAACAGAACGTTCTTCTGGAGAACCATTGCAACTTCTTTTCTCAGGTTATCAAGCTTGTAGTCCTTGACATTTCTGCCGCCTACCTCAACGCTGCCGTCAAGCACGTCGTAGAGACGGGGAATAAGCTGAACAAGGGTACTCTTTGCTGAACCGGTTCCGCCGATAACGCCGATGGTCTCGCCAGACTTGATATCAAGATTGATATTCTTTACGGTGAGGTTCTCCTCGTCCTTGGCGTAGCTGAAAGAAACATTGTTGAATCTGATGCTTCCGTCTGCGGGAACAAGTGCGGGGTCTGCATCGTCATCTCTGATCTCGGGAACTTCGTCGAATATCTCAACTATTCTGTGCATGGAAGCAAGGGAGATAGTTGTCATAACGAAGATCATGGAGAGCATCATAAGGGACATAAGTATCTGAGTTACGTAGCTGATGAAGCTGGAAAGCTCACCGACAAGGAATGTACCGCCGATAACCATATTTCCGCCGAAATAGATAACGGCAACGATGCAGGCATACATAATTATCTGCATTGCGGGCTGACCCAGAATAACGAGCTTTTCGGCATTTACCTGAGCGGCTCTTACATCGTCAGCGGAAGCTACGAACTTCTTGCCCTCAAACCTTTCTCTTACGAATGCCTTTACAACTCTGATACCGATAAGGTTTTCCTGTACCTTGGAGTTGAGGGAGTCATACTTTTCAAGCATTTTCTCAAATCTGGGGAATGCCTTTGTTGTGATAAGTCCCACTGCAACGCCCAGAACGGGGATAGCGACCAGGAACACAACTGCCAGCTCTGCATTGAGGGAGATTGACATTATAAGTGCGAAGATAAGCATGAAAGGCGCACGTACCGCCATTCTTATTATCATCATAAAGGTGTTTTGAACGTTTGTAACGTCGGTGGTAAGTCTTGTTACCAGAGAAGCTGTGGAGAACTTATCCACGTTTGCAAAGGAAAAATCCTGAACCTTGTCAAAAAGCTTCTTTCTTACATTCTTAGCAAAGCCCATGCCTGCCTTTGCGGCAAACTTTCCGCCCAGTGCGCCGCAGCAAAGGGAGAATATTGCCATGGAGACCATGATAAGTCCCATTTTTACTGTGAACGCCACATCGCCGTTGGCAATTCCCACGTCCACTATCTTTGCCATTACCAATGGTATAAGAACTTCCATCAGTACCTCGCCTATCATTACCACAGGCGTGAGAATGGTATATTTTTTGTACTCGCCCACACAGGCGAGAAGCTTTTTCAGCATCTGTTGACCACTCCTTTGTAGTTATTCCTCTTTGAATTTCTCTAAATTTTCTATTGCAAGCTTCATCAGGCGAATGAACTCTTCACGCTCATGAGGTGTCATACCGTTTGAGAGATACTGCTCCAAACGGCAGATGTTGTCGTACATCTGCTTGCTTGTGCGAAGTCCCTTTTCGGTAAGGGTTATCCTCTTGATGCGTGCGTCCTCCTCGCAGACGCTTCTTGCAATGTACCCGCTTTTTTCAAGATTTCCCAGAATGCTCGCTACGGATGAGCGCTTTACCCCGAAATCATCTTCAAGATCACGCTGATACACACATTCGCCGTGGGCCGTGCGGTGAGCTATATAGGAAATTATCCTGCACTGCTCCCCTGTTATTATCTCGCCCTGTTTCATCATCATGGCATTGGTGGTATAGCGCAATGTTTTGGAAAGATGATTTATGTATCTGCCGATATGCTCATCCTCATTTCTATAGCCGCAGTCGGCATTTTCCATTTCATCAGCTCCTTTATTCCAAGAAAAAGAAAAATGTTAGACATCTATCAGTTAGAAGTCTAACATTTATTATAGCGGAATATAAAATCATATTCAACAGGTAATTTGTGAACAAAAGAACACAATCTCAAGAACTGCCCTTTGCACAATACTGCACATTTTCAAGGTAAAAAGTTTGTGCTATTTAACAAATTTGTCCGCAAACCACACGTTTTCTGCGGTGAACTCCCTGCCGTTAAGATACGAGAGAATGCCGCTGTCGGTGGTGAAATCAAATTTAAGCTTGTAGGAATAAAGCGCCTGAGTTTTGATGTTATAGCTTCGGTTCACCCTGTTGATGCCGTACTTTCCGTCACCCAGCAGAGGGCAGCCGATATATGCCATATGCGCCCTTATCTGGTGAGTTCTGCCCGTCATCAGCTCTATCTCCGCAAGGGTAAGAGTGCCGTCGGTCCTGAGCACACGGTACTTTGTTATTATAGTCTTGTTGGAGGCTGTTTTTTTGTCGGAAACGGTAACGGTATTTGTCTTGCTGTCCTTGAAAAGATAATGGGTAAGGGTGTCCGACTTTTTGGGCGGAACTCCCACAAGGATACAAAGATATTTTTTCTCCAGCTCTCTATCCTTTATCTTTTGATTGAGGATACGCAAAGATTCGGCATTTTTTGCGGCTATGACAATACCACCCGTATTCCTGTCAAGGCGGTTGCAGAGGGCGGGAGTAAAGCTGTTCTCGTCCGCAGGGTCATACTCCCCTTTTGCATAAAGATAGTGGAGCATACGGTTCACAAGGGTATCTACAGAACCGTCGTTATCTTCATGTACAACAAGTCCGTTTTTCTTATCCATCAACAGGATATTTTCGTCCTCATACACCACGGTGATATCCGCAGGGGCTTTAAGGAACTCATACTCCTTTTCATCACTGCCGAAAAATTCATCGGGCAGATACAGCTCCAGCACATCGCCCTCGGAAAGTCGGGTGGATATCTCGCAGCGCTTGCGGTTGAGCTTGATATTTTTCGTGCGTATGCCCTTGTACATCATGCTCTGGGGCAGGCTTGGAGCCGCTTTCTGTATGAACTTATCCACACGCTGTCCTGCGTCGTTGGAATTGATAATGTATTTTTTCATTGGCTTGTTTCTTCCCTGTAAATAATGTTGATTTTGACAGATTAACGTGATTTGTGTTTTGGGTGGATCAAAGAAATGAAGCTGGTCGATAAATTGGAATTTGTGGGTAAGTTAAAATTAAATATAAGGTTGTATTGTTGATTGAAAACAGATAAATATATTATTTATTAGAACAAGAGTATATAATCGGGAAATTATATATATCATCAAAATATATAACAACTTTTTCTCCCTCATTAATCTTTGAAAAATCTTTTCTATCACAACATATGTTTTCATATATATTTTCGTTGATTTCGACTGTGCAAAAGTAATACTTGCAGACAGTTTGAGATAATGTATATTTATGCTTGTATGTGCCTAATTCAACAGTATTCTCATAAGGCATAAATACACGTCCTCTGCCTGAAACTCTGGCACAGCGAACAGTTTTTCTTTGACGATTCCATAGCAAGCATATAAATCTTTTGGTTTAAAGGATTCAATTGTCATTGGTAAACATAAAAACACAAAAAACAATATAAATAAAAGTGGAATTTCTTTTTCTGTTATCCAATAATAAGGAATAGATATAATCATTATTATTGATAATATAGAAAAACTGATTTTAAATGATTTTTTTCCACTTTTCTTGTAAAGCATTTTTATTTCAGTTTCTGTTAATTCTTCTTTATCTACAATAGCCGTAAAATTTGTTTCATAGAGTTTCAAACTTATTACTCCTAAAAAATCTTAAACATATTAAATCCTGATTTATCGTAATAAAAAGTATTGACCTATTATACCATATCAACTTAAAAAAATCAAGGCAGTTCAAAAAAAATTCACCGTACCCGCAGAACGGATACGGTGAAAAGCTTATCTATTACTTGTTCTGAAGATACTCGTCAATAGCCTGAGCTGCGGATTTGCCTGCGCCCATAGCGAGGATAACGGTAGCTGCGCCTGTTACGGCATCGCCGCCTGCATAAACGCCCTCACGGGAGGTAAGACCGCTTTCGTCCTTTGTAACGATACAGCCATGCTTGTTGGTTTCAAGTCCCTCAGTGGTGTTTCTGATGAGGGGGTTGGGAGATGTACCGATGGACATGATAACGCAGTCAACATCAACGGTATGCTCGGAGCCTTCCTTTACAACAGGACGTCTTCTGCCTGACTCATCAGGCTCGCCAAGCTCCATGGATACGCACTTGATTCCGCTTACAAAGCCGTTCTCATCGCCAAGTATCTCGGTGGGGTTGGTAAGGGTCTTGAAGATGATGCCCTCTTCCTTAGCGTGCTCGATCTCCTCTGCACGGGCAGGAAGCTCAGCCTCGCCACGGCGGTAAACTATGTAAACCTCTTCTGCGCCGAGACGCTTTGCGCATCTTGCAGCGTCCATAGCAACGTTACCGCCGCCGACTACTGCTACTCTCTTGTTCTCCTTGACGGGAGTATCGCTGTCGGGCTTATAAGCCTTCATAAGGTTAACTCTGGTAAGGAACTCATTTGCGGAATAAACACCCTTGTAGTTCTCACCGGGAATGTTCATAAATCTGGGCAGACCTGCGCCTGAACCGATGAACACAGCCTCATAGCCGCTTTCAAACAGCTCGTCAATGGTAACGGTCTTGCCGATTATCATATTTGTTTCGATATCAACGCCGATAGCCTTGAGACCGTCGATCTCGTGCTGAACGATGCTCTTGGGAAGTCTGAACTCGGGGATACCGTAAACCAGAACGCCGCCTGCAAGGTGGAGCGCCTCGAATACAGTTACCTTGTAGCCTCTCTTTGCCAGGTCGCCTGCACAGGTAAGACCTGCAGGGCCTGCGCCGATAACAGCAACTCTCTTGCCGTTGGAAGCGGGCATCTCAGGCTCGCCATTGAAATTTGCGTTGTGATAGTCAGCTGCAAATCTTTCCAGACGGCCGATAGCTACAGCCTCGCCCTTCTTTCCTCTTACGCACTTGCCCTCGCACTGGTTCTCCTGGGGGCATACACGTCCGCAGACTGCGGGGAGGGAGCTGGACTTGGAGATAACGCTGTAAGCGCCCTCAAAGTTACCGTCAGCGATCTCCTTGATAAAGCCGGGGATATCAATATTTACGGGGCAGCCCGAAACGCAGG
>ENA-OWRJ01003794-OWRJ01003794.1-human-gut-metagenome-genome-assembly--contig:-NODE-3794-length-10555-cov-3.055048_pt1 | contig 10555 bp, 10 predicted proteins | sample MGYA00248269_ERZ651897 | MGnify/ENA primary metagenome ERZ651897 (study PRJEB26924, sample SAMEA4378252) | human gut metagenome | biome: human gut; feature: human-associated habitat; material: faeces...
CAATGTAATTGGATTTTGAAATCACGATGGATGCTTTCTTAGTACCGCTGCCAGCGACAACAAGCGGAAGCGCTCCTGAAAACAAACAGTTCTATTTTTTATATTTCTATACACTTTGTTGGCATGCAATACAACATAACCTTAGGAAATCCGCAACACTACCTGTAAGCGGCAGTTCATAAGTTAAACTCCGGTTTAACCGCGCAGGACAGCAATATTGCGTTTTAATGAAACAAGCGCTGCATCCACATCTGCCCGTGTCGTATCGCCGCAGAGTGTGATTCTTATCGTGCCTGGTGCATATTCTTCCGGCACTCCCAATGCCTTGATCACATAAGAAATCCGTTCTTCACCTGTATTACATGCGGAACCGCCTGATGCACAGATTCCATCTTCGTCCAGCAAAATCAACAGCGATGCCCCCTCAAGTCCTTTAAAACTAAAATTCACATTTCCCGGTAACCGGATACTGCGATGTCCATTCAATTTTGCATCCGGAATTTCATGCATCACACGCTCGATCAAATAATTGCGAAGCATAATTTCTTTTTGTACTCTTTTTCTCATGTTTCCGCAAGCAATCTCTGCTGCTTTCGCCATTCCTACAATTCCGGCTACATTCTCCGTACCGGCACGTTTTCCTCTCTCCTGACTTCCGCCATGGATAAAAGATGGGATATCAATGCCATCACGGATATACAAAAAGCCAACGCCCTTTGGTCCATGAAATTTATGTGCACTTGCGCTCAGCAGATCGACTGGATAATAATTTACCGAAAGTGGTATCTGCGCATACGCCTGCACAGCATCTGTATGGAATAAAATCTGTTTTTCGCGCGCAATTTTTCCAATCTGATAAATTGGTTCGATCGTTCCGACTTCGTTATTGGCAAACATCACGGAAATCAACGTTGTATCCGGTCTTATAGCATCCATTACCTGTTCCGGCGAAATCAATCCATCCCCATCTACTTCCAGATAAGTAACATCATATCCCAGTTTTTCCAGATACTCGCAGGAATTCAAAATGGCATGATGCTCAATGTTGGTTGTTATAATATGCCGCCCTTTTTTCTTACAGGCGGCTGCAATATTTTTTACTGCCCAGTTATCAGACTCCGAACCGCCTGATGTAAAATAAATCTCTGAGGTTTTTGCATGCAGGGTTGCCGCAATGACTTCCCTCGATTTTTCCAATTCTCTTCTCGCATCTTCACCGATACTGTAAGCTGTGGATGCATTTCCATAATTTTCCTGTAAATAAGGTTCCATCGCCTGTTTTACAGCATCAGACATCTGAGTTGTCGCCGCATTATCCAGATAAATCTGTTTACTCATTTTCTCCTCACTTCTCTCATATACTAAATTGATGAATCTGGCACTTCCAAACGCACTCATTCGGTGTCCAGAAATTTGAATCCCGGGAGGTCAAATGTCAAAAAATCTATCTGTAAAAAGAACTTTATTTACCGGAACCCTGCTGCTCACAGCAGCCGGCATACTCTCCCGTTTCATTGGTTTCTTCTATAAGATATTCCTCTCACGCACAATTGGTGCAGAAGGTCTCGGAATTTACCAGCTGATTTTTCCTGTTATGGCTCTTTGTTTTTCCCTGACCTCTGCCGGAATCCAGACATCTGTCTCAAGATTTGTATCCAGTGAGATTGGAAAGCAAAATCCTGCCGGAGCCAGATTTTATCTGCTGATCGGACTGATTCTGTCTGTATGCCTGTCTGTTTTTACAGGACTTTTTATGTGGAATCACTCTGAATTTATCGCAGGCTCTTTTCTGCAGGAAATGCGCTGCGCCCCGCTGATCAAAATACTGTCCTTCTGTTATGTTCCATGCAGTATCCACTCCTGCATTAACGGTTATTATTACGGATTAAAAAAAGCGCTTGTGCCGTCCCTCTCCCAGCTTGCAGAGCAGTCAGCGCGTGTCGGGGGTGTCTATCTGATTTATCTCGTTGCACAGAGTAACGGCCGATCCATTGCCATCTCTGACGCCGTGTGGGGGCTTGTACTTGGTGAATTTGCAGGAATGCTTGTCTCCTTAAGCTTTATCGGTTTTGGAGCCTGTAAAGGCAATATAAGAAAAACGACATGGTCTTTGCTTACCATGTCGTTTCCTCTGACGCTCAATCGCCTGACGCTTAATTTATTTACAACTATCGAAAATCTGCTTATACCATACCAGCTAAAATTGTTTGGATACAGTTCCTCTGATGCGCTCAGTATCTATGGCATCCTGACCGGAATGGCATTTGCCATTATCATGTTTCCAACCGTCCTGACCAATTCCATCTCCGTCCTTCTGCTTCCAGTCGTCTCCGAAGCTCAGGCGAAACACAATGACAGACTCATCCGGGAAGCCATTATAAAAACAACCGAGTCCTGTCTTCTACTTGGTCTACTCTGTACGATTGGACTTTTAGTTCTCGGTGATTTTATTGGCAACTTTATTTTCAAAAATGCACTCAGCGCCACTTTTATCGTTACAATGAGCTGGATCTGCCCGTTTCTTTATCTCGGAAGCACATTAAACAGCATCTTCCATGGACTTGGGAAACCTGGAATCACACTGTTTTTAAACCTTTTCTCCTGCCTGATCCGTATTCTTTTTATTATATTTCTGATTCCAGTTATCGGTATCAAAGGTTACCTGACCGGCCTTTTAATCAGTCAGATCGCGCTTTGCGTCCTTGCTTTGCTCTGGCTCTACCGCCTGATGAAAAAGGGCAGTTCCGGATAATCTCCAAACTGCCCCTTTTCTCTGTTCCTATAAAAATTTACAAGTTCTACAAAACGGTCTTTCCATGCTTTACAATTTGTCTGATGTTAAAATCTTCATCCACGATCACACAGTCGGCATATTTGCCATTGTCGATACTTCCATATTTCTCCCACAGTCCAACTGCTTTTGCAGGATTCTCTGTTGCACATGCCACAACCTCCTCAAATGGAAGTCCTGCTTCTTTGACTGTGAACTTCATGCAGTTAAATAAGTTGGTTACAGATCCTGCGATCGCACCGTCCACTGTCAGGGTTGCCTTATTGCCATGTACCTGAACTTCCTGTCCTCCCAGAGAATAGATTCCATCCGGCTTACCGGTTGCCATCATACTGTCACTGATCAGGATAATCCTGTCTTTTCCAAACATCTTAAAACTCGTGCGGATGGTGGATGGATGCAAATGTACACCATCGCAGATCATCTCAACCATAACATTTTCATTATCACAGGCTGCTCCGATCACGCCCGGTGCCCTGTGGGTAAATGGAGGCATTGCATTGTAAAGATGTGTCACCTGTCTCGCACCATGTTCAAATGCTTCCTTTGCAGTATCATAATCGGCGGTTGTGTGTGCCACTGACACGCGCACTTCTCCTTTTACGCTGTCAATAAATTCCATTGCTCCAGGTTCTTCCGGTGCCACAACGCAGACACGGTATAATCCGTCCGCCTCCTTCTGCAGCCTGCGGAACATCTCCGCGTCAGGTTTATGCACATATAATGGATTCTGAGCACCTTTTTTCTCCATGGAAATAAAAGGTCCTTCCATATAAATTCCGACTAACTCAGCCTCTTTTGTAAGCAGTGTCTCATCCGCTTTCTGCTCCTCATGGAATGTTTTTGCAGCTTTGCTGATCGTCGTCAGTTCCTCCTCCGACAATGTCATCGTTGCCGGGTGAATGGAAGTGATACCATTTTGCAGCTCATACTCTGCCATGTGGCGCATCGCCTCTACGGTTCCGTCACAGAAATCGACTCCTGCGCAACCATGAAAATGAATATCGATCAGTCCCGGGATCACATAACAGCCCGCTGCGTCGATTTCCTTTCCATCTCCGGAATCTGCTGCGAAAAAGCTGCCATCTGTCGCTACTTTCTTCTCAACGAATTTTCCATTTTCAAATACTTTACCGTTTAAAATCTTCATTGCGATTTCCCCCTTGTCCTGTCCGGTGCTTTTTTCTATACACGGAACAGCTTGTCTTTTTTTTCTTAGCTTTTATTTTAGAATCCTGCTCATGGAAAGTCAAGTTTCACGCAAAAAAACACAGAAATATACAAAAAATGCACAAGAAAAACCCCGGAAATATAAACTTCCAGGGTTGTCTGTTATGAATCGTTATGAAAAACTACTTGTCCGCATTAAACACGTGATAAGTATTCACCTGTACGTGTATCAATCTTGATCACATCATCCTGCTCAACGAATAATGGAACATATACAGTTGCACCAGTCTCAACAACTGCTGGTTTTGTAGCACCTGTAGCTGTATCGCCTTTGAATCCTGGCTCTGTATCTGTAATCTTTAACTCTACGAAGAGAGGTGGCTCTACGGAAAATACGCTTCCGTTGTGAGAACATAACTTAACCATCTCGTTCTCTTTTACGAATTTTAATGCATCACCGATATCATCTTTGGATAATGCAATCTGGTCGTAAGTCTCAACGTCCATGAAGTAATATAAATCACCATCAGCATATAAGTACTGATAATCTTTTCTCTCGATACGTGCCTGAGGACATTTCTCTGTTGGACGGAATGTCTTCTCAACTACACCACCACTCTTAATATTCTTTAACTTAGTTCTTACAAATGCTGCACCTTTACCTGGTTTAACATGCTGGAATTCGATAATCTGATAAATGTTACCTTCTAATTCAATAGTGATACCATTTCTGAAATCGCCTGCTGAAATCATTCAAACTTCCTCCTTAAAAAATTGCGTACGAGCACAAGGCTCTCTGATTTTTCTATTTTATAATAAATAGCCACACTTTTCAAGCTTTTTTTGTGGAAACACCATGTTTCTCTGAATAAAAAGCTATCTTTTTCCCATATTTTCTAGTTTCTTGTCTCAATTTCGTGGATCATATCAATTCTTGTCTGATGTCTTCCACCCTGAAATTCTGCATCTAAATATGCTTTTACAATGTCTTTTGCAAGCTCGCTTCCGACAATACGCGCGCCAAATGCAATAATATTGGCATTATTATGCTCTTTTACCAGTCTTGCAGTTGCACAGTCGGAACATACTGCTGCACGGACACCGTTTACCTTGTTTGCTGCGATGGAGATTCCTACTCCGGTACCGCAGATCAAGATTCCGCAGTCAGCCTCGCCGTTTACAACTGCACGTCCTACTTTCTCTCCAAATTCCGGGTAATTGCAGCTCTCATTGCCATCCGTTCCAAAGTTTACAACTTCATGTCCAAGACTTTTCACATAGTCCATGATAATAAATTTTAATTCTGTTGCTGCATGATCGTTTCCAATTGCGATTTTCATTTTTTATGACTCCTTTTCTCTTTCTATCTATTTTGCTTTTTCTGGTATCTGGCATAGAAAAATAAAACAATTTTTTCCAGATACCTTTTTAATACGATCTGAATCTCCTCTTTCGGATGGATTGGTTTCACCAGAATGGTTCTGATTCCGGCAAGATTGGCACCGTAAACATCCGTAAAAATCTGATCTCCGATGAAAATGGTATTCGTGGTATCTGTTCCCATCTCCTGCATTGCCTTGCGGTAATTTCCCGGTTTTGGCTTTCCTGCTTTATAAATATAAGAAACATGTACCGCATCATTGAACATTTTTACGCGCGGTTCTTTGTTGTTGGACAACAGCATACACTGAAACCCCAATTCCTTTAAATGTGCAAATAAAGCACATACCCGCTCGTCTGCCGGTGCACCATGCGGCACCAGTGTATTATCAATATCAAAAATGATTCCACGATAGCCCTCCTCATAGAGTCTGTCAAAATCAATCACATATGTGGAATCTAAATATTCTCCGGGATAAAATTTTTCCAACATGAATGTTTGTCCTTTTCACTTTCTTTTTCGCAGAAAAATACCGTATGAATTTCATACGGTATCATAAATCATTTATAACCAGAAGTTTTCTTCTTCTCTTACCTGTTTCAGCTTCTCCGTAGATGCAAACGCATCGTCACCAACAAAGAACTGATACTGCTGCAATACCTGATCTTTTTTCAAATCTGACAATGCTTTTTCCACATCCAGCTTTGAAATATCACTGTCGACGCCTTTCAAATCGTAAGACGCATCGGGCTGATATTTTGAATTAAAATCGGCAACTCCGTAATCTTCTTTCTGTGCTGCCGGTATCTGTTCGACTTTTGCATCCGTACTGTCATTCTGTTCCACAGTACCTGTTACCGGTATCTGCTCGCTCTCCCTTGCCTCCTGAATCTGCTGGCTTCGAACTTCATTTATCTTTATGGAATTGTAATCATAAAATCCCGCGCCTGTGCGGATCCCCGATATATTCATACAATCTTCTCCACTAAAACAATATCATAAACATTCAATGCTGAGCTTCGCTACTATAAACGCAACTCTGTTCTTCATGATATAATATCGACAAATCTGTTTTAGAACTTAACCCCTATTTATCAAGCATCTTTTTCAATTCGCTCATAAAAGTATTCACATCCTTAAATTCACGGTAAACAGATGCAAAACGTACATATGCAACGGAATCGAGATTCTTGATCTTATCCATTACGATCTCTCCGATCAATGTACTTGGGATTTCTTTTTCCTCTCTGTTAAAGATCTCTGTTTCAACTTCATCGACAAGCTGATTGATCTGATTCACAGAAATCGGTCTCTTATGGCATGCTCTTAATACACCGGCTTCGATCTTGGAACGATCATACTGTTCACGGGCATTATCCTTCTTAATGACGATGAGTGGAATGGTCTCCACTTTCTCGTATGTCGTAAATCTCTTCCCACAATCATCACAAAGTCTTCTCCGGCGGATGGAATTATTATCATCTGCCGGTCTTGAGTCAATGACTCTTGTGTTTTCGCTGCTGCAAAAAGGACACTTCATAATCACTACCTCCAACCCATTAACCCCTATTATTTTCTAGTATATATGTCCTTTTTGCGATTGTCAACGAAATATTTTTTAAGATATACTTCTGTAAATTTGTACCAGTTTTATGCAAGGATTTCTTTTGCAAGTTCTTCCATTTTAGCAACGTCTGTGTCTTTCATTGTGGATTTGATGCTCACAACATTCTCACATATGTTTACCTCTTTCATACCCTCGAGAATACCCTTCATGCCTTTTGCTGCGCAAGGCGCCCAGGAACCGTTCTCGATCAGTCCGAAAGTACGTTTCTGGAGGTTCTTATGTACAAGGCGGTGCAGGAAATCTTCCATCGGAGGAAATACCCCTGCATCATAGGAAGCTGCTGCAAGAATGATCTTTCCATAGCGGAAAGCATCTGCAACTGCCTCTGCCATATCATCTCTGGTCAGATCCATAAATACTACCTTGGATGCTCCGTTTGCACGGAGTACTTCTACCATTTTTTCAGCGGCTGCTTTTGTATTTCCATGAATGGATGCGCAGGCAACTAAAACACCGTCCTCTTCCGGCTCATAGCTGCTCCATGTAAGATACTTTCCGATATAAAAACCGAGATTTTCTTTCAAAACCGGTCCATGCAGCGGGCAGATCGTCTGAATGTCTAACGCTGCCGCTTTTTTGAGCAGTGTCTGAACCTGCACACCGTATTTTCCAACGATATTGATAAAATATCTTCTCGCCTCGTCTGTCCACTCTTCCTCTGCGCTCAACGCACCGAATTTTCCAAATCCGTCTGCGGAGAAAAGGATTTTTTCCGTTTCTTCATATTCCACCATGACCTCCGGCCAGTGTACCATCGGTGCCATCACAAAATGCAGCTTATGTGTTCCGAGCTCTAATGTATCGCCCTCTTTTACCACAAGGCAGCGCTCTTCTAAATGTGCGATATCAAAAAACTGTGGCAGCATCGCTTTTGCCTTTGCGCTCAGTACAAGCTGTGCCTGTGGGAATTTGTCTGCCGCACGTTTGATATTTGCCGCATGATCCGGCTCTAAATGGGAAATGACAAGATAGTCTACCGTTCTTCCGTTTAACACATTCTCAAGATTTGCAAACCACTCGTCTGTTTTCCGCTCATCAATGGTATCCATAACCGCAACTTTTTCATCCAGGATCACATAGGAATTATAAGAAACTCCGTTTGGGATCTGGTACTGGCTCTCGAATAAATCTAATGTGGTATCGTCTGCTCCGATATACTTTACTGCTTCTGAAATATAGGTATCTTTCATAATGGCCTCCATATGTTTTTATCATCTAATAATAGGAATTATTACTGACATCAAGATAATACTTTGTGATGAAAATGTCAATGTTTTTCCTTTTCATTATGCTTATTTTTATACTACAAAATCTTCGTTGTCCACTTCGAGCAGTCCCAGACTTCATTGACAATATCCTGATAGAATTCCGGTTCATGACAGATCAGAAGGATACTGCCGCGGTATTCCTGCAACGCGCGCTTTAATTCATCCTTCGCGTCGACATCCAGATGGTTGGTCGGCTCGTCTAAGAGCAGAACATTGGTCGATTTATTGATCAATTTGCAGAGTCTTACTTTTGCCTGCTCGCCACCGCTCAACACGCGGACAAGACTTTCGATATGTTTGGTCGTAAGTCCGCATTTTGCAAGGGCAGAACGCACCTCATACTGGGTAAATGACGGAAATTCCTGCCACAGCTCTTCAATACAGGTTGTCTTGTTTTCTCCTTTAACTTCCTGTTCAAAATAGCCGATCTGAAGATTTTCCCCAAGCTCACACTCGCCGGAAATTGCCGGGATCAGACCAAGTACACTCTTCAAAAATGTAGTCTTTCCAATACCATTGGTTCCGACAATCGCAATCTTGTGTCCTCTTTCCATCTGGAAATTCAGCGGCTTGGAAAGTGGTTCATCATAACCGATTACAAGATCTTTTGTTTCGAATAACATTTTCCCCGGAGTCCGTCCGTAACGGAACTTAAATTCCGGTTTCGGCTTTTCCGCTGCCAGCTCAATTACATCCATTTTATCCAGCTTCTTCTGTCTGGACATCGCCATATTTCTTGTAGAAACACGGGCTTTATTTCTCGCCACAAAGTCCTTCAGTTCACTGATCTCCTGCTGCTGGCGGTTATAAGCAGCTTCCTTCTGTGCTTTTTTGACCGCATAAACCTCCTGGAAGTGATCGTAATCACCCACATAACGATTCAGCTCTTTGTTTTCCATATGATAGATCAGATTGACAACACTGTTCAGAAATGGGATATCGTGAGAGATCAGAATGAAGGCATTTTCATACTCTTCAAGGTATCGTTTCAGCCAGGTGATATGTTCCACATCCAGGTAGTTGGTCGGCTCATCCAAAAGAAGGATGTCCGGTTTTTCCAGCAGCAGTTTTGCCAGAAGGACCTTCGTTCTCTGTCCGCCGGAAAGCTCAGTGACATCGCGTTCGAGACCGATCTCCTCGAGGCCGAGTGCACGTCCGATCTCTTCGATTCTCGAATCCAGAATGTAGAAATCGTGTGCATCCATCATCTCCTGAATCACGCCAAGTTCCTCCATCATCTGATTCAGTTCGTCCTCGGAGGCATCGCCCATGGAATCGCAAATCGTGTTCATCCGCTCTTCCATCTCGTACAGCCAGGAAAAAGCGCTTTTTAATACATCGCGGATCGTCATACCTTTTTCCAGAACGGTATGCTGATCCAGATAGCCGACACGGACATTTTTTGCCCACTCAACCTTTCCCTCATCCGGCATCAGCTTTCCGGTAATGATGTTCATAAAGGTTGATTTTCCCTCGCCATTTGCACCTACCAGACCGATGTGTTCCCCCTTTAAGAGGCGGAACGATACATCTTCAAAAATCGCACGGTCGCCGAAACCATGGGACAGATGCTCTACATTCAAAATACTCATGCACAAATTCTCCTTCTTCTGTTGTATTGGAATCTTCCGATCTCCTGATCGTTTTCTTTTTCATATTATAGTCTGAATCATTATATAGGGAAATTCCCCCTTTTGGCAAGCTTTTTCTATACCGTCCCAGACTTTTATCCCGTATCCGAAAAGTATCCTTTTCCACAACAAAAAAGAAGAACTCCTTCGGAAAAAGGTTCTCCTCTCAGAATTCTTCTTTTTGTTTTTTTGTTCCAAAACCATAACCATTTCGGAATTTTAAGAACACTTCTTCTTTTGTCCATACACCCACTCCGCATACATTTCTTTTACGGATGGATAGACATACTCCACAAGATACTGTGAGCCCTGCATTTCTTCGCGTGTAGATTCGCCCGAAAGCACAAGGGCTGCAGAAATGCCCGCTATGTTTGCGCACGCAATGTCCGTATAGAGACGGTCTCCCACAAGAACAGCCTCATCGCGGGTTCTGCCTGTCATATCAATCGCCATCTCAACCATCCGTGTACCTGGTTTCCCGATATAAGTCGGCATGCGGTGGACAGCATGTCCGATCATCTCGCAGATGGAACCGCAATCCGGCACGTAGCCGAATTCAATCGGACAAACATAGTCCGGGTTCGTTGCAGCGTAATCAAGCTCCGGGCGCTCTGTCAACAGCCGACAGATATCTGTCAGTTTTTGATACGTCAATTCATTATCATAGCTCGCAAGCACACACGCAAT
>ENA-OWRJ01003815-OWRJ01003815.1-human-gut-metagenome-genome-assembly--contig:-NODE-3815-length-10515-cov-2.523327_pt1 | contig 10515 bp, 8 predicted proteins | sample MGYA00248269_ERZ651897 | MGnify/ENA primary metagenome ERZ651897 (study PRJEB26924, sample SAMEA4378252) | human gut metagenome | biome: human gut; feature: human-associated habitat; material: faeces...
TCGATGAATGACCTGCGGCCTTTTCGACGAACCGGCCACTAACCACTGGCCGCTGGCCGCAACCTGCTAACTATCTTTTACACATCCAGGTAGGCGCCGGCCATAGCCGAGACGGCCAGTTTGGAGTAGTAGATATGCTTTATTGCAACACACTACATTATTCTCACTAAGTATTCAAAACATCAATTGTCAAACCATACATTTCTGCTATCCAGCCCTACGCTCTAATACTACACGATTATTTATAAAGATGTTACAGAACTAGAATGCATGATATCTCTTAAATTCTGTAGTTCTTTTTTGCTAAGATCAATATCATCGTCTAATTGTAAAGCAGTTTCAAAATGCGTTAAATATTCAGCAACCTTAGGAACTAATTGATCATACTCTTCTTCTGTTTTCCCCGGATATATTGCTATAATCTTATCTCTAAACCATTTCTTTTCATTATCATCGTCTTCATCATCTTGTTCTTCCTCTATTTCATCATCACTTTCTTCCTCCTCATCATCCTCTTCAAACTCACTTTGAATATCAAAAGAAAACCATGCACCAGAAAAAAATGCCCTTAACATTATATCTGATTTAACTTTAGATAAATAAACATATACCTCTTCATATGCCTGTTGCAAGCATATAACAGCAAATAAAATTCTTTTTCGAACATCATCCTCAATATGGGCACAGGTTTTAGATGAAACTATATCTAACAATTGGAATGTATTAAAAAGTCGTTTCATACTACGAGGATTACATCCTGTCGAATAGCTAATTAATTCCGAATAAATACATACTTCATTATTTTCAATAGAAATCCCAACTTTTTTCATCATAGTCTCCACATATTGCTGGATATTGTAATGATTAATTGGCATCCTAAACGGTAATTGAATAATCTTATCAAAAAATTTTCGTCCTTTTTCAAGACTGATATCACCACCAAATTTTTCTTTTATCCCTGCTTGTACGACCTCATAATCCACAGCAAGTATAAAGACACAATGACGGCAATCCAAAAATAACTTAAGAATTTCTAACAATTCAACCGCTTTACCAGGGAATAAACGATCTAAATCATCAACAAAAATAACAACGCGGTTCACTCCTGATTGTTCTAAAGTTTTATCAACTTCTTTTTGGAATTTATCCTTCAGCTCCATAATTTCAGCTGCATAATCAGTTTCTTCACCTATATCAAAAACTTTACCCGCCAACTCTGAAGCCTTGCCACCAGCTAAAACATCTGTAGCGACTTCTGTAGCAGTTTTAGTAAACCGTTTAAGCCCCTTTAAAATTTTATTACGTTCTTGATGAGAAGATCCCAACCCTTTAAACATAACATCCATCATAGAAAAGGCTAAATCATTACCAATATCGAATTGAGAAAATTGCCATGTATTAAACCAAATAGGATGAACTTGCCCTTCGAGCTTATCTTTAATCATGTTCATTATACTAGTTTTACCAGAACCCCAGTCACCCTGTAGTGAAATAGTCATGGGCGTATCACATGAAATAATAAATTCTGTAAGAGCATCAATATACATAGATACATCAAACAAATCTTCTTTCAATAATGTTATTGGTTGATCTGTAACACCTCTTAAAGCCCCCATCATACGTCTCCTTATATAAAAATATATTCTAATACATGCTATACATTAACATTTATAATAAATTATAACACTACACTTAATTATCCGTCCAAAGTTCACATTGAGTAATTACAGTAAATGCCATTTTTTCTTGAGATAAATCAAAACTCTCACCATTATTATAATCTATTAAATAATAATCACCAAATACTTCACGAGTATTTGGTGATTATATTGATACAATTGGTATTTCTGTAAAACCAATACATGCAGCATTCGGAATAACATCATGAATAACCAGAGCATCCCCTACTGCAATCCGAGCTTCATCCTCAGGAACGCTGCACGTCGGACCGGCTTTCTTCCTTTCATGGCTAAGCGGACTCATGATAGAACTCACTATTGAAATAAGAACCCCTCAGACGCCTACGGCGCCAGCTCCCACTTCTCAGTGGAGCCTTCCAACGCAGCAAACCGGCTTGCGGACTGCGGCCCTTTCATCAAACATCAAACTTCAAACTGTCTTTTCTATCTCTAACCACCGACCACCAGCCGCTGACGGCTGACTGCTATCTTTCTGCCTTCGATGAATGACCTGCGGCCTTTTCGACGAACCGGCCACTAACCACTGGCCGCTGACCGCTTTCTTTCCCGGCCTGCGGTCTGCGGACTATCTCCTTCGACGAACTACGACCAACGGCCCTTCCCTCACACATCCAGGTAGGCGCCGGCCATAGCCGAGACGGCCAGTTTGGAGTAGAGGCGCTGTACGGGGGATTTCGGTTTGAGCTGGGGAAGTTTCCAGTTCTTTTTCCGTTCCGCAAGGATGGCCGTGATTTCTTCTGGCGTCTTTTTCTGGCCTTTGACGCCGACGATGTTCAGGCGGCGGTTGGGAATATCGATTTCGATGAGGTCATCGTTTTCAATGAGGGCAATGGGACCGCCTTCTACGGCTTCCGGCGAGATATGGCCGATGCATGGTCCCGAGCTGGCGCCGGAGAAGCGGCCGTCTGTGATGAGAGCGACCGAGTGGTTCAGGGTCTGGTCGTAGACAATGGCATCGGTCGTCATGTGCATTTCCGGCATGCCCGAGCCCTTCGGCCCTTCATAGCGGATGACGATGATGCTGTTCTGGGGGATCTGCCGCTTGATGACGGCATCATAAGCAGCTTCTTCCGAGTTGAAGACCAGGGCCTTTCCTGTATGATGATGCATTTCCGGTACGGTCGCCGAATACTTGATGACACCGCCGTCGGGGGCGATATTGCCTTTCATGACGGCGACAGAGCCGTACATCTTCGCCTGTTCCGGCGGCGTGATGACGTCTTCCGGTTTGATGCCGAAATTGCGCAGATGGCCGTGGCAGCGGGCAAAGAAATCGTCTTTCCAGAGCTGTTCCAGATTTTCTCCCAGAGTCTTGCCCGTACAGGTCATGACATCGAGATTCAGCTGGTCCCGGATCAGCCATTCTACCATAGGAACACCGCCGGCCATCCAGAACATTTCCCCTACATAGGGGCCGTTGGGCTGTACATTGACCAGATGCTTAATCTTGCGGTTCACTTCATCAAATACTTCCGGATTGATGGTAATGCCCAGTTCGTGAGCTGCCGCCGGCAGGTGAATAAAGGCATTGGTACTGCCACCGAGAGCGGCATGGACTTTGATGGCGTTCATGAAGGCATCTTCGGTCATAATCTTCGATGCCGTAATCCCCTGACGTGCCAGATTCATGACGGCATCGCCGGCAGCCCGGGCGTAATGCTTGATTTCAGCAAACATGGCCGGCATAAGGGCCGTTCCGGGCAGAGCCAGCCCCAGTGCTTCCGACATGCACTGCATGGTACTGGCTGTCCCCATAAACTGGCAGACGCCGCAGGTCGGGCAGTTGGAAAGCTTGTAATTGCGCATTTCTTTCTGCACCGGTTCGCCCCGTTTTTCCCTTGCACAAAGGCGTCCGCACAGGCCGGCCGTCGTCATATCGGGACCGACATGCTGGCTGCCGCCGGGGACATGGACCGTCGGCAGATCCAGACGGGCCGCCGCGATGAGATGGGCCGGCACGGATTTGTCACAGCTCGACAGCAGGACCAGACCGTCCCAGGGAATGACGTTGCCGTGGATTTCGACGAGATTGGCGATGATTTCCCGGCTGAGAAGAATATAATTCATGCCATCGTGACCTTCGGCCCAGCCGTCACAGATATCCGTCGCATGGAAACGGGCCGCCTTGCCGCCGCTTTCCAGTACGCCCTGACTTACCTGTTCTGCCAGGACACCGAGATGATAACTGCCCGGGTGGCTTTCGCCCTGGACATCATCGACAAGAATCTGCATCTTGTCCAGATCCCGTTCCGACCAGTTCATAGCCAGCTTCAATGCATCGACCTGCGGCCATATCTTCCGCGTTGCTTTACTCCGTTGTACATCCATATTCAGCACTCCTTTATATTTGTTCGTAAATCCATGCGTTTTCGTATACTCATATGGTAATTCTATCTTGCACCTTTGTCAATTTATATGAATAATTGGTATACTAGAGTATAAGATATAGCCTGTATCATGAGTCTATGTAAACAGGACCCACGGCCGGTGACTTGTTTCCTGACGTGCCGCGGCGTCTGACTTATTTACTATGCCTCACCAACGGGACCATCATCTGCCGCGTCATCGTCAGTCGCCATAGCTCCACTATGACTCCCTCCATCCTCCTTGCATCTGACAGCCCCGCCGGCGATGCCTAACGTAAAACGCCAGCCGTCGCGGCACTATCTTGCTGATTTTTTTAGTAAAAATATTCGGTTCGTCGAACCGACTTCTTCCTTGCACGGGAAAGCGGACTCATGATAGGACTCTGGATTGAAATAAAGCCCCTTCCGCCACTCCGTGGCCCTATCTCTGCTGTCCGTTTCGGCAGCCGCCTTGCGCTTCCTTTCAGTCAGCACCTTGCGGGCCGAAAAGGCCCTTCATCTCTGCTCTCCGTTTTGGCAACCAGCCTGCATCTCCCTACGGTCGATACCTGCTGGGCCAAAAAGGGCCCTATCGGGGACGGCTTCTAACGTCGCAAACCGGCTTTCTCTACAAACTGCAAACTTGAAACCGTAAACTATCCTTTCCGGCCTGCGACCTACGAACGCCAGCCCTTCCCATCCGAGGAACGCTGCACGTCGAACCGGCTTCGTCAAACATCAAACATCAAACTATCTTTTCTCCCCACTAACCACTAGCCACCAGCCCTTCCGGCTTCGATGAACGAACTACGACCTACGACCCTCCCTTCCCACTGACCACTATCTTTTCTCTTCAAACTATCTTTTTCCCCCAAAAAAACAGGCCTGTCATCAGACAGGCCTGTTAGTGTTACCGGATTATTTATCTGTCGTATTCTTTTCCTTGCGGATGACGTCGTGGGCGCCGCCTTCTACGATGGACGTTGCCGAAACGAGGGTAATCTTGGCTTTCTGCTGCAGTTCCGGAATGGTCAGGGCACCGCAGTTGCACATGGTCGATTTGATCTTGCTCGTCGTCTTTTCTACGTTTTCTTTGAGCGGACCGGCATAGGGGACGTAGGAATCGACGCCTTCTTCGAAGGACAGTTTCTTGTCGCCGCCCAGGTCATAGCGCTGCCAGTTGCGGGCACGGTTGGAACCTTCGCCCCAGTATTCTTTGACGTAGGTACCGCCAATCATGACTTTTTCCGTCGGACTTTCGTCGAAGCGTGCGAAATACCGGCCGAGCATGACGAAATCGGCGCCCATGGCCAGAGCCAGTGTGATGTGGTGGTCGTATACGATGCCGCCGTCGGAGCAGACCGGAATGTATACGCCAGTCTTTTCGAAGTATTCGTCACGGGCTTTGCAGACTTCGATAAGGGCTGTCGCCTGGCCGCGGCCAATGCCTTTCGTTTCACGGGTAATGCAGATGGAACCGCCGCCGATACCGACTTTGATGAAATCGGCGCCACATTCGGCGAGGAAGTTGAAGCCATCCCGGTCTACGACGTTGCCGGCCCCGACTTTGACCGAATCGCCATAATGCTGGCGGATCCACTGGAGGGTCAGTTTCTGCCATTCCGAAAAGCCTTCGGAGGAATCGATGCAGAGGGCATCCGCACCGGCTGCCAGAAGAGCCGGTACCCGTTCGGCATAATCGCGGGTATTGATCCCGGCGCCGACGATATAGCGTTTCTTTTCGTCCAGGAGTTCGCCCGGGTTTTCTTTATGATCGGCATAGTCCTTGCGGAATACGAAAGAATTGAGCGTGCCGTCATCGTTGACAATCGGCAGGGCATTGAGTTTCTTGTCCCAGATGATGTCATTGGCTTCACCGAGGGTAACGCCGTTTTTGGCATAAATCATCTTTTCAAGGGGTGTCATGAAATCTCTGACGGGAGTAGCCGGATCCATACGGCTCACGCGGTAATCACGGCTGGTGACGATACCGACGAGTTTGCCATTGACTGTGCCATCGGAGGTAACGGCGACAGTGGAATGGCCGGTCTTTTTCTTGAGAGCGACTACATCCGCCATGGTCATGTCCGGGCTGACGTTGGAATCGCTGGGTACGAAGCCTGATTTATAGGCTTTGACTTTAGCAACCATAGCCGCTTCCTGTTCGATGGTCTGGGAGCCATAAATGAACGATACGCCGCCGGCTTTTGCCAGGGCAACGGCCAGTTTTTCACCAGAAACGGACTGCATGATAGCGGAAACCATGGGGATCGTCATTTCAATAGCGGGCTTTTCCCCTTTTTTATATTTTACGAGAGGCGTTCTGAGAGATACATTCGCCGGCATACACTCACTCGATGAATACCCGGGAATCAAAAGATATTCATTAAAAGTGTGTGACGGTTCGTTGATGTAAATAGCCATGTTTATCCTCCTTATCAATACGACAAATCTAAACCGGACCCTGTATCTGCCGGTCTCTCATTCTCTTTTCCCCGTATGGGATATTTATATCATTATACCCCCTGTATGGACAAAATCAAGTAGTATAATTGTACCATTTTATGCATGTTTGTTATAAGCTGACAGCAAGAGATCCCATTCTTTCTGACAGCGCCGATGGCCTTTCTTCATCATACCTTCCGCCCTGACGGGCACCTTCCCTTCACAGGGACGGCAAAGAATCTCTGTCCGCAGAGCCGGCTGCCAGCCGCCAGCTGCCGACGGCTGGCCTTTCCTGCCGTAAAGTGCGCAAAAAGGGTACAAAAAAAGAGCAATGGGAAACATTCTTTCGTTATCAAAATCGCCCACAATCCGCATGATTAAGCGATTATAAACGTTAGGAAACATTTCTCATTGCTCCCACAAATCAATGGCGGAAAGGGTGGGATTCGAACCCACGATAGAGCGTTCGCCCTATACATGATTTCCAATCATGCTCCTTCAGCCGCTCGGACAGCTCTCCGCGTCTTACATATCTTTGCTGACATCTTCGGGATAAATGCCGATATGTAAAGTATGGTCGGGGCGACAGGATTTGAACCTGTGACCGCTTAGTCCCGAACCAAGCGCGCTACCAAACTGCGCTACGCCCCGTAGCCCCGACTTATACGTAATACCATATCCACGAAAAACGTCAAGAGAAAAAGCGTAAAATCAAGCCAGTTTCTTTTCCCGGATGAAATCGAGGAGCATAACCGACGTGTCGGCCATGAGGTCACCGCACGATACGGGACCGCCATTGGCCGGACTCTTGAGGACGCGGCAGCACGTCGCTTTAAAGCGGTCGAGCCAGATTTTCTGAAATTCCCGTACAGGCTGATTGATTTCGGCTTTCGTCTTTTCTTCTGGCGTCGTCCGGCCGGCAAGACAGCCCAGGATCAGGCAGGCCCCATTCAAGGCCCCGCAAATACAGCCCGAACCGGCCACCCCGCCGCCGAGGACGGATACCATGCGCAGCGTTTCCGGCGGCAGCTTCAAATCCAGACAATCATTGCAGACCTTGACCACCGTTTCAGCACAATTATTCCCAGCCTGCTGGTATTGTGCCGCCAGTTCTTTTACCTTTTCTATCGTAAGACCTTCTTGAAAACATATTATATAATCTATTATACATTATTTTATTCACTTTGTGGTTGCAAAACCATTTTCCTGCTATCCTTTTTAATGGATACTGATGGGGGATAAAGGGCCCGGATAGCATTGAGAATAGCCAGGATCATGACGCCAACGTCCGCAAAAATGGCAAACCACATATTAGCAATGCCGACAGCCCCTAATCCCAGGCAAAGGAATTTTATCCCCAGTGCAAAAACGATATTTTCATAAACAATACGCAGACATTTCCGCGATAAAAGGATAGCATTGGCAATCTGCAAGGGATCATCATCCATGAGTACGACGTCGGCTGCTTCAATAGCTGCATCAGAGCCCATGGCTCCCATAGCAATACCGATGTCAGCCCGGGTCAAAACAGGCGCATCATTAATTCCGTCGCCAACGAACGCTAATTTTTCTTTTTCTCCTTTACGGGCCAACAGCTGTTCCACTTTATTCACTTTATCGGCAGGTAATAATTCACTGTATACCTGGTCGACACCGACATCCTTAGCAATATTTTCGGCTGCCCGACGAGTATCCCCAGTCAGCATGACGGTCTGCTTGATGCCGTTTCGTTTAAGCGCTGCAATGGCCTGGCGCGCGTGAGGCTTGATGACATCAGATATGACGATATGACCCGCATATCTTCCATCAACCGCCACGTGAAGAATGGTTCCCATGCTATGACAAGGCACATAAGAAATTTTCATCTGCTTCATCAATTTATCATTGCCAACGGCCACGATATGACCATCTACGGCAGCCTTGACACCGTGTCCGCTGATTTCATGAATATTCCTGACACGGTTACGGTCAATGGGTTTACCATACGCTTGCTGCAAGCTCTTACTGATGGGATGTGAAGAAGCACATTCGGCCATGGCGGCATAAGCAAGCAATTCTTCTTTTTCCATCTGGTTGTGGTGGACTCCATTAACTTCAAAATTACCTTTCGTCAAAGTCCCGGTCTTATCAAAAGCGATATATCTCGTCTGCGCCAGTGTTTCCATATAATTGGATCCTTTGATGAGGATGCCTTCTCTGCTAGCACCACCAATACCGGCAAAAAAGCTGAGAGGAATACTGATAACTAAAGCACAAGGACAACTGATGACTAAAAAGATTAAAGCACGATAAATCCAATTTTCCCATTGAGGATCAGCATGGCCGTACATCAGCTGAATGGCAGGAGGGATGATAGCCAAAGCCAAGGCACCCAGACAAACAGCTGGTGTATAGACCTTGGCAAATTTAGTGATGAAATTTTCTGATTGCGACTTATGCGAACTAGAATCTTCAACTAGTTCCAAGATTTTTGAAACTGTCGATTCTTCGGATTCCTTCGTGGTCTTCACGTAAAGGACGCCAGTCATATTGATACAGCCACTAATGACTTCATCCCCTTGCTGCACATCTCTGGGCAGGCTTTCTCCTGTCAGGGCACTCGTATTGAGGCTCGATGTCCCACGAAGGACCACGCCATCCAAGGGCACCCGTTCACCGGGCTGGACGACTATCGTCGTACCTAAAGCTACATCATCCGGATCGACCTTTTCCAGTTTACCATCCCGTTCTATATTCGCATAATCAGGACGGATATCCATGAGGGCACCGATATTCTTCCGGCTGCGGCCAACAGCATAGCTTTGGAACCATTCACCGATTTGGTAGAACAACATGACAGCAATACTTTCCAGGTAATCACCGCTCTGCTCATAAATGGCTAAAGCAAAGGCGCCCAGCGTAGCAATGGTCATCAAGAAGTTTTCATCAAAAATGCGGCCATTCACGATTCCCTTTCCAGCCTTCCGCAGGATATCATAGCCGATGATACCGTAAGCAACCAGATAAAGGGCCAAATGCAGCCACCCCTGTACCGGGATAAATTGAAGTGCCATAAGCCAAACAGCCGTAATCCCGATGCGCCAGAGCATCCGTTTCTGTTTATCATTCATCAGTTGTCCCTTCTTCCTGCTTTATTTTACGTGAATTTCACAATCCGGTTCGACTTTTTTGCAGTCCTTGACGACTTGTTGCATCACCTGTTCCGGATCGTAGTTTTCTTCAAATTTAATAATCATCTTTTGTAACATGAAATTTACCGTCGCCTCAGCTACCCCTTCTGTTTTTCTGGCAGCATCTTCCATCAGGTTGGCACAATTAGCACAATCTACATCGATCTTATACGTTTTCTTTTTCATGATAATCTCTCCTCTAAAAATAATATGAACGATTGCTCATTTGTTCAATCGTTGTGCTTGAAGTATAATATGCCTAATCAAAATCGTCAATGTCCCTTTCCTGGTTCCTGCTAAAAGGGATAAAGGAATGTCTAAACAGGCGAAAAAGGAGACGTACCATATGAACGATCCGACCAATACCCTCATTTATGAAATCAAAAATTCCCTTTCTCCAGACAGTACACTGAAACATCAAGTTCTATTCCCAGGCATCCTCCTGGCCCGATATCGGCTACAAGGAGCGACCTGTACGGTTCAACATTCAAGCTGGCCCGGTCTTTATATTTTCAGCAACGGTCGTGAAGGAAGTATGGGCTGGCAGTTAAATTCAGGCAAACAAATTTATCTGCATCGCCAGGCTTTTGCCTGCCATGCCGCATCAGCCTGTACCCAAGCAATCCTTTCCCTGCCAAACGGTTTTTATGAGGGCCTATCTCTTTTTTTCAATCTTCCCGTAATAAAAGAACAGCCGCCATCGCTGTTCGAGGAAGCCGGTTTGCATTCATTTCAGCTTCTCGCTGCATGCTTTCCTGACGAATCTGGAGAGGCTTTCTGGCAAAATGATACGGAATTACAGCGGATTATTTCCTTTTTTTGGGACCAGCCAGCCCTTCTCTCGAACGCTTATGA
>ENA-OWRJ01003817-OWRJ01003817.1-human-gut-metagenome-genome-assembly--contig:-NODE-3817-length-10513-cov-2.373590_pt1 | contig 10513 bp, 12 predicted proteins | sample MGYA00248269_ERZ651897 | MGnify/ENA primary metagenome ERZ651897 (study PRJEB26924, sample SAMEA4378252) | human gut metagenome | biome: human gut; feature: human-associated habitat; material: faeces...
GCAACTCTTCGTCGTAAAGAAAGATTAATTTAGGGAAAAGCACAGGACGTTTCTTACCTTTCTTACCCTGTCCTTTTCTTCTTACATCTAGGCACATAATACTGGTTAACTGTTCGAACTGTTTTTTACCATGACCTAAAGTAAATGCGATGAAAGGATAATCTCCTCGACTTGAAGAAAGGCTATTGAACTTGTATTCCAATTCTTGGAAAAGCTGTTCTAGATCCTTTGAGACTTTCTTAAGAGCGTATTCCTGGGCTAAAGTAATAATCCTACTATCTGTATCCTTTAGAAGTTCTTTACCCATATCGAACTCTTTTGGATGTTCTTCTTCTAGCATAGAGTGGTACTTGGCTAAAATGGCTAAGGTCTCTGGCATGCTATCACCATTAACCTCTCCTGTTGTCTTTATTATGTCAATGTATTCATCCATGTACTCTAAGAAATTCTTTTCTACGTATGGAGCGATTACTTCATCAACGCTTGGAACAGTGAAACCACCGTACTGTTGGCTAGCTGCACTGAGAACAATGTCACCAATTACTCCGGCTAAAGAGGAAATGCGTTTAGGCTCGTTATACCAAAGATTACCATGCTCAAAACCACCACGAAGAACTTCTTCAATATCAAAGATACAACAATTCATTGTATCGCGTCTTGAAGACATATCATGAATGTAAATGTATCCATCTTTGATAGCCTGTATCTCTTCCTTGGTTAAAAAGAACTTCTTGTACAACTCTTTGTTAAAGACTCCGAAAGTGAGACAGCGTTTGGTCGAGACTAAAGTACTGTCTGAATTACTGTTCTCTTTGTCACCATGGAATTGTATCTTTTGTGCTTCTGTGTAGGCTTTGTCTAACATTTGTATGAAATCTACTTTGTAGTTTCGGTACTCTTTGTAGGAGTTAGCCACTTCTGGCACTACCTTGGTTAAAGCCTTCTCAACTGTGGAATGCATTACCATGATGGGGATTGTAGTCACATCGTTCTCAATTAAATAATCAGTTAGAATTGATTCAATGATGGACTGAATCTCTCCGATTTCGAACTTACTAAACTTGTAGTTAACTCTTGTTGCTGATTTATTGATAGCAACTATGATTTTATTGAAATCATAATTCTGCAAGTTACCATCTTTTTTAATTACCTTGACATTCTTTAAATAATCTTTTGAATCCATTTTAGATTACCTCCTATTGATTTTCTTATGTTATAAAGAGTAATTTAATGTATGGGGGTAATTTTTATATAGTGTAGAAGTAATACTGGGTTAAAGCCTTTCAGGATCTTAAGATAATCTTAATTCGCACTTAGCAGTCGCTGCACTCCTTTGATCTAAAGATATCAGTGCTGCCATTAAGAATACTGCTTTGCAGATCACTGTGCTAAACTATTAAAGCGTCAATACCTTTTGCACTTGCTTTAGCATTTCTCTCTTCTCTTCTTCTTTTGCTTTGTCATGTAGGTGGATGTAATTTAAAATGTAAATTAAATCTTTGTAACCTACGTTTTGTTCATGGAAACCGTTACGGAACATTTTTAGTCTTTTACCTTTGTTTTTGAATCCACCACCTTCGTAAATATTTTTGTGAAATAGACTGGTTACATTGCTGGCATTGACTCTAATGTCAAGCAACCATTCTGAAATATTAGTTTCTATGCTAAAGTTACCATTAGCATACGTTGTCACTATATAGCCATAACGATCGCAGAAGTTCTTTACAACCCTTTCGTTGTAGTTGAACTCTGATTTGGAATTGTAGACCTTTGTTAACCTTTGTTGGCATTCTTTGCTAAATGTGTAGCCATCGAACAGCGTTATGATACTTCTGTAGACCATGTGACTATCATTAGGAATCTCACTCTGCATGATGATGTCCTGAATGTTCTCCGGTAAATGAATAATTCCTTCTGGCTTCTGCAACATAATGTACTTACTACAATTTTCCCAAAGAAAAGTAGTAATGTGCAGTTTTGACATGAAGTAAAGACTTTTTAAATCCTGAAGGAAATAGAATGAATTACTTGTGAAGAACTTATTCAGCATTTCGGGGTCTTTCACCAAATCTTGTAGTCTGTTGGAGATTTCTGGGCTAAAGGTACACACAATACCATTTTGAACTCTGTGTTGTAAGTAGTTGTTAGGTACTGCCCTAGAGATCTCACCTATTGTCGTTGTCTCTGGTAGCTCTATCTCATGTGTTAGAACTTTTGTGTAGTCTTGCATTTGAGTAAAGCTATTTAGGTATTGTCGTCGTTGTGAGACATTGTGAATGCACAAATTGTATTCGAAGGAATTAATGTAGTTGTTTGTTAGAATTTCTAACAATTCGCTAAGAACTACGACACGTGGGGAGTATTCTAACCCATTTAGGATCTGGACTAAATTGGTTCTGTCCCAGACGATTAAGGTGTGAGTTCTTGGTACGGGGCTAAAGCACACTTCCTCACCTATGTTCCCTGCGGTCACGTGATCTAAAGATACTGCCGTGATTTCGGAAGTGTTTGATTTGAAGCTCACTTCCTCACCCAGTGATGTGTAGTCTTGGCTAAAGCTCACTTCCTCCCTCTGTGAGGAGGGTTCTTGAACATCCCCTATCAAACACAACTGTTCCTTCTTCTCGTATTCATTTGGGTATCCATTGTAACCATTTCTTCTTGTTTCACAAAATAAAGCTAGGTAGGTGTTATTACAAAACTCAGTGTAACCTTGTAGCGGTTCTTGGTTTGCTACAAACATGTATCTCATTCTTCACCACCTTTGCTTAGAATTTTGTAATAAATTCTCTTTTAGAATTTTCCGTAATTGATGATGCTTTGTGTTTGATTAAGTAAATCGTACTTAATCTCTCTTGTGTTTTCATCAAGTGGGACTAAAATATTATTAATTACTCTCCAGATAAAACCTCCTTTCACTAATGGAGTCCCTTCTAATTCTTTGATTGGGACTTCTTTGCTAACGTTGATGTTTGCTTTGGTTGCTTGCTCACTTTGCTTATCTTTTGGGATTGTGTAGACTTTTTCCCCTATCTTGAAGAGTGTTCCTGTGGATTGGAAAGTGTAGCCAATCTCTCTATCACGACATTCCTGGGCTAAAGCTGAATGCCAAGCGAAGTCAGTTACTGTTTCTCCAAAGAGATCTCCTCCGGAGTAAACGTATTCAATACGAGAGATGTTATCTACCTTAGCATTAGAAAGCTTTGTTAAAGAGACCTCCTCTTTCATTGGTGTTACGGAAACCCATAGATGTTTAATGCTCTGCGGGATTTCCTGGGCTAAAGCATAGTCCAATTCCTTTTGTGTGCTTACAGAGAGTACAATAGCCACATTGTTCAAAGGTTCTTTTGGCATACACTCTGCTAACCTTTCAATACGTTTTGTGCAAATTACAAACAAACAATCATGTCTTAACCGCATGATGTTCCAGTACTTCTCTCTGCTTGCATCTGTATTTTCAAGAAAGAAATCACTCAATGGGCACACATTAAAGATTGTGTAGCTAGGATACTTTAGTTCTATTTCTCCAAAGCTTTTTGTGTGGATTGGTAAATCAAAGTCATCTATTTGCACATCAAACTTTGTTAAACCTTTCTTGATCACTTTGCAGTTTGCACAGAATTTGTTGAATTCACAGCAGCCCTTCCAGATGTTCCAATTTACCATTGTGTTTTACTCCTCCCTTTCAGATGTTCCAATTTGTCATTTCCTTTTCTCCTTCCTTTTGATTTTAAGAAGTTATAAGGGAATGTGTAGGGTGAATGGATTTTCCATTGCTTCTTTGGAATTCTTCTGCACTCTCTTCTACTTTTATAGAATGTGGGGAAAATAATAGAAGGACATGGAATCCCTTCTTTTCTTGGAAATCCATGTCCTTCTTGGTGAGCAGTTTGACATTGCTAAGGAGAAAAATGTAATGTTAGTATAGCATAAGATTCTATGCTAAAATGGCACAAGAAACTGTACTGCACCAGCATTGAGTGGTATTTTAAAATGTTAAGTAATGCTAAATTATGTAGTGTAAAATGTAATGTTTTTTGTAAAGTTTTGTAATTTCTTAGCAATGTCAAAAACCCAGTATGGCTTTGACACCTTACTGGGCTAAATCACAAGTTCCTCATCTCTAGTCGTGATTTTGGACTTGTTCTGCTTAAAGAATTAAATTCGTATCTGCTAAACCACTGGTTTTAAGCGAAGTCCAAATTTAAACAAAGCTACTTTAATATCTTCAAGTCCTTTATTTCCAATACCACGAATAGCGAGGATATCATTTTTAGTTTTTGAAGTTAATTCTGCAACTGTATTAATATTACTATCTTTTAAAGTTAGACTTAAAGCAATAGGAAGATTAAGAGTTGTTATACTAACACCGCCTTCTATGAAATGTTCTCCCTGTTGCACTGCTGCGAGTTTTTCGATTTCAGCACTCTTTAGATAAGATATGACATTATCTATTTTTTCTCCAGCTTCTGTATCTTCGAGTTTAATAAAATATTTTTTAAACTGTGGGAATAGTTTAGTTAAGCAAGCATCTTTACGTAACTTACGTAAAGCTTTTCTTCTAAGTTGATTAATGTATGCAGTACTTACACCAAGTTCTTTACCAATCTTGGCTAAAGTAACAGCATCTTTACCATCTAAACCATAGTACCTAGAAACAACATCATACTCTTTACTTGTGAGAACCGTCTTAATCTCTTCTTCGAATAACTCCTGGCATTCTGGGTCGAGGAGTAAAAACTTATCCTTTGAGTCTACTTCTAGAACATCTTTTACCAGATTTTCACATGGGGTCTCTATTCCATCGAATACATCAAACAGATCTTCGTCTGAGAGAATGTGATTCTTTTTCAGATAGTAGCTAAAATTTGTATCTAAATTTTTACCTACTTCTCCCTGTGTAATTCCGATGGTGTCTGCTACCTGTCTTAGAGTTTTCTCCCCATCTAATACTTCTCCAAGTAAGTTTGATAACTGGTCTAAAGCCTTCTTACAGTTCTCTACTCTTTCTCTATTAATCTTCATAGTTCTCTCCTTTTTGTAAAATAATTAGTAGTTATGACACCACCAACCACATTAATTTGTTGTAGTTAATTATATCTACATTAAACCTCTTTTGTGGTTTTGGGAGAACGTTTGGAGATTGTGTCTCCCCTCCGGCGCTACCCTTTATAGGCTAAAGTGAAAAATTAAATGCATTTAATTTTATATCTATTTCTGTTCTGCTTCTAATTTTTCCATTCGTTTTTGTATTTCATCATGCCATTCTTTCTGAATTCTTAGTCTTTTTTGTTCTTTCCGAAACCATTCGACCGCCTTTTCCTCTAGCTCAGGTGTTTCACCTAGCATTGGAAGTTCACCAAATAAAATAATATCAAGATCTCTTAAGAATTCGATTTGTTCTTTTGTCATAGCTTTACCTCCAAATAGAACTTCTTATTCCTGTGTTATTACAGTTTTGAATAAAATACTCTATTACGTATTTTCTATCTTTGACGCTTTTTGCATTGTTATTTAAGTTTATGGCATGCTTTAATAAATCAAGAGCATTGTCTTGGTTAAAGTCTTTATTTCTGGTCAAACATAGAATATTATCTTTGTTTGCTATAGTAATTAATAACTTAATGTTAGAACAAAGAATGAAAAGTCTGAGATCAGCCAGTGATAATGATATTTTATTATGTAAAGAAATTACTGTACATTCGTTACTACTTTTAAGTAATCTATTTGCACTTTCATCCAATAATGGATCTACTAAATCCTCATTTGAACATACTACACTAAAAATGTCGTCATGATAAGTCAGCACAACATTATTTAAATCAGTTGTATCTTTGGAAATACTTAGTAAAATATTAATGTAATTTTGAATCTTTTGATACTCATTTTTTGGTATATCTTTATTTTCTATATGCATAGTAATTACCTCTTTTGTAGTTTTGGAGAACATTTGAAGGTCATGTCTCCCCCTCCGGCGCTTCGCGCCTACGGGTCGATGCGTGCTCGCTGCGCTCGCTAATGGCTGGCACCGGAAGTCCTGTGCTAAAGCCTTTCAGGATCTAAAGATAACCTAGATTCGGGTCGGTCGTCTCTTTCATCTAGGATTTAAGTTATGCAAAGCTGTACATTACAATGGATTTCTGATTATGCTTTGATTTGTGCTACCTACCCAGTGGGCGTTTTGATCTGCCTTGTCTTTTTCAAATTCTCCGTCTACCAGAACATCTATTGTTTTTAATACTTCCTTTCGGAGATTTCCCAACTCTGAGTCGTCTTGGAGTAACTGTGCTAAAGTATAGCCGGTGTAAAGCCAAATGTCTTTGTTTGGAAAGTTCTGACGGATTTCCTGGGCTAAAGCTAGAACATCAGGTACGTTTGAAGAGTAAAGAGGATCTCCGCCAGAGAAGGTAATTCCCTTAATGTAGTCCTTTTCTAATTCATCAAAGATCTCCTGTTTAGCTTTTTCATCAAAATCAACTCCTACGTTTGGATCCCACGTTATTTTGTTTTGGCAGTCTTCACAGTAATGTGAACATCCAGAGACCCATAAAACAACTCTAAGTCCGTCTCCATTTAACATGTCGTCTTTTGTTATGTTGTGAAATTTCATTTTAAATACCTCCTGTTTTAATGTATGATTCGGTCACTACACTTCACTAGGTAGCATACTGTGCTAAAGGACCGTAAAGAAAAACTCCTAAAGGCTATTGACCTTTAGGAGTCCGGGTTAAAAGAGAGACATCTTTTTAGTCTCGCTGTCTTTGGTTGTATTATTTATGTTTTGTAATTCTTTTGGTAATGTTCCTTTTATTTTTTCTTTATTCTTTTCAGAGTAGTAATAAGGATCTAATTCTCCTTTGGTATACTTCCATTTCTCATCCGAGTATTTCTCGACTAAATAAGTAAAGAACCTTTCCCAGCTTACATAGTCCCTACACTCAATGTATTCTGAAGGATTATTAAGTATCTGGGTTAAAGAATCGAATGAAATAACTCTAGCCTTTAGCAGAACCCACTCAAAACTTTCTGGTAACCAAATGGTTATGCGTTTGTCTAGGTTATCCATAGAAAATTCTACTAAATCTCTAATATAACAACCAAATGCTGCACCATCTGCAATGCAAAGAATATTGTGAGCATCAGAATTGCTTAATGTATCTAAATAAGTTATAAATTTAGAAGCACCGTTTGCACTTTCTACTTTAGAGTTACAAAAGAATTTACTAAAAAATTGAAATCCGGATTTTGAATCTTCAGTAATGATTAAATCAAAATTATTATCAAGATAAGGAAAATTTTTATAAACTTCATTAAATTCATATATATGTTTGAATCCATTATAATGACACCCAATACTATAAATCTCTTTAGTACTGTAAGGTAAATCTTTAATAGGATCTCTTGTGATAAAAACAAAATAGTTACCTGAATCAGCAACATATCTAGCAAATTCATGTGTATGGATAAAAGTATTATTTTCTTCGAAAAATATTACCATTTCTTTCTTATTTTCTAAGGTTTCTTTCCAAGAACGATCTGAGTTTTCAGTATAAACATAGTATTTAGCATTGGTTATTACACTAATACCATGTCTCTTTTTAGGCAATAGTGACTGTGCTAAAAGATTAATTAGTGTTGTTTTTCCTGTTGCGGAATCTCCCTGAAGAATAGTAATATTTCTAATAATTTTAAAATTAAATGTTAAATTTCTATAATCAACTTTAAAAGTAAATGTACCTTTCATAAACGCTCCTATATAAATTCAGGCCGTTCATAAATTCCTGAATTCAGCATACCATCTGCAATAATCATTTCTTTAATTAATTCCTGCCTATTGTGAACAATTTTATTGGTATTTAATATTTCAATATCAAAATTACCCTCAAATCTCATCATATATCCGAGGAAAACAATCAAGTCTTTTTGTTTTCCAATTTCTAATACCCATTTAGCGCAATTATCACCACAGTTAGAGAGATTATAAATAAAAGAATCATCTTTCAACATTAAAATTAAAGTTTTTGTTCCACCTGATAAATCTTTGGGACCTATCGGGCCTAAAACAGGACTTTCAATTAAATGAGGACCTATCACTTTAGACTTATCAATATCTAAGATCATTTGTTGAACAAAAGGATCTAACATCCATTCGTCTTCCCAAACATTATCAAAATATGAATCTGAATCAGCTAAAACTTCTATATCTTTACTACCACGAAACCAAATCTTTAACATAGAAAATCTCCTTTCTTTTATTTTTATTTTACCAAGTTCTTAACTTAGTTTCAAGGGTGGCTGGATTAAAGCCTAAATAAAAGAACTTTAGCTATTAAACTAAAGTTCTTGAAATTCCATAACGCAAAATCTCGTCAAACTCATCTTCGAATTCTGTTGCATACTGTTTATCAGTGATCTGAGCTAAAAATCCCCTAAAGCCAATAAAACTCCACTGGCTTTTGTACCAATGGAGTCTGTGCTAAAGCATCAAATTCTAATGCTTAAAATCTTTTCGATGTTTTGATGTATTATCTTTTCTAAAGCTTCTAATCTCCACTCTGGAAGATTGTATTTGGAATGTCGTGTAAATTTAAAATCTAGCAGATTAATTAAAATCTTTCTCATTCGAGAGTCCATAACATAGGCTGCTACATTAAACCAGTCATCGTAAAGACGTGGTCCTTTATTTTCTAATATCTTGGTTAAATCTTTGAAATCATCTTCCATAGTTCTTGCTAGTAAAGAAAGATTATGATCAAACAAAGGTGCAAAGCTTACCAAATCCAGGGAATCATTATCGACAAGAAAACCAAAATTATTCTTGTGTCTGTCTTCATTCATTATTACAGCATCTACAACAATCATTGTTCTAATCTCATCAAGAATACCAAATTTATTGGCAGTTTCTAATAAAGTGTCAATTCCATAAGCATTTGATGTATCAATAGCAGCATATGGTACAAAACCACATTTCTCAGATGTGAAGATATCACACACAGAGCAAATCCTTCCACCAATACTTCTTAAGTCATAATTTACATAATTATTTGTAAATCTAGAAACCAATTGACTAGCATAGTATTCAGAGTATGGTTCTAAGCCAAAATTTGCAAAACCTGAACCACCACGTTTGAGCATTTTGATATTACCAGGAAAATGTTCTCCTTCTCTGATCCAACACTTTGCGAATGAACCATCTGTTGTAGGTTCTGGGCTAAAGTTGACTCCAATTACAAAGTTCAGTATTACCATTAAGTGCAATGTCTGCTACTACTGGGTTAAAGCAGTGAGCGTATGGAGAAATCTTGTCCCAAGTCAAATCACTATCTACAGGTTTTACCCAGAAGGTATCAGTAACTGACAATGCTAGAGTTATGTCGAGGAAATCCCGTAATGTTTTAATCTGCATGGTATCTAAAAGTTCTGTGAGATTTTCTCTGCCATGTTTAACTCTTTTACGATATAAGAGTTCTTTAAGATTAAATAACTCCGGAATTTCTTTAAACTGTTCTACTATGGTTGTAGTCTGTAGAAGATCATTTACATAGAAGGAAACAATTATTTTATCTTTGTTCATTAAATAGTATTCTGGTTTTCTATTTGAATTCATTTGAAATTCTCCTTCCTTTTGTTGTTTAGTATAGTGCCCTTCTGAGTAACTCTTCCATTAGGAAAGACAGCTGGGCTAAAGTACTACAAAGTTCCCTATCAGCTTTCTTAGATCTTAGTTCTTGCTCCTCCCTAAGCTTTTCTTTTTCTTCATTAGTTAATGAGTCATACCATTTATCATATTGATATCTTTTGTAAAATCTAATGGCATCGAAGCCTTTAATGCAATGCCATTTAATACGTTGTAGTTCTGCATACCATGCCATTTGAAATTCCTCCTTTTTGATTAATGTGAATGTTTTCCTTTCCTATGTTTTTTTCTGATTTATAGGTATGTAATACATAATCATGTAAATCAGAGTTGGTGTACTAATGCATAATAAAAAGAATTCCATTACTTTAGTTAAATTACTATTTAACTCTTATTTACTATTTAAATTTTTTGAAATAGTAAGAATGTTCATGATTCCATTAATAGAATTTTTATCATGAAGTGTAACACTTTTACCATCATCAGATGTTACTGTCAATTGAGAAATATTATAATCGGATTTAGACATAATATAATGTTCTAAAGTTTCATAAGGTATACCACTAAGAAACAATCCAAGTGTAATTACAAGTATGGCTATTTGTAAAGTAGATACTATCTTTTTAAACATATTATCATTTCCTCCTCTTAAGCTGTACTAAATATCTGACTTTGTGAAGCTTTTTACTAAAGCACTGGGCTAAAACATAGATTTGATACTTCCGTATCTGCCAGCAAGAATCTTCCTGGCTAAAGTGCTTAGAAGTACTTATGAAGCCATAATAAAACTCCACTAGCTTTGCTACCAATGAAGTTTGTTAATTAAAACCACTCTGGTTCTTGAATCTTACCTGCCTCGACTAAATTGTTAGATTC
>ENA-OWRJ01003824-OWRJ01003824.1-human-gut-metagenome-genome-assembly--contig:-NODE-3824-length-10495-cov-2.063218_pt1 | contig 10495 bp, 10 predicted proteins | sample MGYA00248269_ERZ651897 | MGnify/ENA primary metagenome ERZ651897 (study PRJEB26924, sample SAMEA4378252) | human gut metagenome | biome: human gut; feature: human-associated habitat; material: faeces...
TCTGATATCACAGTATACCCTAAAATTCAAAAGCTGTCATGCGAAAAGTTTTCCTCTTTACGAGCCTTTCATTTGGTTGTATGATGTCTTTGAAATCCAAAGACCGCATCATTCAGAAAAGAGGCATCTTCTATGTCAGACAAGGACACGCACACTTACCTTGAAATCAACGGTGATTTCCGCATGCGTGAGCTCGATCACAACGATCTGGAGCAGTTCAACGCACTTTTACAGTATGCTTTTCAGGTAACCTCCTACGAGCTCTTCCAGACCGGCTGGGAGCAGGAAGAGATCAAATATGCCAAACGTCCGATTCTCGAGGACGCTTATGTACTTGGTTGGTTCTATAAAGAAAAGCTGGCATCCATGATCGTCGTTTATTCCATGCAGATCAACATTCAGGACAACATTATGGCGATGGGCGGCATCACCGGAGTCACTACTTATCCGGAATACACCGGACGCGGACTGATTCATTCCCTGATGCGCTATGTCATCGACTATATGCACAAAAAGAAGCTTCCCATTTCATTTCTGTATCCATATTCCATTCCATTTTATCGGAAAATGGGCTGGGAGATCGTGTCCGACAAACTCACCTTCACTGTCAAGGATACGCAGCTTCCAAAGGCCTTCCCCGTCCGGGGCATGGTCGAACGTGTCAGCCTGGATTCCGAGGATTTTCATAACGTGTATTCCTATTTCGCCATGCAGCACCACGGTGCACTCATTCGCGACAAGCTGGCCTGGGATGAATACTGGCGCTGGGAAAATGATGATATGATCGTAGCCCTTTATTATAATGAAGAGCACAAGCCCCTTGGTTATCTGGTTTATTACATTGCAAATGAAATTTTTCATATTAAAGAAATGGTTTATTTAACCAGTGAGGCCAGACACGGTCTATGGAACTACATCAGCGCGCATTTTTCTATGATCACACAGGTACGGGGGGATAATTATTCCGGTGAACCCATGGCATATCTGTTCGAAGACAGTGAGATTGAAGAAACGATAGCTCCCTATATTATGGCGCGAATCGTGGATGTTGAAAACTTTTTGCAGGAGTATCCCTGGCAGATCCAGCCGGAGGATTTCAAAATCCATTTCCGGGTTACTGACGGCCTTGCTTCCTGGAATCAGGGAGATTTTCTCGTTTCCTGGCACGAGGGGGAAACAACCTGTGAGCGTGTCGAGGACAATCAGTCCATTAACGTCGTAGAACTCGACATTAACACGCTCACTGCCTTGATGATGGGCTACAAGCGCCCGACTTATCTTTACGACCATGAAAAAATCTCGATGGAATACTATATGCTGACCTGGCTGGAGCGGCTGATTCCGGTCAAAAAACCGTATTTTTCGGATTATTTCTAAACTTCACGCACAGAACCCTGCACTACAGGAATGCGGACCGGGTACACCAACACAAAAGCGGTACAGAGCTCAAAATCTGTACCGCCGTTTTCTGCACGTTGTTTCCGATAGTTCACTCTTTCTTTGCCGCCTGAATCTGATCAAACAGCTCCGCACAGGCAATTGTCGTCGCATGCGGAACAACCGGACTTTCCGTTTTCTTTGCGCGCACGCAGCGGATCGTCTCTTCGATCTCGTAGGTAAAGCCCTTCTGCGTCGTCGTATCTGTGAATTCTTCCTTCAGCATTCCATCCGCCCCATATAAAAAGCATTTGGACGCATAATGGGGATCGGGCAGCTCAATGCGCCCTTCCCGACCGTAGATCACCATGCTGTTGCCCATAGGCGCTGCAAAGCTCGTCACAAGATCTGCCAGCACATGTTCGAACTTCACCGTAACCTGATCGGTTAAGTCCACACCGGTCTGATCAAGGTTCGCAGCCGCATAGGTTTTGCGGACAGGCTCATTGACCAGCCAGGTCGCGATTTCATAGGCATAAACCGTGATATCCGTCGCAGCTCCACCGCACAGCAAAGGGCTGTGATACCGATTGTCCGCTCCCTCCGGCGCGAGAAAACCGATTCTTCCCTGTAAGGCTTCCAGTCTGCCGATTTTTCCTTCTGCCGCCCATTTTTTTGCCTGGTTGACCGCGGGCAAAAACCGGCTCCACATCGCTTCCATTACAAAGGTTTGGTCTTTTTCTGCTTTTTCAAAAACCGCTTTTGCCTCTGCACTGTTTGTAAACATCGCTTTTTCGCACAACACCGGAACGTGATGCTCCAGACAAAGCATCGTCAGACGGAAATGGTCATTTGGCGTCACCGCAATATAAACACAGTCCGGCTTTTCCTCTATCAGCATCTGCTCATAGTTGTCATACGCATGGGCTACGCTGCATTCCTCCGCAAATTTTTGTGCGCGTCCCAGATCCTTACTGGCGATCGCGCTCACCTCACAGTCCTCCACCAGCGTCACTGCATCGCAAAACTGATGTGCGATGTTGCCTGCTCCCATAATGGCAAATCGAAATGTACTCATGTTTTTTACCCCTTTTTTTATATTGTGTTCTTACGCAAAAGCTGCGTATTACTATGCATATTCCTCGGCTGCGTCGCTCAGCCCTTTTCCTCGCCCCAGCGCAGCAGCAGACGACTCAAATACCGTACCGCAGGCATCAATGCCGCCGGGTCCACCTGAAAGGTCGGCTGATGGATTGTCGCCCCCTTTCCGATGCCGATTTTAATATAGCAGCCGGGCACTTTCTCCATGTAGAAAGAAAAATCATCTCCGCCGAGCGACTGTTCTTCCGGAACAGTCTGAAAGCCCTCCGCTTCTGCCGTTTCCTTTGCAAAAGCCGCCATTTCTGCATCGTTGCAAACAGCCGGAGGACCGGGAATCCACTCTACCTCTGCGGATGCGCCATAGGCAGATGCGGTCTGTTCTGCAATTGCTTTTAAGCGTTTTTCAAACAGGCAGCGATCCTGCCGATCCATGGTCCGAACAGTTCCCTCCAGCTGTGCTGTCTGCGGAATCACATTCCAGGTATTGCCCGCTTCCAACCGCGTAACGCTGATGAGTGTAGGATGGAACGGATTGATATTGCGGGTCACGATCGTCTGAAATGCCTGAACCATGGCTGCAGCCGCCGGAATTGGATCAACGCCATCATCCGGGTGTGCGCCGTGGCAGCCAACGCCCGTTATCGTAATCACAAACCGATCTACTGCCGCCGCAACTGCGCCCTCCCGGATGCCGATGGCATTGACCAAATTGGTCGGATCAGAATGAAAGCCCCAGACGCGCGTAACCGAATCGAGTGCCGTCGTTTCCAACACTTTCCATGCGCCCAGGGAGGACTCTTCTCCTGGCTGGAAGAAAAACCGCACTGTCCCACAGAGCTCGTCCTTATGTTCCTGCAGCCAGATCGCAGTCCCGATTCCCGCCGTGATGTGAAAATCGTGTCCGCAGGCGTGCATCTTTCCCGGACATTCCGACGCATAAGGTAAATCCGTCAGCTCAGTAATCGGCAGCGCGTCAATATCGCAGCGAAGCGCCTGCAGCGGGCCATCCTTTTCTCCCTTTACCTCCGCAATCAGACCGGTTTCCATCGGAATCGGCAGAATCTTTACATCCGCTGCTTTCAACAGCTTTTTAATCTGCGCAGTTGTATCGTATTCCTCATAAGACAGCTCCGGATGTCTGTGAAACCAGTAAAAAATTTCCATTAAATCCATTTCCTGTATCATCGCAAATCCCTCCGATGTCCTCCTGCAGTGTTCCTGCTGCAGTCCTTTCTGCTTTTGCGTGTTCCAGTCTTACTTTCCGCTATTGGGATCCAGCGCATCCCGCAGCGCGTCACCGATAAAGTTAATCGCAATGACCAGCACCACGATCATCAGCCCGGACGGAATCCAGAGCCACGGCTGTTTCGTCAGTACAGTCAATGACTGCGCGCCGTTTAGCATGTTTCCAAGGCTGCACACCCATTCCGAGGAACGAAAGCGCCGCCTCATCCAACATCGACAACGCCAGAACCGACGTTGCATACACCAGAATCGGCGCAGCGGTATTCGGCAGAATCTCGGAAAACAGAATATACGGAAGCGGCATTCCTGCCACGAGATCACTTTTAATAAAATTACTCTCCCGCAGGCTCAGCACATTGCCGCGAACCAGACGGGCAATTCCCGGCCAGTCTACAAAGCCCAGAATCAGAATGATGCTCCAGAGCCCCGGCTTAAAAATCGACGCCGCAACCAGCACCAGCAAAATATAGGGAAACGACATGACCATATCCGTAAAGCGCATGATAATCATATCCGCAGCGCCGCCAAAATACCCGGCGATCAGTCCTAAAATCACCCCGATCACAGTAGAGATCGCCGTCGCCAGCACACCGACCAACAGGGAAATCCGCGTCGCATACAAAAGCCGGCTCAAGACGTCACGACCGATCTGATCCGTTCCCAGCCAATGCTCTGCTGTGGGCGCTTTGGAAAAGCCTCCGACGATTTCATCCGGATTGTACGGTGCGATGATCGGTGCCAAAAGCGCTGCCACCACCAAAACCGCTAAAATCACAAGGCTGACCGTTGCCAGATGATGCTGTTTAAAACGACGGATGACGGTCTGCAAATAGCTTTCTCTTGAAATATCTTTTTTGATACGATCTTTTTTCTCCATCTTCGCCGCTCCTATTTCAGCTGGATTGTCGGGTCTGCCAGCGCATATAAAATATCCGTAATCAGGTTTGCCGCCAGCACAACGATTGCAGACAGCAGGCAGACACCCATAATAACCGGATAATCCCGGTTCGTGATTGCGCTCATCGTCATCAGTCCGAGTCCCGGCCAGGAAAAGACCTGTTCAATGATAACCTGACCGCCGAACAGCACCGGAATCTCCATTCCGATTACCGTAATAATCGGGATCAGTGCGTTGCGCAGCGCATGCTTATTGATGACAAGAAATCTTCCGATTCCCTTTGCCTTTGCCGTGCGCAGGTAATCCTGCTGCAAAATTTCCAGCATCGCGCTTCGAATATAACGGATATTTGTACCCGCCATGGAGGTAGCCAGGACTAACACCGGCATCACCATATGCTTTGCCACATCACCCGCGCCGCCTGCAGTTCCGAGCGTCGCCATTCCGCTGGACGGAAGCCAGCCAAGCTTTACCGTAAACAGATAGATCAACAGCAAAGAAAGGAAAAATCCGGGCACGCTGCTTCCCAGGAAGGAAAGTGTAACAACCGTATAATCTCCTGCGGAATACTGCTTGATCGCACTGTAAATTCCGGCGGGCACCGCCATCAGCAAGCTGACCAGAAGCGATACGCCCATCAGCAAAAGCGTCGGTCCCAAATGGCTTGCGATCATCTCGCTGACTGCCTGATAGGACTTGATCGAATAGCCCATATTTCCATGTAAAAGCTGTTTTAACCAGACAAAATACTGCACATAAAACGGTTTATCCAGACCGAGGGCGATTTCCTTTGCCGCAACCGCAGCCTGGGAAATTCGGGGTCCCTGCAGCATCTGCAGCGGGCTGCCCGCAAGACACATAATCGCATAGTCGATGATCGTGATCCCGATCAGAACCGGGATGGCGATCAGGATGCGCTTGATCATATATTTTCCCATGTCACTTTTATCTCCATTTCTGCTCTACGACAACCTGCTGCATCTTCGCATCGTATGCGGGTGCGCCGCCAGTCAGCTGCGCAATTGCATATGGGCACGCCGCCAGATGACTGCTGCCTGGGAAAACACTGCAAAGCTCCGGCACTTCCTGTCTGCAGCTTTCCGTCGCATACGGACATCTCGGATGGAAGCGGCAGCCGGAGGGCGGGTTCGTGCTGGAGCCGATTTCTCCGGTCAGAAGCGGTTTTTGTTCCCGCTTTTTGGGATCTGCAATCGGCACTGCATCGATCAGGGCGCGGGTGTAAGGGTGTACCGGATGATGGAACACCTCCTGCGCCGGCCCGATCTCCACAATTTTACCAAGGTACATGACTGCGATCCGGTCGCTGACATAGTTGACCGCGCCGAGTCCATGTCCAACGAACATGCACGTCAGCCCGAGGTCCTTTTGCAGGCTGCGCAGCAAATTCAGAATCTGTGCCTGAATCGAAACGTCCAGCGCGCTGACCGGCTCATCGCAGACCAAAAACCTGGGATTTAAAGACAGCGCCCGCGCAATCCCGATTCTCTGCCGCTGTCCGCCGGAGAACTCATGCGGATAACGCCCGAGGACGTGCTTGGGAAGTCCAACCATATCCAGCAGTCGGTCAACGTCCCTGTGGACAGTTTCTTTATTGGAAATCCCATGATAGAGCATCGGCTGGGATAAAATTTCATAAATATGCTTTCTCGGATTCAGGGAAGAATATGGATCCTGGAACACCATCTGCAGCTGCGTGCGCACGCTCTTTTTCTCTTTTCCGGAAAGCTTCTCCATATCCTTTCCCTGATAAAACAGCCTGCCGCCCGTCGGCGTTTCCAGGCCGACCAGCTGTCTGCCCACCGTCGATTTGCCGCATCCGGATTCGCCCACCAGACCGAGGGTTTCTCCCTCTGCAATCGAAAAGGAAACGCCGTCCACTGAATGCACATAGCCTGTCGTATGGGTAATAACGCCGCCCCGGATGGGATAATATTTTTTCAGGTTTTCTACCCGGATCAGCGGCTCCTTCTCCGTGTTTTTTTCTTCCATATTTATGCTCATCTTCACGTTTCTCCTTCTTTGGCGAGCATACATCTGACAAAATGTCCCTCCCCGATCTGTCTGTAGCTCTGAGGCTGATCGCAGCCTTTTGTCCGAAAGGCGCAGCGGTCTGCAAACCGACAGCCGGGGATCGAATCATAGTTTTCCGGAACCATGCCGGGAATTGCGACCAGCTCCCTGTCCTTTTCGTCATAAATTCCGGGAACCGTCTGCAAAAGTGCCTTTGTATACGGATGTGCCGGCGCAGCAAACAGCTCCTTTACCGGTGCTTCCTCGATCATCTGCCCGGCGTACATAACGATCACGCGGTCCGCCATGCTTGCTACCAGCCCGATGTCATGGGTGATCAGGATCATCGACATCCCGCTCTCTTTTTGCAGATTGCGCAACAGCGCCATAATCTGTGCCTGAATCGTCACATCCAGTGCCGTCGTCGGTTCATCTGCGATCAGCAGGTCCGGATTGCAGCACAGAGCCATCGCGATCATCACACGCTGGCGCATGCCGCCGGAAAGCGTATGGGGATATTTTTTCATGACACCATGAGGATCGGGCATACCAACTTTTCCTAAAATCTGCTCTGCCCGCTTTCGCGCCTCTTCTTTTGACAATCTCATATGCTTTCGGATGCTCTCCATCAGCTGGTTGCCGACTGTAAAGACCGGATCGAGAGAGGTCAGCGGGTCCTGGAAAATCATCGTCAGACGGTCGCCCCGGATTTTATCCAGCTCTTTTTCCGTCATCGTCAGAAGGTTCTTGTCCTCGAATACGACGCTTCCCTCCGTCACGGTTCCGCCTCTTCCAAGCAGCCCATAATAGAAAGTGAGGTCACGCTCTTGCCACAGCCGGATTCGCCGACGATACAGACAACTTCTCCCTTATCTACATGAAAATTTACATGGTCCACGCTGACAGTGCGTCCGTAGTCGCTGTCAAAAACGGTTGTCAGTCCCTCTACTTCCAGTAAATGCGGCATTTGCTTTTCCTCACTTTACTCCTATATCAAGATTCTGCCGCACACCTCCCGAAAAAGAGATGTGCGGCAGTTATTATCATAGCATAAAATATATGAAATACAAACTTTTTATCGGAAGAAAACTTCTTTTTTCTCTGATAAAAATGCTCCGCAAAGATCCCACTGCGGCAGAATAGAATTCTGTGAAACAGGATTCTTCTTTATTCCACTACGTCCCAGTTCTGGACATCGTTGAAGAAGCCGTATACGCTGGGAGTTGCGCCTGTAATCCGCTTGCTGACTGCCCCCTGTGCGCTGATCACATAGGCGGAGAACATCGGAACATCTTCCTGTACCTTTTTATCCACAACGGAGAACAGCTCTTTTGTTTCCTCTGGATCACTTGTCAGCTGGGATTTGGTCAACGCGTCGTTTAACGTATCGTCGCTGTAGCCGGTCCAGCTTCCTTCACCGCCAAGCAGCCATGCTACATCCGGATAGGGATCCACCGGCGCATAGGTGTACTGTACTGCCAGTACATCATAGTCCTCTGTGCCTGCAACGCTCATCAGCGTTGCGAAGTCAACGGTCTGGATTTCCGCCTTGATGCCGACTGCAGCCCACTCTGCAGCGATGATGGAGGCTGCGTTTACAAAAGTCGAATCGCCGGAATTTACATAGAAACGGATTGTCTGGGAGCCGTCCCATCCTGCTTCTTCTAGAAGTGCTTTTGCCTTTTCCGGGTCATAGGAAATCGGTGTAAGGGAATCATCATAGAACGGGCTTGCACTGGACAGGAATCCATCTACAATTTCGCCATGTCCGTTTAACAGTTCCTCCAGAATCTGCTGACGGTCAATCGCATACAGCATCGCCTGACGAACTTTTACGTCCGGAACGTTCTTTGTCTGGATAAATACGGACTGGTTGGTAACCGGGGAGCCGTATACAACTTCTACGTTGTCCAGGGCTTCTACGCTCTCATAGTCCTCCTGCGGGATATCACTCATCGTCTGCTGGGTGATATCGATTTCGCCGGATTGCAGACCTGCATACAGCTGACTGCCGTCTACGATTTTGATGTTGAGCTTGTCGATCTTGGGCGCGCCCTTCCAATAATCCTTGTTCGCTTCATAGGAAATATAATGATCCACATCGAAATCCGTTACGATGAACGGTCCGCTGACAACATCGGGATGGTTGAACCAATCCGCTGTGGAAAGCTCTTCCTCGGAATACTGCTCGATCACATGCTTGGGCAGAGTCAGCAGATATCTCGCATAGCTGTTTTCAAAGGTAGTAATCGGCATTTCTTCTTTGGTCGTAAACTGTACCGTTTTATCGTCTACCTTCTGAATGCCGTCGATGCTCTCTGCACCTTCCTCTACAAAGCCGTCGTCGCCAACACCTTCAAATACATAATACATCATTGCAGTATTGCCGATGACCGGGCTTGCCAGGCGAAGTGCGGTATAAACCACATCATCTGCCGTAACAGGTGTTCCGTCCGACCAGGTTGCAGCATCATCGATGTGAACGATAAAGTTTTTGTTATCTTCTGTTGTGATGGAATCTGCCAGCATGCCCTCAAAGTTCAAGTCAGCATCCAGCTCCATCAACGGCAAAAACATCAGTCCGGTCGCATATTTGTTAATCTCGCCGCCGTTTAACAAAAGGGGATTGAGACTGCCGATGGTATTGGTCACACCGACGTTGATAATCTTCTCTCCCGAAGCTGCTGTGTCTGAGGATGCACTCTCTGTGCTCACCGCTGCGCTTCCGGTTTCATCTGCTGCAGCACCTGCATTCGATGCGCCGCACGCGGTCAGTCCCAGCGCCATCACTCCTGCCAGAAGCAGGCTTAAGATCCTGTTTCGTTTTTTCATAACTGCTCCTCCTTTTAGGCGAATCATCCGCCGCTCAATACCTATCTATCCGGTATGTTAGTGAGAATTGTATTCTATTTTTTTCGATCTGTCAAGACTCTATTCCCATATTCTTGACAAAATACGGGGTTCGCGTTATATTCGACAGCAGAGCGCACGATTCTTTCTATCCTATCATGATGCCAGGATCAAAAGGTCTAAGCCCACAGGAGCTTGCTCATAGGTGGGTAGGATTGTGGGAGTGCGCAGTACGGAACAATCCACTGACCTTATATAATATGCTTTACCGGAGGATTTTTCAATGAAAAATTACTTAAATTATCAGTCCTCAGAATATGACTGCGGTTCTGTTTCTATTACCAACGGAATCCGCTACCTGTTTGATCGGGAAGAAATCAGTCCTGACATCCTCAAATGTATTATGCTCTATACAATGGACACTTATAACGAACAGGGACAACCATGCCGTCACGGCACTTCCGCCGCCGCAATGCGTTTTGTCGGCAGTTGGTTAAATCAGCTGGCAGCTGTCCGCTCTTTTCCGATCCAGACGCAGTTTCTTTTCGGTAACGATGTTACACTGTCCCCGGACAGCGAAATCAGTCAGGCGCTTTTGCACGGCGCAGCTGTCGTGCTGCGTCTTTTTCTTGAAGTTCCGCATTATGTGCTTTTAACCGGCATTTCCAGAGACGAGGTGTTTTTCTTCGACCCTTATTATGAGGAAGAAGGGACTCCCGAATTCGATGCTGAATATTATGCTAAGGGCATCCGGTTTATTTATGACCAGCCAAAATGTGCCAACCGCGCAGTTTCTCTGGAACGCATCAACCGACTTTCCCACGGATACTATGAGCTGGGTGAATTTTCCTGCCGCGAGGCGCTGCTGATGTTCCGCACGTCCGGCGAATGCGAATGGAACGCGTAAACGGGTGGGGCTTTATAAGCCCCACCCGTAATTTTTATCGTATAGGAAACTTCGTTTCCATACGATAAAAACGCTCCGCGAGGATC
>ENA-OWRJ01003829-OWRJ01003829.1-human-gut-metagenome-genome-assembly--contig:-NODE-3829-length-10483-cov-2.952052_pt1 | contig 10483 bp, 9 predicted proteins | sample MGYA00248269_ERZ651897 | MGnify/ENA primary metagenome ERZ651897 (study PRJEB26924, sample SAMEA4378252) | human gut metagenome | biome: human gut; feature: human-associated habitat; material: faeces...
CAAGCACAAAAGATTCCGAGAATACATGTAAAATAACTGAAAACTTTATAGTAATAATCCCAAAAAATATCATAACATAAGTTTACTTGTGGGTCACTTAAAAATGCAAGAAAAAAATAAAAAAATTCATTTTTCACTTGCATTTTGGAAGGAAAAGGAATAGAATATTTAATCTGGGAACAATTCATGAAAAGAAGGCGTTAAATGGAGTGAATCTTCATCTCGATGATGGCGATTTTGTTACAATTATTGGTGGAAATGGCGCAGAAAGTATTTTTTCTAAACAGAGAAACGGAGATACACAAGAGTGAAAGAATTAATAAATTTACAGTTGATGATGTTTGCCCTGATTATTATTGGGTTGATTTTGAAAAAGACTAAAGTGATTGGCAAGGAAGGACAAAAAAGCATGACGAATCTTGTTATTGACCTTATTTTGCCATGTAATATTATCTTTTCTTTTATGATAAAGTTTTCATCGAAAATTGCACAGGACTTTATGGTAATTTTGATTATTTCTATATTAATTCAAGTATTTTGTGTTATCTTAGGCAGTGTATTATATAATAAATGTTCTGTAAAAAGAAAGAAATGTCTGCGTTATGCAACCATTTGCTCGAATGCAGGTTTTCTTGGCAATCCGATCGCACAGGGCGTATACGGAATGATGGGTCTTACACTGGCTTCCATCTATCTGATTCCGCAGAGAATCATGATGTGGTCAGAAGGTGTTTCTGTATTTACGGAAGCACCGACGAAAAAGGAAATGTTAAAAAAGATATTTAGTCATCCATGTATCATTGCCTGCGAGATCGGGGTAGTTTTAATGTTGACCGGCTGGCGGCCGCCACATTTCTTACAGGAAACGATTACTTCGATAAGTAACTGTAATACGGCAATGTCCATGCTTGTAATTGGAATGATACTTGCTGATGCCGATCCAAGAACTCTGGTGGATAAAGATGTGCTTTTTTATAGTGTGATTCGTTTGATCATTATTCCGTTCTGTGTATTTATTCCATGCTGGATGCTGCATATAGACAGTCTTGTTAAAGGTGTCAGTGTACTTCTTGCAGCAATGCCGGCTGGAGCGACCACAACGATACTTGCTTCCAAATATGACTGTGAAGAAGAATTCTCCGTAAAATTAGTTGTATTCTCCACAGCGGCATCATTAATCACAACACCGCTGTGGAATATGATTCTGCTGAAATTTTGATTTGCCGCAGGCAAAGGAACTGTCTTTGGGGCCTGGGAAAAGTCAGAATTTATTTTTGAGAAATTTGAGAAAGGCTTCAGATAGTTATGGTTTATTTATCTTCCCAGGTTCGTCTGTTTGGTCTGCATTGCAGCCTCACAAATTAAATTTTGTATATTTTGCAAAGAAATTGCCCGTTTTTCTGGATATTATTAGAAGATAGAACATTGAAATTTGGTACATTATAGTATAAAATATTGAGAAGAGTAAAAATTTATAATTTTATGTAACTTATTTAGTAAATAGAATAGAAGGGAAAAGAGAATGTCAGTAATAGATTTCCATTCACATGTGCTTCCCCGTATAGATGACGGGAGCCATAGTTCAGAGGAATCTTTGGGGATGCTACAGATCTCAGCTTCACAGGGAATAGATGTAATGGCGGCAACGTCTCATTTTTATGCTACAGAAGACAGAATTTCTTCTTTTTTGAACAGAAGAAGGTGTTCAGAAGAACGTTTGAAGGAACGGATGAACCAGGATCTGACAAAAGAAGAGAGGATTCCAAGGCTGATAATGGGAGCGGAGGTCGCTTTTTTTACAGGTATAAGCAGGGCGGAGCGTTTAGAAGAACTTACTTATGAGGGTACGGATCTTCTTTTGCTAGAGATGCCTTTTACAAAGTGGAATAAGTCTGAGATTGAAGAAGTGAGATATATTTTAGAGCGCAGGAAGCTGCGTGTTATGCTCGCTCATCTGGAACGTTTTCTGATGATTCCGGGGAATAAAAAGGGAGTTTATGAATTGATGGAACTTCCTGTTTATGTACAGATTAATGCTGGAAGTTTTGAACGGTGGGGTGAAAGAAGACAGATTTTAAAGATGATCAGGAAAAAGGAACAGATTTTTCTTGGAAGTGACTGTCATGGTCTTAATCATAGAGTTCCGAATCTTAAGAATGGGCGCGAAGCGCTTGAGAAGATGATGGGCAGTACCTTTATTGATAAAATGGATAAAGAAGCAGCAGTGCTGCTTGGTTTGGAGGATAAGTAGATGTCAAAGAAAGTTTCAATTATTATTAGTGTGATCTTGTTTGTGATTCTTGCAGTTCTTCTTGTATGTGAGAAGACGAACCCAGGTGCAGGAAGTGCTTTGCTCCAGGGGATTTTTTAACTGAGGTGTCTTAGATGGCGAAGAAGTACTATAGCAGAAGTGAAAAGGAGAAGCTTGCAAAGAAGCTTGCTGCGGTGGTGGCGGTCTTTGTTATTGTCTGTACAGCAACAGTTGTGATCGGGCATATTGTTGATAATCAGAAGATGAATACAGGGCAGAAGGATGCAGCGGCAGCGTCAGATATTGTTAAGATTAATGGTGTGGAATGTAAGCCGAACTGGGATGTGCAGACGTATCTTTTTATTGGAGAAGATGCCAGAGGTGTGAAGACACGTAAGACAGAATCAGATGGAACCGGACAGAGTGATGTTCTTGAGCTTCTTGTAATTGATACGAAGAAGAATACATATCATAAGCTTCCAATTAACAGAGATACGATAACTGATGTAAGGTCATTAGATGATGATGGTTCTTATCTTGCTACAACGAAGACACAGATCGCTCTTGCCCATGCGAATGGTGATGGAATGGAACTGAGTTGTGAGAATACAGTGGATGCAGTATCGAATATGTTGTACGGTATTCGGATTGAAGGATATATTTCATTGAATATGGATTCTATCAAAATTTTAAATCATTTGGCTGGCGGAGTTCCGGTAACAATCGAGGATGACTTTTCCCAGTCAGATAAGTCACTTGTAAAGGGACAGACAGTTACATTGACAGATGATCAGGCGATGCATTATGTTCATGACAGAATGAATGTAGGAGATGGTACGAATGAGTGCCGTATGCGCAGACAGAATGCATATGTTGATGCGTTGTTCCCTTTGTATAAAGCAAAGTTACAGGCAGATAGCGGATTTGTTAATGAATTTTATAATGACCTCTCGGATTATATGGTAACAGATATGAGTGTTGGAGAGATGGGGAATGTCGCCAATATGATTATGAACAGCGAAGATAAAGGCGAGCTTTCTATCAAGGGAACGAACGCTATTGCAAAAGATGATGGTTTTAATGAATTTACTATGGATGAAACAAGCCGTGGCGAAGTAGCGATGGAGCTGTTTTTTAATAAAGTAGAAAAATAACAGGAATGAGGAAAGAAGATGAGTCTTATTAATAACAGGAATGAGGAGAGTACCCCGGAATTTGAAGTGATTTCCGGAGGGAAAGAGGATATTCGCAGTAGTTTTGCGGATAGAACAGAAGAGGAAACAGAAATTGATCTGATTGATCTGGCATGGGCATTGCTTGACAAGATACATTATATTGTGCTGTGCTTTTTGATTGGAGCAGTGATAATGAATGCATATTCCTATTTTCTTGTTCGTCCGACTTATAAGTCAACAGCGAAGATGTATGTTGTATCTGCATCTAAGAATTCAGTAGTTGATTTAGATGCTTTGAATATCGGTACATCACTGACAGCTGATTATGAACAGTTGATGTTAAGTTATCCGGTGTTAGAGCAGGTAATCAATAAACTGAATTTGGATATGGATTCTGATACACTTGCAAAGATGATCACATTAGAGAATCCGACAGATACTCGTATTTTAAATATTAACGTAGTAAGTACTGATCCAAAGAGTGCAAGAGATATTGCGAATACACTTATGGATGTTTCTGTTGACTATCTTCCTAAGACGATGAGTACGAACGCACCAAACGTTGCACAGAAAGCCAAATTAGCAGATCATAAGGATGGTCCAAGTTATACGAAGTATACAGTGATCGGTGCCTTGGCAGGAGCGTTCCTCTACTGCGTGTATCTTGTAGTGAAGTATCTTATGGATGATACAATCCATACAGCAGATGATATGGAGAAGTACTTTGATATTGTACCTTTGGCAGTAATTCCGGATGTTAGCGAGTTGGCATCGGAAAAACAGCAGAAAAAGGAGAAGCTGGAGAAGGGATTTAGTAAGTAATGAAGAAGTTGAATTTAAAAATAAAGGATATGCCTTACGCTGCAGAAGAGGCTTTGAATCGTTTAAGGGTAAATATTAAATTCTGTGGTAAGAATACAAAGAAGATTGTTATTACAAGCAGTGTTCCGAATGAAGGAAAGAGTACAGTTTCTGTACGTTTGTGGAAGCTTCTTGCGGAGGCTGGTTTTCCTACTGTTCTGGTGGATGTGGATTTACGTAAATCTGAATTACAGAAGAAGTATGAAGTAGAAGGAATTAAGGAAGGGCTGAACCATTTCCTTTCCGGTCTGGCAGAGTATGAAGATGTTGTATACGAGACAAATATTCCAAATGGACATATTGTTCCAGTTACTACATTGCTGGAGAATCCATCTGCTTTATTGGAAGATCCGAGATTAGGAGAACTTCTTGACAGATTAGCAGAAGATTATCGATATGTTATTATTGATACGCCGCCGTTGGATAATATTTCAGATGGAGCGCTTATTGCCAGCATGAGTGATGGAGCAGTCTTAGTTGTACGTTGTGGAGAGACTTCCAAAGCGCTGGTAAGACAGTCACTGCAGCAGCTTGACAGGGTTGGATGCCCGGTTCTTGGAACGGTATTAAATCGTGCGGAAATCAGAAGTGGAGCCTATAAGAAGTATTACAATCGTTATGGTAAGAAATATGATGATTACTATGGTGCTTACTATGGAGGAAATACGACAGAAAAGAAAGCAGGTATAAAAGAGTAATAATTACATTTCTACAGATAGTATGATTTGTGTATCATATTGTTAGAGGATGTTGATTATATTTAAATCGGACACAATTTTTCGTCGTGGCCGAAGGATTTTTGTCAAAAGGAGGCATAAACTATGAAAACAGTAAAGAGAATCGCAGCAGTACTTCTTGCAGTAATGCTGATGGCTCCGGCAGCAGTTAATGCAGCTGCTCCATCTGTTACAAAAACTAGTATTAAAAATAAGAAGGCTAATGCTACAGTAACTTACAACAAGAAAAACCAGACACCGACAATAGTTACAATCAATGGTAAGAAGTTGGTTGTTGGAAAAGACTGTGTTATTGTTGGTAAGAAAAAGAAAAATGCAGGAAAGTATATCCTTACTGTAAAAGGTATTGGAAACTATTCTGGAGAAACAGAAGTAGTATTTACTATTAAAAAAGCAAAACAGGTTATTAAAACATCTGTTGATCAGAAGGCTTATAAAGCTTCTGCATTAAAGAAATCAAAGAAGAAATTTGCTTTAAAACCAAAGGCTGTTAGTAAAAAGTTTACATATACTGTAAAAGGTAAAAAAGCTAAGAAGTATATCAGCGTAAACAAGAAGGGTAAAGTTACAATTAAAAAAGGTATCAAGAAAGGTATCTATAAAGTTGTAATTAAAACAAAGGCAACAAAGAACCACAAAGCTGGTAAGAAAACAGTTAGAATTATCATTAAATAATTTTTAACTATTTAGGGGGCATCCTGCCACGAAGGATGCCTTTTTTCTGTTAAATAAGATAATAAGAGAAATAAAGAGAAAATTTGTAAATTATTTTATGGATATTTTATTAGTAGGAAATTAATATGGAAAAGTTTATTTTTAATAAGGGGATTTTCTTGATTTGAGGAAGATGCTATCAGTTGACAAAATAATTTTTCTTATATACAATATCTAAGATGTTTACAGGATTGTGAAGGCTTTTATGATGGAATTATGGAGCAATTCTCAAAGATAAAGTAGAGTTATGAAGGTAGGCCTGTGAGAATTGGTATTGGTCAGGGGAAGCCGGAAAGGAAGAAGTTATGTTTGAAAAGTTAGAGAGAAAGTTAGTTAATGTACTGCTTTTTTTTGATTTGTTTAAGATGAAAACAAAGATTCCTACAGATTTTAGAGGGGTAATGCGCACACAGGACAAGCGTGTACAGAAGCTTGTAAAAAGAGCATATGAGATTCCGTTTTATAAGAAGAGATTTGACGAGGCGGGGGTGAAGCCGGAAGATATCCGTACAGGAGATGATTTATCAAAGCTTCCGTTACTGACCAAGGATGAGCTTCGTGCCTGGATGAATGAGGAAGCGAAGAATCCGAAGTATGACTGCTGGTTCCACGATACAACAAGTGGATCTTCAGGAATTCCGCTGATGCTGCTCGTTTCTCCAAAGGAAAAGGCCTACAACATGGCGAACTGGTTCCGTGTTATGATGTGTGCCGGTTATAATCCATTTACAGGAAAGACGATGAGCCGTAAGAGTGCCCATAGTATTTCTGGTGGCAGCGATACATTCTTACAGCATTTCGGGATTTTGCGTCGTGGTTTTGTAAATCAGTATGCACCTGAACCGGAAATCGTAAAGCAGATTAATGCATATAAGCCAGACTTTTTATATATGAATAAGAGTGAATTTATGCGTATCTGTTTATATTGTAAGCAGAATCATGTAGAACTTGAGAAACCAAAGTTCTACTGTCCAACTGGAGAGAAGATCGACGATACCGCAAGAAAGCTTTTTGCAGAGATTTTAGGCCCTGGAATCATTGATTCTTATGGAACTGCCGAGACAGGTGCGGCAATGGTACGTCTTTTTGACAGCGAAGAATATACAGTGCATAATGACTCTTTTGTTGTAAATATTTATGATGAAAAGAATCGTCCTGCCAAAGAAGGTAACATCGTTGTAACGCCTCTTTACAAGACAGATTTACCGCTCATTAACTATGCGATTGGCGATAAGGGAACCTGCGAAGTTCGTGATGGTGTCCGCTATATTACAAGCGTACAGGGACGTATGAACGACTTCTTCCGCTATGAGACAGGCGAAGTTACAACATTCTTCGAAATTGCACCGATTATCGCTCATTGTGAGGACATTTTACAGATGCGTTTCATTCAGGAGACCTATCATAAGATTCATATCCAGTGCGTACACAATATAGCAGAATCTAAGCTGACAAAAGAGGAAGTTGAGAAAGATATGACAGCGAAGTTAAATGCGAAGTTCAAACATCCATTTGAGATTGAATACGAGTGGATGGATTCTATTCCACCGGATAAGAACGGAAAGCTTCGTATGATTGTATGTAAGGTACAGGATTAGGAGGTATACAATGGCTGGGAAAAATAAAGATGCTTCTCTGAATAAGAGAGCCTTTACTTCAGGATTTTTCTTCATCCTGGCACAGCTTTTTGCAAGGGGGCTGACATTTGCGGTAACCCCGATTTATTCAAGGCTGCTGACAAAGGCACAGTACGGTGTAGTCAGAACCTACGAGTCATGGCTTCTGATTGCCTATACGATTATGTCACTCTGCCTCTGGCGTAGTGTTGATGTGGCGAAGAAAGATTTTGAAGACGATTATAATGGTTATGTATCGAGCGTACATACACTTTCCTACATTGCCATTGCATTCTTCTTTGGACTGTGCATGATATTTAAGACACAGGTACAGGATTTTTGTCAGATGGATGATCTGATGTTTTACACCTGTTTCCTGTATGTGTTTACTTATACAAGTATGCTTTATGTGCAGCGAAGAGACAAACAGGTACTTAAATATAAATTCAGTACGATGGCAACTCTGCTTACAATCGTGCCGGGAACGTTCCTTTCTATATGGCTTATTTACAGAGGACGTGTCCAGGGGCTTATCGGACAGCTTGTAGACCGTCGAGTTATCGGATACTATGTACCACAGATTATCGGTGGTGCTGTTGTTGCAATTGTTATCTGGACACAGGGCAAAAAGTTCATTAATTTAAAATACTGGAAATACGGTCTGGCATTCAGTCTTCCGCTTATTCCAGAAGCCTTATCCATCCAGATTATGAACCAGTCTGATAAAATCATGATCCAGAAAATGATCAGCAAAGAGGCAGCTGGTGTATTTGCCATTGCCACAACAATCTCTTTCATTATCTGGATACTTGAGGATTCTGTATGGAATGCCTGGATTCCGTGGCTTTATGCCAAAATCGGAGAAGGCGCAGAAAAGGAAGTTGCCAAACCGTGGATTTCTGTTATGCACATGTTTGGAATCCTCTCCTGGATTCTCGTAATGCTCGCCCCGGAGGAGATTTTAATCCTCGGTGGTGCCAAATATAAAATGGCAGTCTGGCTTATTGCTCCAATGGTATCGGGAACTTTATTCCGATTCTACAGCTATAGCTATTCTGCTCTTCAGAACTACTATAAACGAACCCAGTACGTAGCTGCAGGAACGATTGGGACGATGGTATTAAATGTAATCTTAAACTACGTTTGTATCCTGAACTTCGGTTACATGGCAGCCGCCTACACAACTGCGTTCAGCTATATTATTCTCCTGCTCGTACAGGGAATCTTAGAGCATAAAATCACAGGAATGGTCATCGTACCACTTCATAAAACGGTACTTATCGCTATTGCTTATGGGGCAATTAATCTGCTCTCTATGAATCTGTACAGAGTCGCATGGTATTATCGCTACGCGGTGATGATTTTAGTGGTAGGTGCGGCTGCGATTGCATTGAGAAAACAGATGATGGCAGTGTTGAAGATGTTCAAAAAGAAATAGTTTGCCGCAGGTAAAATAGACGCTCTCCGAGAGAGAAGATACCCTATATTTGTGACTCTATCCCTGCGGGTTGAATGTTCGCTAAACGGCTCACATTCAATCCTCGCTCTAAGGCCACAAATATAGGGTATCTTCTCTCTCGGAGAGCTGTTTTTGACTGGAGATGAAATTATTATTTAATGTTTTCTTATTCTAATCCTTTAATGGGTTTGTAATTCTGTTTATCGAAATTCTGGCATGCCATAATAATAATTCAAGTATCAGTTTTTTGAAAACCGGTTATAAAGAAAGCGATGACCCTACATATCAGGAAATTGAAAATGGAAACTGGTATTTTAATGAAACCTATGGTACCATTCACCGAATTGCTTCTGCTGGGGTTCGTCTCTTGGGGCGCGTCTATTTTGCCTGCGGCAACCCAGATTATTCTACCGTGATTTCCACCTTATCCATTGCTTCAAACAGCAACTTCTGGGCATCCTCCAAAGTTTCTCCCTTAGTAATAATATGACCAATACGATGTGGTCCCACATGGAATTTATGTACCTCATCCCCTGGTTTGTAGTCAAATTCAACTTCACAAATGTCTTCATTTGGCTCATTATGGTCAACCTGAGACTTGATGATTCCATCTTTATCACTCATGAGAAGGTGGCTGGCATTCGGTACGAATGGTTTGTCAAATGTGAAGTGAGGGTTTTCTCCAAGTGCAGTTCTAAGAATTTTTTCGTAGTAGTCAAATCCGTAGTAAATGGATGTTAACTCTGCGAGGCAGGTTGCACCGCAGCGGCCACCGAGTTCTAATACATAGGTTTTATTGTCTTTTAAGATGAAGTCGGCATTGATAGCGCAGTTGTCAAGCTGCATTGCTTTTACTGCACCGCGAAGCTGTTCTTTGGCATCTTCGATTACGTCTTCATTTAAGTTGTATGGAGCAAAGTGACCGATTGGGACACCGGTATCTCCGTGGAATACATAGTCTCCGTGAGGAAGAATGAACTGTACTTCCCCATTGTATACAAATGCCTGTGCACCGAATTCTTCGCCTTCTACGAATTCTTCGATTAAGAAATAGTCTTTTCTTGTATTTTCTTTCACATAATTCATAGCGGAATCGAACTTGTCGTAGGAGTCTACCCGGGTGATTCCACGGCTTCCTGAGGAGTCTACAGATTTGAAAATCAGTGGGAACTCTAAGCCTTCGATTGTTTTCTTAATATCCGGGTCACTGAAAAGAACTTTGCGGAAACGAGCGGTGCGGACACCGTATTCTTCGTATTTGGTCTTCATAAGCATCTTGTCTACTGCAATCTGAGCGGCTTCATAGGAAAGACCGGCAAGTCCCATAGCATCGCAGACTTTACCGATTGTGATAACACACACGTCAGTTCCAGTTGTGATGATACCGTCAATCTGTTCTTCTTTTGCGATTTCAAGAATCTTTTCATCATCGACGGTGTTCTCATAATATACTTTGTCAGCTAACTCAAATCCAGGATAGTTTCCAGGAATGCTGACTACGATAGTGTATAATCCTAATTTCTTTGCTGTTTTAATTAAAGGAACCTGATAGATACCGGCTCCGAGAATCATAATTTTCTTCATGATGACTTACCTCCTAATTGATTATGATGTACTCTCGGAGTCTTTCTTGCACTTGATTTTGTGGCTGATTTTCCGCTAGTCGCACC
>ENA-OWRJ01003833-OWRJ01003833.1-human-gut-metagenome-genome-assembly--contig:-NODE-3833-length-10469-cov-2.185039_pt1 | contig 10469 bp, 9 predicted proteins | sample MGYA00248269_ERZ651897 | MGnify/ENA primary metagenome ERZ651897 (study PRJEB26924, sample SAMEA4378252) | human gut metagenome | biome: human gut; feature: human-associated habitat; material: faeces...
GGCCTTTGCCACCTCCTTTGAAGAAGCGCAGGCCCTGCTGGCCGGCATGCAGGAATCCCAGAAGACCCTGGCCCAGGCCCTGGAAAAACTGGATGTGGCGGCCACGTCGGCCCAGCACGACCTGCCCCAGGCCCTGCAAAGCACCCGTGACGCCATGAACAACGTCTCCTCCGTTTCCCTGGCCACCAAGGCCATTGTGGAACGCAATGCCCCCCTCACCCAGGAACTGCGCCGCCTGATCCAGGAAAGCACGGCTGCCGTGCGCTCCCTGCGGGCGTTCATGGACGTGCTGGAACGCAACCCTGAAGCCCTGCTCCGCGGCAAACAAGGAAGTCGCCGATGAACCCTATCCTTCGCCATACGACCGTTTCCCTGGCCCTGCTGATGCTCCTGCTGGCCGGCTGCGGCCGCAGCGCGCCCACGCATTTCTATCTGCTGGACAGCGGCCAGCTCCCCCTGACCGCCGACAGCCTGCCCGCTGCCAGCCTGGGCATCGCGCCGGTGAGCGTGCCGGACTATCTGGACCGCAACGGCCTGGTGCGGCGCAGCGACGGCCAGGCCCGTCTGGAAATCTCGGAACTGGACATCTGGGCCGAGCCGCTGGGACAGGGCGTCCGGCGCGTGCTGGGCGAAGTGCTGGCTGCCCGTCTGCTGCCCCGGGGCATCGACGTGATCGCTGCCGGAGACCGGCAGGGCGACATGGAACTGGCCGTGGCTCTGGAACGTCTGGACGGCGACACGCCGGGCACGGCCCGGTTGCAGGCCCGCTGGCAGCTTTCCCGTGCCGGAGAGGCGCTGGATCGTGGCATCTACGCGGCCAGCGAGGATGCCGGCATGAGCAGCGCCAGCCTGGTGGCGGCCCAGAGCCGCCTGTTGCAGGGACTGGGCGATCACCTGGCCGAACGCCTGCTGCCCCGGCTCAGGGCCGGGCGCTAGGGACAGCGCGTTTCCCCGTCACCTGCCTCCGGTGGCGCCAGCGAAAGCACACAGGGCGTTGCCGGCCCGCCTGGCGTGGGGCCATTCAGGGCCGGGAGCGCACAAGAAAACAGGAACGACATCACGGAACGAAAAAGGGAGGCCCGGCGCCTCCCTTTCCTTGCATACGGCCTCGTTGCCGATGGCTGCCCGGCACAGCTCGTGCCATCCGCCAGCCTTGGACATGATCAGGACAGGTCATACAAAAAGGGCCCTCCCCAACGGGGAAGGCCCTTCTGGCTGTCTTGCGGACAACGACGCTTAGCCCTGCCTGATCATGACCTTGGCCGGGCGCAGCAGACGCTCGCCCAGTTTGTAGCCGCTTTGCAGCACGTGGGCCACGGCCCCGGCTTCCACATCGGCCTCGGCATCGAAACCCACGGCTTCGTGCAGTTCGGGCGTGAATGCCTCGCCGGCCGTGCCCACAGGGGTCAGGCCATGGCGCGCCACGGCTTCCAGCAGCAGCTTGCGGGTCATGGCCACGCCCTGGAGCATGTCCTTGCAGGCCTCGTCCTTGCTGCCATACTGCAGGGCCAGGTCGAGGTTGTCCAGTGTGGGCAGCAGGTCGCTCATGACCTTTTCCGCCGCATAACGGATCTGTTCCTCATGCTCGCGCTTCAGGCGCTTCTTGAAGTTATCCATCTCCGCGGCCGCGCGCAGGCGTGCGTCATCGGCATCGCGTTTTTCGGTACAGTTGGGGCACACATGTTCGTGGCACAGGCTTTCCAGGTTTTCCGGCAGGGTCTGCACGGCGTCCCCGGCATCCCCGGCCTCGGCACCGGCACAGGCCTCTTCCTGCGCTTCCGTGTTCTGCGTGTCCTTCATATGCATATCATCGTTCTCGTTGTGACGATCCATGGTCCCTCCCAGAAATGCACCGGCGTTGTACCGGCTAGTATTGAGTAAATACGCACTGCCGTACTGTCAAGGGGCTGACACCCCGGCAACGGCCCCCTGCACGGAAGTCTCGACATTGGCGCACGCCTTCGCTATATTCGTCCGACGCGCAATTCCGCGCGTCCACCGCCCTCCAGTGGCGTTCTTTTTTGAGGTATATTCCATGATTTGCCGAATTTTGCACCTGCAGTCCGAGCAGGAATGGGTCAAGGCCTCGCAGTGGCTCGACGGCCGCTTCAATCCCGGCGACAGCGTTGAGGGCAGCGTGCGCGAGATCCTTGCCAATGTACGTGAAAAGGGCGATGAGGCCCTGATCGACTATACCCGCCGTTTCGACTGTCCCGAATTTGCCGCGCCCCTGCGCGTCAGCGAACAGGACATCGCCTGGGCCGCGGCTTCCATCTCTCCCGAACATCGCGAACAGATCAGCGAAGCCGCCCACAACATCCGCACCTTCCATAAAGAACAGCTGGAAAAATCCTGGTTCCAGACCCGGCCTGACGGCAGCATCCTGGGCCAGCGCGTGCTGCCCGTGGACCGTGTGGGCCTGTACGTGCCCGGCGGCCAGGGCGGCAACACCCCGCTGCTCTCCAGCATGCTCATGAACGCCATCCCCGCCCTGGTGGCCGGTGTGCCCCGCGTGGCCGTGTGCACCCCGCCCCGCAAGGACGGCACCATCAACCCGCACATCCTGGCGGCGGCCCACCTGCTGGACATCGACGAGATCTACCGCGTGGGCGGCGCCTGGTCCATCGGCGCCATGGCCTACGGGACCCAGAGCATCGACCCTGTGGACGTCATCGCCGGTCCGGGCAACATCTATGTGGCCACGGCCAAGCGTCTGGTACAGGGCACGGTGGGCATCGACATGGTGGCCGGCCCCAGTGAAGTGCTGGTGGTGGCCGACAGCTCCGCCCGCCCGCACTGGCTGGCCGCGGACATGCTCTCCCAGGCCGAGCACGACATGCTGGCTTCCGCCATCCTGCTCACCGACGACATCACCCTGGCCGAACAGGTGCAGCAGGAGCTGGAAAAGCAGTACAGCCAGCTGCCCAAGGCCCAGATCGCGGGCAAGTCCCTCATGGACTGGGGCGCCATCGTGGTGGTGCCCAACATCATGACCGCCGTGGCCATCGCCAACCGCGTGGCCCCCGAGCATCTGGAACTGTGCGTGCGCGATCCCTGGGCCCTGCTGCCCCACATCCGCCATGCCGGGGCCATCTTCATGGGCCAGCACAGCCCCGAACCCGTGGGGGACTACTTCGCGGGCCCCAACCATGTGCTGCCCACCCTGCGGACCGCGCGTTTCTCTTCCGCGCTCTCCGTCCAGAACTTCTGCAAAAAAACCAGCATCGTGGCCACTTCTTCGGCCTTTTTGCTGGAAAACGCGCCTGCCATCGCTTCCCTGGCCCGTCTGGAAGGGCTGGAGGCCCACGCCCGTTCCGTGGAGATCCGCAGCAAGCGCTAGCGCCTCACACAAAACTGGATCAAGATTATGCGCATCACCACCAAGACTGAAATCAGCGCTTACCCGCTGCTGTCCCGCGGCAAGGTCCGCGACATCTATGACATCGACGACAAGACCCTGCTCATCGTCACGACCGACCGCATGTCCGCCTTCGATGTCATCATGGACAAACCCATCCCCTACAAGGGCGTGATCCTGAACCAGATCACCCTGTTCTGGATGGACAAGTTCAAGGACATCATCCCCAATCATCTGGTGGAAAGCGACGTGGACAGGTTCCCCGCCGCCCTCGCCCCCTGGAAGGACGAACTCGAAGGGCGTGCCGTGCTGGTCCGCAAGGCAAAGCCCCTGCCTGTGGAATGCATCGTGCGCGGCTACATCTCCGGCTCGGGCTGGAAAGACTATCAGAAGACCGGCACGCTCTGCGGCTACCAGCTGCCGGCCGGCATGCGGGAATCCGACAAGCTGGAGACGGCCCTCTTCACGCCTTCCACCAAGGCCGAGCTGGGCCAGCACGACCAGAACATCAGCCCGGACGAGGCCGCCCGCCTGCTGGGCGAAGATGTGGCCCGCAAGGTCCGGGAAACCACCCTGGCCATCTATGAAGCCGGACGCGCCTACGCTGCCAGCCGCGGCATCATCGTGGCCGACACCAAGTTCGAATTCGGCTTCGTGGACGGGGAACTGCGCCTCATCGACGAAGTGCTGACCCCCGACTCTTCCCGCTTCTGGCCTGCGGACCAGTACGAGCCCGGCCGCAGCCAGCCCAGCTTCGACAAACAGTATCTGCGCGACTGGCTCACCTCCCAGCCCTGGGACATGCAGCCGCCCGCGCCTGCCCTGCCTGCCGAGGTCGTGGACGCCACGGCCCGGCGCTACCGTGAGGCCTACCACATCCTGACGGGCAAAGAATTCACCATCTAACCTGTGGTCACTGTCGCCAAGGCGACTTTTCTGGAGGATACTACATGCTGCTTCAAGGAAAAAAAGCCCTGATCCTGGGCCTGGCTAACAACAAGAGCATCGCTTACGGCATCGCCAATGCCTTCAAGGAACAGGGCGCCCGCCTTGCCTTCAACTATGTGGGCGATGCCATCAAAAAACGTGTTGAGCCCCTGAGCGAAGAACTGGGAGGCGAATTCACCTTCCAGTGTGACGTGACCGACGACGCCCAGATCCAGGCCGCTGCCGACCTGGTCAAGGAAAAGTGGGGCGAAGTGGACATCCTGATCCACTCCGTGGCCTTTGCCAACCGTGAAGACCTGAGCGGCCGTTTCCTGGATACGTCGCGCGCCGGTTTCCACCTGGCCCTGGACATCTCCGCCTATTCCCTCACCGGCGTCTGCCGCGCTTTCGAGCCCCTGCTGCATGACGGTTCTTCGGTGCTGACCATGACCTACCACGGTTCCACCAAGGTCATCCCCGGCTACAACATCATGGGTGTGGCCAAGGCCGCCCTGGAAGCCTCCGTGCGTTACCTGTCCTACGACCTGGGCGAAAAGGGCGTGCGCGTCAATGCCCTGAGCGCCGGTCCCATCAAGACCCTGGCCGCTTCCGCCGTCTCCGGCCTGAAGAACATCTTCACCCGCGTGGAAGAGCATGCTCCCCTGCGCCGCAACGTGACCACCGCCGATGTGGGCGGCGCCGCCGTGTTCCTGGCCTCCGAGCTCTCCCATGGCGTGACCGGCGAAGTCATCTACGTGGACAGCGGCTTCAGTCAGCTGGGCATCTAAGACGGCCAACAGGCGGCTGCCACGGCAGCGCCATCCTTTTCCGATGCTGAGGCCCGGCGACGGCGGGGCGGGACGATCCCGCTCCCCGGCCGGGCCTTCTGGCAACAACGGACGAACTCCGGGGCACCCCGGACAGTCTTTCAGGAGACAGTATGGATACCATCTTCATGCTCAATCTGGCCGGTATCGTGGCCTTCGGTGTGGCCGTCCTGGGCTTTTTTTACATGATGGGCAAAAAACGGCGCGAAGAAGACAGGGACCGCAAGGACTAGGCCATGTGGCAGGCCCTGCTCGTCCTGCTGGTCATCGTCCTCGCCATGGCCCTCGCCAAGGGCAGAGCCGGGACCCCTTTTCGTCATCACGCCCCGTGAGTGGGCAGCTGTGACCATCTCCGGCGGAAGATGGAAATAACGGAAGATAAAGATAACATCTTGAAATAAAAGATAAAATATATCAAGATAGATTTTTTTGCAAAAACTGTGTTTTTTTGCTTGCCAAAGCCAGAGGTTCTCTCTATAAAGAGCAGGTCTTCACGACACGGAGAGGTGTCCGAGTTGGTCGAAGGAGCACGATTGGAAATCGTGTGTACGTTAAAAGCGTACCAAGAGTTCGAATCTCTTCCTCTCCGCCACCGAGAAAATAGCCCGCTGAGGAATCAGCGGGTTTTCTTTTATGGTCTTGCCGGGATGCCCGGGTGCTCTCCCTTCTCCCACGTATGCGGGGCGCTCCCTGCACGGCATCTGCCCCGGGCCGCCCCGTGCGTCCTCTTTGGGCATCTCCTCTCCATCTGTTTGCAATCCCTGACGATATTTGTCACATTTCCTTTTTTCACACCGGGGAGGACGATCCGGCATGTCCGTGCGGCCGCTGGCCGCCCCCGTGCCGTCCGCATCTCCACCAATCGAGGGAACCGTCATGTGCGCCACCAGACATTCGGCCAATGCCGTCACCACTTCCGGCCCGGACAGGCAAGCGCCCTGGCTGTTCGACCTGCAGGACCATCAGCTGATCCAGCTGGTCAACAGTTTCGTGGCCGCCCGCAACATGTCCATGGGCCTGGCCCAGCCTGAAGAAGGCCTGCACCCGCGCGGCATCATCAAGCTGACCACGGACCCGGGCATGCGCATCGCCCGTGCCGTCATCATCCTGCTGGAGAGCCTGGAGGCCCGCGGCCCGCAGGAGCGCCTGCAAGCCCTGCGCCGTCTGCATGACGAGGTCCTCTACTCCGCCCTTTCCAGCCTGCAGAAAAACACGGCCCGCGTCCTGATCCAGATCATGAAAGATCTGGTCCGCGCCGCACCGCACGTCCATATGCCGCTGGCCCATGATTTCTATCAGGCGGTGCGCGGCACGCCCCATGTCATCCGCTCGTTGCTGCGCCGCTATCATCTGCTGGAGATGCCCGAAGCCTGGAACCAGCAGGCCTTCGACCACCACGTCCATGATGCCAACACCAAGGGGCGCAAAAGCCCCACGCATCTGGTCATGGATGCCTGGCTCAAGGGGATGCGCTTCATCACGGTCGTCTACTACAATACCGTGGACCCCGAAGCCGCCAGCGAACTGCTGCGCGCGGCCCGCATCATGGGCATCACCGTACGCATCGGCATCGAGTTCCGGGCCACCTTCCATGACAAGCTCATCGAATTCACCTGGTCGCCGCTCAACGTCCAGAGCAGCCGGGCCTTCATCAAGCTGCTCCAGCGCCCGGACATCGCGGCCATCCTCAAGGAATACGCCACGGTGAACCAGTGGATGCGCCGGCATGTCCTGCGCCTGCTCCAGGCCTGGAACCAGAAGCACGCGGCCACACTGGCCCGCAAGCTGGAAGTCCCGCCCCCGCCTCCGCTGGATGCGGACGCCTTCCTGGCTTTCGTGGGCCAGCGCCAGCCTTCGTCCCTGCATCTGGCCGAATACATCCTCCAGCAATGGCAGCCTGTCCTCGGCAAGGCCCTGGAGGGCCTCCGCAGCGATCCCCGGCGGGACGGCAATGACGAAGAGGCCGCACGCCTGCGTGCCCGTCAGGAAGCCCTGGAAGGTCTCCTGCCCGATACCTTGCGCCAGGAATGGCTGGGGCCGCAGGCCAACCCGGACATCCTGTTCCCCGTGGCGCCCCACAAGGATCTGCCCCCTGTGCTGCTGCGCGATCCCGAAGTCCTTTTGCAGTCCCTGGTGCCCTTGCACCCCTGCCAGATGATCCTGGGCCTGGAAGGGCTGAACGTGCAGGATACGCTGGAGCTGCTCTGGCGCGGCAAGGGGCTCATCACCCATCTGGAATTGTTCAACCTGCGCACCTGGTCCAAAGGCCAGCTCCAGCACGTGGAGGCCATCAACGAGCTGCAACGGGCCATCAACGAAGGCAGCCCCCTGCGTCTCAAACAGGTTGTCCGCCGGATCGTGCAGGATGAACCGGCCGATTCTCCCCGCCGGGAACTGCTGCTGGAGGTTCAGGACAACCTGACCCAGCTGCGGAGTTTTTACGAGCTTTCGTGGCTCGGCTCGCGCATCGGTACGGACTCCACCAGCCGTTCCCACATGACGCACGGCATGGGTCTGGTCTTCACCGAGACCCTGCCCCCGCAGGCCCGGGCCGCCCTGCGCCACGAGAAGAACGGTCAGCGCCTGACCTTGCCCGTGCATACCGACATCTACGGCTTCACCCATTATCACGAACCCGCGACCCTGCCGCGCTGGCTCCAGGCCCTGCGGCGCCTGCCCCTGCTGCACCATCTGGGCTGCCGCGTTGTCCGGGGCTGGGGGCTGGAAAAAAAGACCACCACCATCAGCCCCGACGGCGGCAACCTGGTGACCCTGGGCGGCGTGGACTCCCGCGGCATCAACGCGGAGCAGCATGACCCCGTGAGCATGATGCGCGATGCCGCCACGCCCTGGAACGTCCACTATTTCAACAGCAACCTGGTGAACGTGCTCAAGGTGCTGCTGGGCTTCATCCCCGCGCAGTGGGCCTTCTGGTATGTGGACAGCTGGTGGATCCTGACCTGGATAGGCGCCCTGCTCTGGTTCGCCATCACGGCCGTGCGCAATGTCCTGCAATCCATGGTGGGGGGAGGGGCCTTCTGCCGCTCCATGCTCCTGCCCTGGAACCGCTATGTGAGCTGGAGCCGCATGGCAGACTCGCTGCTCTACACAGGCATATCCGTCCCCCTGCTGGAGGTGGTCGTCCGCATGTGGCTGCTGGAGGACTGGCTCGGCATCACGGTCCAGAACAACGAGCTGGCGGTCTATACGGTCATCGCCATGATCAACAGCGTCTACATATCAGGGCACAACATCTTCCGCGGCCTGCCCAAGGAAGCTGTCGTGGGCAACCTGTTCCGCAGCGCCATCTCCATCCCCCTGTCCATCGTGCTGGGCAAGGGGCTGCTGGTCTGCTTCATCTGGCTGGGCATCGCCGACCCTGTGGGCGCCCTGCAGAACTGTGCCGCCATCGTCTCCAAATGCTCCTCGGACATCGTGGCCGCCGTCATCGAAGGTTTTGCGGACCGCAACATGTATCTGCGTATGCGCACCCTGGAGTACGACAGCAAATTCACCCAGATCTTCAGCAATCTCGTGAAGCTGGCCCTGCTCTTCCCCCAGGCCACCATCCGGCGCCTCATGCTGGATCAGCCCCGCGAGTTCTGGCAGCGGCTTTTGGAAAAGGATCCCAACGCCGCCCGGCAGACCATCGTCCATCTGCTCGACCTGATGTACATGTGGTACTACCTGCCGCGCTCGCACGACATCTTCTGGCGTCGCCTGGGCAGCATGCCCACGGAAGAAGTGGAAGGCATCCTGGCCCTGCATTCCCTGCTGCGCCTGCAACGCGAGATCTCCACCCAGGTCCTCTGGGAGACAACTTCGCCAACGCGCTGGCCTTCTATCTGCGCCAGCACGACAGTTACCGCAAGGAGATCCGCTACGAAGCCGCCCGCCGGGGCCTGTTCACGGAGAAAGCAGCCTAGCGCGTGACGCCCTTGCGGGACGGAGACCTTTCCCCTCTGCTGGCGCTGTCCGCGAGATCATGGAGACTGACGGACACCGCCCCACGGAAAGGACCGTCCTGCCGCGGGCGTCGATGACAAGGGGGCGTTCCTCCTCTTTTGCCCCGACACGCATCCAGGACAGGAGGCATCCCTGCCGCCCGCCCCGGCAAAACGTCGTCCACCTGACGGAGGCCGGATATCCTCCGTGCCGTCATGCCCTGCCACGACGGCTCTGTACTCTGCCCACAAGGCCCCGCTCCGGCGGGGCCCGTCCAGGAGCTCCCATGCATATCAGACAAGCCCGTCCCGAAGACCTGCCCGCCATCGCCGCCCTGGAAGCGCGCGGCTTTCCCCCTGCCGAAGCCGCGTCGCCGGAAAGCTTTGCCGCCCGTTTCGCGGTCTTCCCCCACTGTTTTTTCGTGGCCGAGGATGATGGTGCCATCGTGGGCCATATCAACGGCTGCATGACCGACTTCGACACCTGCCGGGACGAGCTCTACCACGATGCCGGCCTGCACCGTGAGGAGGCCCCGCATCAGGCCGTCTTCGGTCTGGTGGTGGATCCGCAGCGGCGGCATCAGGGCATCGGCGCGGCCCTGGTGCGCCATTTTCTGGAAGCGGCCCGGCAGCGGGGCAAGGAAGATGTGGTCCTCACCTGCAAGGAACGCCTGATCCCCTTCTACAGCTCCCTGGGCTTCCAGCTGCTGGGACGCTCCGACAGCCAGCACGGCCAGGCCTGCTGGTATGACATGCGTTGCCCGCTGTAACGTTCATGCTGGGTCTTCCCGGCCATATCCCAGGCAAGGAAAACGTTGCGCGCGGAACGAATCTTGCTTACTGTCGGCGACAATATCGTGACATTACGCAACACGCAGTGAGGTTCCTATGAGCGCACGCAAGAAAATGGGCCTGCCCCTGCAGATGGGCATCGGCATGGTTTTGGGCATACTGGTGGGCACGCTGACCCCCAAGCTGGGCATCAGTGCCGCCTTTTTCAAGCCTTTCGGCGACCTGTTCATCAATCTCGTCCGCATGGTCGTCGTGCCGCTGGTGCTGGCCACCCTGGTTTCCGGCGCCGCCAGCGTGGGCGATGTGGGCCGTCTGGGCCGCGTCGCCGGCAAGACGCTGGTCTTCTATTTCGCCACCACGGCCCTGGCCGTGGCCATCGGCCTTGTCCTGGGCAACATCTTCCAGCCCGGTGTGGGGCTCGATCTTTCCACCGCCAACCTGAGCGCCAAGGAAGTGGCCGCGCCCTCGCTGGTGCAGGTGCTCATGGGTATCGTGCCCCTGAACCCCGTGGATGCCCTGGCCAAGGGCAACATCCTGCAGATCATCTTCTTCGCCGTGCTGGTGGGCATGGCCATCAGCCTGTGCGGTGACAAGGCCAAGCCTGCCGCCGCCTTCTTCGAC
>ENA-OWRJ01003834-OWRJ01003834.1-human-gut-metagenome-genome-assembly--contig:-NODE-3834-length-10467-cov-4.012294_pt1 | contig 10467 bp, 7 predicted proteins | sample MGYA00248269_ERZ651897 | MGnify/ENA primary metagenome ERZ651897 (study PRJEB26924, sample SAMEA4378252) | human gut metagenome | biome: human gut; feature: human-associated habitat; material: faeces...
TGCCACCACGTTTTCTTACGGCACTTTCGGTTCCAAAAGTGCCTACCCGTGAACAATAACTTTTATATTTCATAGGACGCAATTTCTTATGAAATATAAAACGGCCCTTGGAAAGCGCTCCTGTTTGCGTTTCCCAAGGGTCGTTTTTATGTGGCTTACCCAGTCATCATACTTTAAACCGGTATCCAACACCCCATATCGTCTCAATATACTGCGGTTTCGCCGTGTTGAACTCGATCTTCTCACGGATCTTCTTAATATGCACGGTAACCGTCGCGATATCTCCCAACGACTCCATATCCCAGATCTCGCGGAAGAGTTCTTCCTTGGTAAATACATGGTTCGGGTTCTGTGCTAAAAAGGTCAGCAGGTCAAATTCCTTCGTCGTGAAGTTCTTCTCCTCGCCGTTGATGTAAACGCGGCGGGCAGTCTTATCAATCTTGAGTCCCCGGATCTCGATGATCTCGTTTTCCGGCATACCGCTGCCGATCAGGCGCTCATAACGCGCCAGATGCGCCTTGACACGCGCCACCATCTCGCTCGGACTGAATGGTTTCGTGATATAATCGTCCGCGCCCAGTCCCAGACCGCGGATCTTGTCAATATCGTCCTTTTTCGCAGATACCATGATGATCGGTGTGTTTTTTACTTCCCGGATCTTCTTGCAGATCTCGAAGCCATCGACCCCTGGCAGCATCAGATCAAGAATCAGAAGGTCAAAATCTTCCTCCATGCCACGTTTCAGTCCCGTTTCTCCATTATTTTCTATCTCAACCTCAAAACCAGAAAGCTCCAGATAGTCTTTTTCCAGCTCTGCAATACTCTCCTCGTCTTCTACGATTAATATTCTGCTCATCTGTGAATTCCTCCTGCTGTTTTTATTTAAACGACCAAACTTCAAATCACTATGCCCCGACATACTTGCCACTATGCCCCGACATACTTGCGCAAAACGAAATGGATCTCCGTTCCGATGCCTTCCTTGCTGGTCGCCCAGATGCGTCCGCCGTGATCTTCGATAATCTTCTTTACGATCGAAAGCCCGATGCCGCTGCCACCCTTGGACGAATTTCTCGACGAGTCCGTCCGGTAGAAACGGTCGAAAATATACGGCAGATCTTTCGCCGCGATTCCCTTTCCGTTGTCCTCGATGATGACCTGGATAAAATCGCCGTCATCCTTGATGCGGATATTTAAAATACCCTTTTTCTTGTCCAGATATTTGAGCGAATTTCCGATAATGTTGTTGATCACTCGCTTCATCTGCTCCGCGTCCGCGATCACGACCACATCCTCGTCCACATAGTTGAAATATCCCAGCTCGATGCCGCGCGTCTCCATATCCAGACCAACTTCCTCAACACAATCACCAAAATATTCCGCCACATTGATCTTTGAAAAGTTGTACGGAATCTTGTTCGTATCGATCTTCGAATAAAACGTCAGCTCGTCAATCAGTCGATCCATATCGTTTGCTTTATTATAAATCGTCCGAATATATTTATTCAATTTCTCAGGTGAAGAAGCCACGCCATCCTGAATGCCTTCCACATACCCCTTGATCGCCGTGATCGGAGTCTTCAGATCATGGGAAATATTGCTGATCAGCTCTTTGCTCTCCTTGTCGTACTGGAGTTTTTCTTCCTGCGATTCCTTGAGACGCAGACGCATCTCCTCGAAATCCTGGCAGAGCATTCCGATCTCATCTTCATCATCCACATCGAGCGTAAAGTCCAGATTTCCATCCCGGATCTGCTTGGTCGCCTCCTGCAGCTTGTGCAGCGGACGCAGCAGAGAACGGTAGATCCACATGATCAGCAGACCGCCCATAAAACTGATGATCAGCACGCCGAGAAGCAGCATCTCTCCGAGCAGCGCCTTGATCTCCGGCACATAATCCCCGACGTTCGTCACGATGAACACACTGCCCTGTGAATCATCTGAAAACCGGAAATCGATCTGTTTGACCAGATGCTGTTCCTCGCCATCCATGTAAATACTGCCTGCCATACTTCCCTGATCACCGTACGGCGCCAGCCGTTCGCAGAGCTCGCGTCCATCCTCGCTTCCGCAGAATGTGATGTCCTTGCCCTTGCGGATGACCAGATACGAATATTTATCGCGCAGTTCTTCATTGACCTTGCTCAAATAAGCCGGTTCTTCAAATAAATCTGTATTTTCCCCGACCGCCTCGCGGATCTCCTCCTGGATTCCCTGCGTCAGCCGGTTAAACACCTGTGTCTGATTGCCGGAGAGCAGATCGATCTGCTCCGACAGCCCGTATGTTTTCTGAAACAGATGCTCCTGATAGTTTACGAGTCCGAACGCCGCCACAAATATGAGCACAATCGGAACGACCGTAATCGTCACAAAAGCAATCGCCAGACGTGTGCGTATCTTCATCCTATTTCCTCCAGTCATTGCCCGGTCTGATACCAGATTGCCCCTACAAAAATTCTCCCGCAAAACTGCGTCGGACTTCTGCGCTTTTGCTCCTGATATCTTCCACAAATAGTGTATCATATTTTGCAGATTACGTCTCTAAAAGTATTATAAATAAAAAAGCATGTGCCTTTTTGTGTAATAAAAGAGACTGCCGCAAAAGCGGCAGCCCCCTCGTTCTGATCTTATGATTTTTTACGGGCAGATATCCCTGCAGTGTTTCCAACTCTTACAGATACGCCTTTAATTCATCCACCTTATCCAGCTTCTCCCACGGAAGATCCAGATCGTCGCGGCCGAAATGTCCGTATGCAGCCGTCTGTTTGTAGATCGGGCGGCGCAGGTCAAGCATCTTGATGATGCCAGCCGGACGCAGGTCAAAGTGCTTGCGGATCATCTCAACCAGCTGATCCTCACGCAACTTGCTGGTTCCGAATGTATCTACCATGATGGAGGTCGGCTGTGCAACACCGATCGCATAGGAAAGCTGAATCTCACATCTGTCTGCCAGTCCGGCTGCTACGATGTTTTTCGCAACATAGCGGGCTGCGTATGCAGCAGAACGATCCACTTTTGTGCAGTCTTTTCCGGAGAATGCGCCGCCACCGTGACGCGCCATGCCGCCGTAGGTGTCCACAATGATCTTACGTCCGGTCAGACCGCTGTCTCCATGCGGACCGCCGATAACGAAACGTCCGGTCGGATTGATAAAGAATTTTGTATTCTCATCAACCATCTCTGCCGGCAGAATCTCGTCAAATACATATTTTTTAATATCCTTATGGATCTGCTCCTGGGTTACTTCCTCGTCATGCTGGGTGGAAAGAACCACTGCATCCAGACGGGATGGTTTGCCGTTCTCATCGTACTCTACGGTTACCTGTGTCTTGCCGTCCGGGCGCAGGTAGCGCAGGGTTCCGTCTTTGCGGACCTTGGTCAGCTGGCGTGCCAGTTTGTGTGCCAGATAAATCGGATATGGCATATATTCATCCGTTTCGTTGGTCGCATAACCAAACATCATACCCTGATCGCCGGCACCGATTGCCTCCAGCTCCTCGTCGGTCATCTTGTTCTCTTTTGCCTCCAGCGCTTTATCAACTCCCATCGCGATATCCGGGGACTGCTCATCCAGTGCCACGATCACGCCGCAGGTATCACAGTCAAAACCGTATTTCGCACGGTCATAACCGATCTCACGGACGGTATTGCGGACTACCTTCTGGATATCCACATAGCCTTTCGTTGTGATCTCGCCCATAACCATAACCAGACCGGTTGTCGTCGCCGTCTCACAAGCCACACGGCTCATCGGATCCTGCTCTAAGAGCGCGTCCAGAATCGCATCGGAAATCTGATCACACATTTTATCCGGATGTCCTTCGGTTACTGATTCAGATGTAAAAAGTAATCTCTCCATATTTCCTCCTTTGATAAGTTTGTCGTAAGACATAAAAAAAGTCCGCAGCAACACGGACTTGATTATCTCGATCAAATCCTCTTATTGCTCGATAAACCGATCTCCCGGTTCCTCGCTCAGGCTGGCACCTTCCGTTCCCTGCTGAGACCAATTTTCAGTCCCATGTAACGGGGTTGCCGTGACTTCATAGATCCTTTGTATCTCCATCACTCTGAATAAGGGATATATACGAACTTTTTAATTGTTAAAAGTTTCAACAGTACGATAACATACTCCGCGGTGTCTGTCAAGCAATATGTGACACCGCATTCTTTTTTATCAGCCCACTTTGAGTCTGAACTTCTGCGCCTCTTTCTCGGAATCGACTTTCTCGATCACCGCGCCAAGTCCCTGCAGCTTCTTCTCAAAATGCTCATAGCCTCTCTGGATATAACCGATCTCATCAACGGTCGTATATCCTTCCGCTGCCAGCCCCGCAATGACCAGGGCAGCGCCTGCGCGCAGATCTGGTGCCTCCACCTGTGCTCCGGTCAGCTTCTTCACGCCGGTAATGATCGCGGTATTGCCCTCTACCTTGATGCGTCCACCCATACGGGCAAGTTCGTCCACATATTTAAAACGGTTTTCAAAAATACTCTCAGTCACTACACTGGTTCCCTCTGCCAGTGCCAGTGTCACAGTGATCTGCGGCTGCATATCAGTCGGAAATCCCGGATACGGAAGTGTCTTGATATCGGTATGCACATGGCTCGGGCGTCCCACAACCCGAACCGCCTCATCAAACTCCGTCACCTCACAGCCCATCTCGATAAGCTTCGCAGAAATTGCTTCCAGATGCTTCGGAATGACATTCTGTACCATCACGTCGCCGCGGGTGATCGCTGCCGCACACATAAATGTACCTGCCTCGATCTGGTCCGGGATGATCGAATATTCGGTTCCATGCAGCTTGTGGACGCCGCGGATGCGGATCACGTCGGTTCCGGCACCCTTGACATTGGCTCCCATGCTGTTTAAGAAGTTCGCCACATCGACGACATGCGGTTCTTTCGCCGGATTCTCGATGATCGTCTCGCCCTCTGCCAGCGTCGCTGCCATCATGATATTGATCGTCGCGCCGACCGACACCATATCCAGATAAATATGGGTACCAACTAAATCAATCGCATGTGCGAGCACCGCGCCATTTTCCACCTGCACCTTCGCACCGAGGGCACGGAAGCCCTTTAAATGCTGGTCGATCGGACGGCTGCCGATGTTGCATCCGCCCGGAAGCGGAACCTGTGCGCTTTTGTACTTGCCAAGCAGGGCGCCAATAAAATAGTAGGAAGCCCGGATCCGGCGGATGTACTCGTCATCCACATGGATCGCATGAATCCCCTTCGCATTGATGCGGACAGTGTGCCGGTCAATCCGGTCTACCATCGCGCCAATCTCCGAAACAGCCTCCAGAAACACGTTGATATCACGCACGTCCGGCAGATTTTCTATTAAAACATCCTCGTCAGTCAGAATCGATGCCGCCAAGATTCCCAGCGCCGCATTCTTCGCTCCGCTGATAGTCACTTCGCCTACCAGCGGATTTCCGCCCTTCATAATAAATTGTTCCATTCTGCACCTCAAAATCTATTATCTTACGATACTTACACGCGCCAGACGGCGCCTCAAATCTTTAATATTTTCTTAAATTTATATCATGTTATCTACATGATTATATCATAACATCTCAATTTGTAAAGCACTGGCTTTCCGTTTATTACTGTTCACGCATATGTGCCCAGTAACGGAATTTGCCGTGGCTTCGCATTTTAATACGGCAAATTCCTGCTGCCACCACGTTTTCTTACGGCACTTTCGGTTCCAAAAGTGCCTACCCGTGAACAGTAATTTCCGTTTTTCCCTTAATTGGCAAGGAAACAAATGAAATCATTGCCTCCGTTTCCCTCGAAAAATGCCGCTGCATCGTTGAGTCCCATCTTATCCGTGTAGGCAAATTCCGTGCCCGGATACCAGAGACAGGAGATGTTGTACGCGTCGTATCCACAGATCAGACCATAGCTTCCGTCTCCCAGATATGCCACCACCGGCATGCCCGCGTAGACAAAGTAGAGAATCTGGTTCAGCGTCAGCCCGCGTGCGTCGATTAACTCTGTGCCATCCGAGGAGGTCGTCTTTCCGTCCGCCATATCCGACAGATAGCGGCTGACGGTTCCCGCCATATTCTGGACGTCTCGGATCGTCTTCGCGTCGCTCCGGTTTGCTCTCACCCAGACAACCCGGTCATTTTCATCCGTTACGAGTCCCATGCCATCGTAAGCTGCCTGCACCGCGCTGGAAAATTCCGCATACGACCCTTTCAGGCGTCCCTCGCTGTAGGCACTGTAAATCCGCTGTGCAGCCACGCCATTGTTCTGAAGCACAATCACATCATTTTCTTCTGCTGCCACCTGCTTCGGAACATGCACCTTCGTGCTCCGTGCCGTCTTGCCTGCATCCAGCTTGACGCAGTAGAGACGCCCCTTTGCGCTGTCATTTAACGTAGCGATTCCATCCAGTGGATCTTTCGACACTTCCTCATTACAGACCAGCGTGTCCTCGTCCATCGGCTGATAGCCGCTTCCTATCTGGTGCATCCGTGACAGATGAACCCGGCTGTCCTGAATCCGCACATCCACCAGGCTGACACCCGGCTTCTCATAGCGGGTCTCCATCTCCATATTGCTGCCGACGATCTCGACCGCATACAGCGGAAGCCCCGTCACGCGTCCGTCCATCGTAAGCTGCTCGTTCGGATGGGCAAGCCCGTAGACTAAGTCGGTTCCGACAAATCCGATCAGCCGGATCACGGTCTGATCCGGAAAGGAAATCTCATCCTTCTTGCCTGTCTCCAGATTCATGACATGCAGCTTGGTCGAACGGTAAATATCCGCCCCATCCTGCCACGCAATCCGGGAGGCATCCGTGCTGACTGCAAAATTTTCCTCCGTCAGGCCATCTGCCACCACCATGTACTCTTTTCCCGTCAGATCGACACTGTAAACCGCATGGTTCATCAGCACATACAACGTCTGCCCGCCGCTTAAGTAGCACAGCTGGTTGATATCCTGGCGCAGGTTGCCGTAATCGGTCGATGCCGGCAGATACAGCCGCTCTGTCAGGGCATTTCCCGCACTCTCATAGCGGTACAGCGCGATTCCCGTCGTTCCCTCGTGGTTACCGCGGCTCATATAGCCGTACACGGCAAAATCAATCTGGCCTGCCTCGCTCACATCCAGAATCTTGATTCCGTAGGTATCATAATTGACCCTCGTATCATTCTCGCTCTTGCGGAACGCAAATACCTTTGTGCTCTCTTTTTTTCCTGTATCATAAATCCAGAGCGCCCGGTTTGCCACAAAGGCACGGTATTTCCCCGCTTCATCCTGCATCGACTGCAGATCCTCCGCATCCGAAACCCCCAGCTGAATCCGGTCGCCAGAATAGGCGCTGCTCTCTCCCGTAAAAATCTGGTCCGCGCGGCGGTCATAATTCATCATGTAGATGCGCTGTGCGCCCAGCTTCATCGTGAAGCTCTCGATCACATCGTAATAAGCAGCCGCCTTGCCATCCTTCATCTCACTTACAACATACTTTAAATCGATCGTCCCAATGATGCCCTGCAGCTCCCGCAGATGAATTTCCGGTTCGCTGACCCGCTCCATCGAAAGCCCTTTCCAGGTCAGCTGGCTGAAATCGCTTTTTAACATCACATGTCCCAACGAACTGTTATCCGCATTCGGATCCGTCTCCAGATAGGTCGTCAGCTCCCTCGCTGAATCATAATCAAACGTCTTTTCAGAAAAGGACACCGCCAGATCGACCATCTCCTGCACACGGCTCTCCTGCTGCCACATCACGCGCGTGTAAAAATAGATCGCCGGGTGCTTTTCCGTCGCGATCGCAATCGTTAAGCGGTATTCGCTTTCCTCCGTCAGAAGGTTCTGGATCGGAAGCTCCGCAGAAACCTCTTCCCCTGACTGTTCCCAGTGGTCAAGCGTTGTCCGTTCTACCAGACGTTCGCCGTCCAGACTGCGGATCTCATACTGCATCCCCGTAATCTGGGAGTCCAGCTTGTCGATCGTCACCGACAGTTTCCGGTCTGCCGGAAGCAGCGTCAGATCCCCGCGTCCAGCCGCTTTCTGGCTGTCCTCCACGAAACCGTCCAGCTCGTTCATCCGCCGCCCCAGAATATTCACATAAGCGACTGGAAGGTTCGCGTCCTCAATCGAGGTATAGACCGCCCCATCCTCCCGCAGCTGCATCCAGGACCAGGTAAAATAACCGGCTGCTGCCAGCGCAAATAAGATCAGTAAAATCAGTATCTTTTTCAGGTTTTTCTTCATATATCAAATCAATTCCTTTTATCGCTCCACCATACCAGTTCCGTATCTTCACAGGTACAGGAAAATCTACCCGCCGAACTGTTTCCGTTTTGTCATGCACGCCAAAAACTGCCGCAGGCACCCATCTGTCCCGGCGGCAGCCTTTGTTTCAGTATAACACAAGCAGGCTTCAAATTCCAGAATTTCTATGATTTGTAAGAACTCCGATTGTGTTACTGTTCACACATACGTGCCCAGTAACCCGATTGTTCTTTTTCCAAATCGGTAAAATTCGTTGTCACACCTGGATGTTACCGCATTTTAATTTAAAAAATTTACACCTGAAAACCGCAATTTCAGCACTTCCGACACCGTCTTCGCTCCTGCAGCTCATTCATTAATAAAACCTGAAGAAAATCCTGAAGCGGCGCTCCCCACGGATTCCCCGGTCCTCCCGGGCGCGGTCCCGGCGGCGGGGGCGGCGGTCCCCACGGATTTCCCGGTCCTCCCGGGCGCGGTCCCGGCGGCGGACTCCATGGACGGCGCTCCTGCGCGGTCAGATTCGGCTCATCCGCCTCCCACACCATATATCCAGCGTTTCCGCCCTTCTGTTCGCCCCGAAGTGGTCCATACCATACATCATTTCCAGGAAGATGCGGCTGTATGCTGGTTCCCGCCAGATTCTCTTCTCTTTCTCCACCAGGAGAATCTATTTTCAGGGAATTTTCCACCATCGCCGTTCCTTCTTCTGTGGATACGGTACCCACGTCCGCCGCCTTTATATAGGTCGTCAGTGTATCCGTCCTTTCCGTTCCAGCCGGATAAACCTTCTGCCATTTTTCCAGTGCCCGTTTTGTCAGTTTTTCCAGAAAGATCCGATCCGGATATTCATCATAGATGGGACTCCCCTCATACTCCAGCTCATCACAGACCGCTTCCACGCAAAGCTGCATCTGCTTACATGCAGCCGGATAAAGACTCTTAAAATATGCAAAATCCTGCATCGGACTGCCATTCCCCCTTAATTCAAGGCTTACATGGTATCCTATGCAGGATTTATGCGTATCATGTTATTCTCACGTACCGTTTTTCACGTTATCCTCTGCACAGCCGAATCAACTGTTCCTCAAATTATCAAAACAGTTTTTCCGGGTACACGCCCTCACGGATCAGCGCCCGGATCGACTCCGTCACGCTCTCCTTATCCTCACGGTAGGTCACGCCAAACCAGCGGTCATGCGTCTCCAGAAGCTTCACCCGTGCGCGTCCGTCGTGGATCATCTGATCGATGATCGTCGGAAGCAGGTACTCCGACTTCACGTCGCCCTCTTTCAGCCCCGCAAGAAACTCTGGAAATCCTTTTTCCAGCTCCTCCACAAAGCCCGGTGTGAGTCCCCACATATTCATCGATACATGCTGGTTCTCCTGAACCGAAACCGGACTCCCCTCTTTATCCGTCGCCGTCATGCCGTCCGCTGTCTTCTGGATATTGTAGGTTTCGGTTACGCGTTTTAAAATCTCTCCCTCACCCACCTCACAGACGCCGCGTGTCACGCCGCCGTTCTCGCTGAGCGTATTTGCCAGAATAAAGCCACCCATACAGATATCATACACCGGTGCGTTCACGTCCATCTGTTCCACCATGTATGTATGAATCTTTCGGAACACTTCTTTTCCATAATAATCATCCGCATTGATCACCAGAAATGGCTCTTCGACCAGTCCGCGAATGCTCAAAATCGCCTGTCCGGTTCCCCACGGTTTTTTCCGGTCTGCCGGGACACTGAATCCCTCCGGTACATCCGAAAGCTCCTGAAATGCGTATGTCACCGGCGCAATCTTCTCAATCCGGTTCCCGATCACTTCTTTGAAGTCCTCCTCCAAATCATGGCGGATCACAAAGATAATCCGGTCAAATCCCGCTTCCAGCGCGTCATGGATGGAGTAATCCATAATGATCTCCCCATTCGGACCCACCGGCTCCAGCTGTTTGATCCCTCCGCCAAAACGGCTTCCGATTCCGGCTGCCATAATGACAAGTGCTGTTTTTTTCATCTTCCCTCTCCTCGTCCGTATATTTGCTGCCATCTGAACATTATGTGAACAACAACATTTTTACTGCAATCGTATATCCAGTATAGCACAGAACCCCTGTGGTTGCAATCATCCACAGGGGTTCCCATTTACACAACAAGGTATCATGGTTACCGTTCACGGGTAGGCACTTTTGGAACCGAAAGTGCCGTA
>ENA-OWRJ01003836-OWRJ01003836.1-human-gut-metagenome-genome-assembly--contig:-NODE-3836-length-10465-cov-5.468588_pt1 | contig 10465 bp, 8 predicted proteins | sample MGYA00248269_ERZ651897 | MGnify/ENA primary metagenome ERZ651897 (study PRJEB26924, sample SAMEA4378252) | human gut metagenome | biome: human gut; feature: human-associated habitat; material: faeces...
CGAATATTGTTTCGTGCCTTTCACCGCCGCCCCGCTCATTTGCGGTCTGGCGTTTCGATATCAAGTATCTGCTGTTAGTTTTGTTTGGCTCTGCGGTGGGGGAGAGTTATTTTGTCCGCAAAACTTTAAATTTACTTATAAGTTTTAAAAGCTTTATTATCGCTAATACGCCGATCCAATCACAAATATTTTTTCAGATCCGTCATAAGCCGCTGCTCGGCGGAGATCAGATCACGGGTGAGCTTTCTGCTGCCGCCGTCGGCTGCGGCGTATTTGTCCATGCTCCGGCGGAGCTTGTCTATGCCCATGGAGCAGCCCTTTGAGACCAGCTCCGCTGCGTCCTGCTCGGTGCCGTTCATAAGAGTAAGGTCAGTCTTGACTGTTGACATCGCCTTTGCCATGGCAGAGGGATTTTTGCCCGCCCTGCCCCATGAGTTAAGGAGCTGCTCCGCCTCGGAGCGCAGCTTTTCATGCTCTTTCACACTTTTTTTGAGAATATCCTCAAGGTCGGCGTCGCCTGCCTTGGGGATAACGTCGTTTATGGCACCTATCCCCATTTTTATGCCTGCATCGCACTGCCTCAGCAGCTTTACGGTGTCCTTTTCTTCCTTATCGTTCATGACCATCATTCCTTTCAGTAGTTTGTATTATTATGTGAAAGGAACGATGGGTTATTCATCTGACGGGATATTCTATGCCGCCTACATACAGATATTCCACATCATCGGGGTCAATGGGATATTCAAAGCCTGTGCGGAAATGTCCCTTGTCAAAGGTAAAATGTCCGCCGAAGCTGTCACGGAGGTTATATGCCTTGGAATATTCCGCACCGCAGCTGACGGTCTCGCCGTTTTTCAGCTTTATATATGCCTTGCCTGCCAGCAGGCCGTTTTCGCTGTTCATCAGGCTGTCATAGCTGTAGCCCTCGGTGTCGGCTGCAACGCCGCAGGGGGTTATGGTAAATTCGATGCCGTCGCCGCCTGCATATCGGTTGACATAATCGGGTATCTCAACGGTGAAATCTGCGGAGAACAGGCTGCTGTCAATGATATTGTCATATGAGATGATGCGGCCGGAGTTAAGATATACGCCGGACATATTGAAGCAGGTGAAATCTATGGGGATAGTGCCGCTCATCTCGCCGGTGCAGTTCACGGTGAAGATGCAGTAGAAAGTCCTGCTGTCCTCACGGACAAAGCGGATATCGGAATGTCCGCCGTTGGTGGAAAAACGTGCGTAGGTGTTTTCCATTTCAACGCCGTCGTGTCCCCAGCCGTCAATGTACTGCTCCTCGTAATAGTCATACATAGGGATATCGTGGTCAAAATCCAGCTTAAATACACAGAATATGCTGTAGCTGTCCGCCGCATAGCCCATGGGAGTGACCGTAAGGCCATCGCTTTCACATTCAAGTGAGGATATGTCCATCTCGCCCGTAAGGCCCTCAAAATTGCTGTAATCCGCTTCTCTGCCGTATATGACGGAGAACAGACCGCTCTGAGCCGCATACACCACCGTGCCGAACATCAGCACCAGCACCGCCGCAGCGGGGAGCATGAGCTGACGGAGCTTTGGTCTCGCCTTTTTTCGCCTTTGGGGGATATCAAGTATTTTCTGCCTTGTGGCATCGTCTGCCTTTAACTTGTCAAGTGCGTTTTTATAATGCTGTACATTCATCGCCGTATTCCTTCCCGAGAGCAGCCCTAAGCCGCTCTCTGCCACGCTGGAGCCTTGTTCTCACTGTAGATTCCTTAACGCCCGTAAGCTGTGATATTTCCTTGACGGAGTATTCCTCGTAGTAATAGAGATGTATCGCCGTGCGGTATTTCAGCGGCAGGCTCATGACCGCTTCAAGGACAGCCTGCTCGCTGCCGCTCATTTCAACATGAGCAAACTCATCGGAGCCGACATTGCCGATTATGTCATTGCTGACTATATCATTGCTGACTATGTCAGCAATGTCCCTGTGGTCACGGCGGGAGAACCACGCCAGCCGTCTGCGATTGATGCAGTAGTTTGCCGTTACCCGAATGAGCCACGCCTTTTCCGCTTCCGCCGAATCGAAGGAGATATCCTCCTTAAACAGCCGAAGGAACACCTCCTGAGCGGCGTCCTCCGCCTCGGCAAAGTTTTTCAGATAGGTGTATGCCAGCCGCACCACCATATCCAGCCGCTTGTTTACGGCGTTTTCATATTCTTCTTTGTTCAACACATCATCTCCCTGTCAGTGGAGTTTTATCGAAACGTTTCTGTATATAAAACACATCAGCGGGGAAAAAAGTCTCATTTTTATGCAATTATTTTAGGAAATATATTGTTTACAGATTGTTGATGAATATAGATATCTGCTGTGCTATAATATAAAAGCTGACTGATTAAACAGGTCAGAAAATATGCGAGAGTGCTGGAATAGGCAGACAGGCACGTTTGAGGTGCGTGTGTCTTTGACGTGTGGGTTCAAGTCCCATCTCTCGCACCAAACACCGTTCAGATTCTGAGCGGTGTTTTTTTGTGCTTACAAGGCAAAAGCGGTTCGGATATCCGAGCCGCTTTTTCGTTTGTATGATGCCGTCGAACGGCTTCAATGCGTCGTTTGGTGGAGATGTTTGGTTTATGCCCGAGGGGCTTTTTATCAAATAAAAATGAGATGCAGAGGACAGTGTCCCACCGATATTCGGGGCTGATATGTCTATGGGTGTGAAAACAGGCTGTCTTTTCATATTTACCTCCTTGAAATCGCTTGTTTCGGTGCTGCCTGAAAGGAGCGATTCAAGGCTTACGGACAGTATTTCCGAAAGCTCGGTGACAAGTGTTATGTCGGGGCAGCCCAGACCTCTCTCCCATTTTGAGACTGCCTTGTCGCTGATCCCCAGCTTATCAGCTGGTTGTTTCTGGGTCATATTCAGATCGGTGCGCAGTTTTCTTATAAGGTTGCCTACATCGGCGCAATTCATACGATCAGCTCCTTTCTTATATTATCATACCGCTTTTGGAGGGGTAATCAATAAACGAACCGTAGAGATATATTGGGTGACAGCGGATTTTTTATGAGCCACGCTCGTTTTATCTCTGAATATCAAAATCAAAAGGGCTGCTGCATTGCTGCAACAGCCCTTGGCTTATTTATACGATTACTTTTCCTTTGCCTTGGTCTTGGCTCTCAGGGCGTTATCAAGGATACGCTTTCTGATACGTATGGACTTGGGTGTTACCTCCAGCAGCTCATCATCTGCGATGAACTCAAGGCTGTCCTCAAGGGAAAGCTTTCTGGGGGGAACAAGTCTCAGTGCATCATCGGAGCCGCTGGCACGGGTATTGGTCAGGTGCTTCTTCTTGCAGACGTTAACTACAAGATCCTCCACCTTGGGAGATGCGCCTACTACCATTCCCTCGTAAACGGGTGTGCCTGCACCGATAAACAGGGAACCTCTCTCCTGTGCGTTGTACAGACCGTAGGTAACTGCCTCGCCTGTTTCAAAGGAGATAAGGGAGCCGGTATTTCTTCTGGGGATATCGCCCTTATATGGCTGATAGTTCTCGAAGATGCTGCTCATTACGCCCTCGCCCTTGGTATCGGTGAGAAATTCGCTCTTGTATCCGAAAAGTCCTCTTGCGGGGATTATAAATTCAAGTCTCATACGGCTGCCCTGGGGGTGCATGGACTGAAGCTCGCCCTTTCTTGTGCCCATCTTTTCCATTACGGGGCCTGTGCAGTCCTCGGGAACGTCGATTACAAGGCGCTCCATAGGCTCGCAGAGGACGCCGTCGATCTCCTTCATCAGTACCTTAGGAGTGGAAACGCCCAGCTCATAGCCCTCACGGCGCATATTTTCGATAAGGATAGAAAGGTGCATCTCACCTCTGCCGCATACTCTGAAAGCGTCGGTGCTCTCGGTCTCGGAGACACGGAGGGAAACGTCACGGAGGACTTCCTTGAACAGTCTTTCACGGAGCTGACGGGAGGTAACGAACTTGCCCTCTCTGCCTGCAAAGGGGCTGTCGTTTACGGAGAAGGTCATCTCAACGGTAGGCTCGGAGATCTTTACGAAAGGCAGAGGCTCGTAGTTATCTGCTGCGCAGAGAGTATCGCCGATGGTGATGTTCTCGATACCGGATATCCATACGATATCGCCCACCTTAGCCTCGTCAACGTTTGCCTTGCCCAGACCTTCGATCTGGCTTATGGTAACGATCTTGCTGTTATAAGGCTTCTTTGTTTCGTGGTAATCGCCGACGATAACGGGCTGATTTACCTTGATAACGCCTCTTTCAACACGGCCGATACCTGTTCTGCCCACATAATCGTTATAGTCGATAGAGGAGATGAGCATCTGCATGGGGCCGTTCTCGTCGCCCTCGGGTGCGGGGATATAGTCGAGGATAGTATCGAAAAGGGGCTTCAGGTCTGTGCCTGCCTCATACTGGCTGAGGGAGCAGGTACCTGCACGGCCTGAGCAGAAGAGGATAGGGCTTTCGAGCTGCTCATCGCTTGCGTCCAGGTCAAGGAGAAGCTCCAGCACCTCGTCGCCGATCTCGTCGAGACGTGCATCGGGACGGTCGATCTTATTTACGACGATGATTATTTTATGGCCAAGCTCCAGTGCCTTGGAAAGCACGAAACGGGTCTGAGGCATGGGGCCTTCGGCTGCATCTACCAGCAGGAGAACGCCGTCAACCATTTTGAGCACACGCTCTACCTCGCCGCCGAAATCGGCATGGCCCGGGGTGTCTATGATATTGATCTTAACGCCGTTATACTTAACGGAGGTATTCTTTGCGAGAATTGTGATTCCTCTTTCACGCTCGATGTCGTTGGAATCCATTACTCTGTCTTCAACTTCCTGATTTTCTCTGAATGCGCCGCCCTGCTTGAGCATTTCATCAACGAGGGTGGTCTTGCCGTGGTCAACGTGGGCGATGATGGCGATGTTGCGCAGATCGTTTCTTACCATAATAATCTTTCCTTTCAGTATGTCCTTTTTGAATTTCTTTTCCTGATATCCTGCAAATTGAACATACTCTGCAATAATTTCAAAATACTGCGTACAAAATAACTTAAACTGATATGGTCATAGTGCCAGATAAATTTGAACAGATTAACATTTTTATATTTAACCCATACAAATGCGTCACGGCATAAAAAAGCCTTGCAGGAAATCCTGCAAGGCAATTTTTACTGGTGGAAGAGGGTGGATTCGAACCACCGAAGCCGAAGCAACAGATTTACAGTCTGCCCCCTTTGGCCACTCGGGAACTCTTCCATATGGAGCTGGTGGACGGACTTGAACCCCCGACCTGCTGATTACAAATCAGCTGCTCTACCAACTGAGCTACACCAGCTTGAACTTTCGTTCGTGTTACTCATTCAAGCGACTATTACAGTATATCACCTTAGTCGGATTTTGTCAAGCACTTTTTTTAGGATTTACAGAATGTTAATATTTATAAATGTACTATATTTGTGTGATAAGGGAGGGATATGAGGGTATTATATGATATGTCTTAGGCTTTCGGAAAAAGATATAACATTTGCTCCAATTTCTTCTTTAGCCAAAAAGTATTTTACATAGTGCTGATTGGTTTATTCAAACTGTTAAATACAGTTTTTCTTAAAGCCGTTAATGAGCAGGCAAAGGAGACACCTAAGGAGAGAATATGTGTCGTTCCGACACATCGGAAACCAAAACCCAACAAAAGCGGGCATTCCCCCGTGCCGCCTGTCGGCACATATTCTCTCCTACGGTTTCTTCATGCCTTGTAAAAGGCAAGCACTCATCTCTTCCCTACCCTCTCACCCCAACTTTGCCCGCTTTTACCGTTGTGCTTCAATTCTCTTTTTTGACTCCTATATCTTACTTTGTTTAACCTCTCTCACCGCCGTGCATCTCATTTGTGGTCTGGCGGTAAGCTTGCGAGTGCATTCGTTCGTTTTGTTTATCTTTGAGGTGAGGGCTTTACAAATGCTTATCACAATTTAATAATGCCATTTAGGAATTTTTTGCGATTTTCAAGAGAGGCTGCTTTAATAGACAGATTGATACATATTATATGCCTTAAAATGCAATATTTCATGCTGCACGCCTGATTTTCACAAAAATGTCACATTTATATGTTATTATGGTTATACCGACAACTTAAATACAGAAAGGAACGGTAATTATGGAGGGCAAAAAAATTCTTATTGTTGATGATGAAAAGAATATCCGCAATGTTATAAAAGAATACGCTAAGTTTGACGGTTTTGAGACCTTTGAGGCGGAGGACGGTATGCAGGCTGTGGAAATGTGCCGCACTCAGGACTTTGACCTTATAATCATGGACATCATGATGCCTAAGCTTGACGGCTACTCCGCTGTAAGAGAGATTCGCAAGACCAAGCAGATACCCGTTATCATGCTTTCCGCAAGGGGCGAGGAGTATGACAAGCTTTTCGGCTTTGAGCTGGGCGTTGATGACTATGTTACCAAGCCATTTTCTCCCAAGGAGCTGCTGGCACGTATCCGTGCGGTAATGAAGAGAAGCGCCGCTCCTGCGCCTGCGGGTGATAATAATGTGCTGAAATTCGAGGGGCTGGAGATAAATATGTCAGGCCGTGAGGTGTTCGTTGACGGCAAGCCCGTTTCCCTCACCCCCAAGGAGTATGACCTGCTGTTCTACCTTGTGCGCAACAAGGGCATTGCGCTTTCCCGTGAAAAGCTGCTGGAAGAGGTCTGGGGCTATGACTTTTACGGCGATGACCGCACCGTTGACACGCACATCAAGATGCTGAGAAACTCGCTGGGCGATTACCGCAAGTTCATCGTTACACTGAGAGGAATGGGTTACAAGTTCGATGCGGGACGTGAATAAGGAAAAAAAGGAAAGCCGCAGGGAAAAAGGGATAAACAGCCTGAGCAGGCTTTTCCGCAGTGTCAGATTTACGGTATGGATATATTTTGCCATATTCATCACAAGTATCCTAATGCTTATATGGATATCATTTACGGTATCGCTGGAGGCTACTTACCGCACTCAGAAGACCAATGATATCACCTCCATAGCAAACTACATTCTTACCCAGTGGAGCGAAGAGGGCTTTACCACAAGCACTCTTGACCGTATCGCCCATGACAATGATATGTGCGTGCTTATCCAGGACAGGTACGGGCTGAATGTGTATTCCTATGACACTATGGCGAAAAACTGCCTTGTGCATGGCTCGGTAAACTATCAGAACCTGTATAAGTACCGTGAAAAGGCACTCAACAGCGCTACGGGCATTTATTATGCCGAGACCAAAAACAACCAGTTCAACACGGATATGCTCATCTTTGTGATGCTCATAGGTACAAAGGAGCAGCCGTCGGGCTACCTTTTCCTGAACACATCGCTGGAGCCGTTGGACTCCACCGTTTCGATCCTCAGGGTGCAGATGCTTCAGGTGAGCCTTGCAATGCTGGCGCTGGGTTTCGGCATATCAATATTCCTGTCAAGGCTCATTGCTACGCCTATCACAAGGATAACCCTTTCCGCCGAGAAGCTGGCGCAGGGCGACTATAACGTAAAGTTTAACGGCAGGGGATACACCGAGACGGAGCAGCTGGCGGACACGCTGAACTATGCTTCCAAGGAGATAACCAAGGTGGATACCATGCGCCGTGACCTTATGGCGAACATATCCCATGACCTGCGCACACCTCTTACAATGGTAAAGGCGTATGCGGAGATGATACGTGACCTTTCGGGCGATGACCCTGAGAAGAGAAACGAGCATCTGGAGATAATCATTGAGGAGAGCGACCGTCTGGCGGCGCTGGTAAACGACATAATGGATCTTACCAAGCTGGAGAACGGCACATCTGAGCTTCACAAGGAGCCTTTCTGCGTAGGCTCACGGCTCAGAGAGATAATGACACGATACAAGCTGCTTTCCGAGAGGGACGGCTACAAGTTCTATATCTCGGTGAATGACGACGCATGGGCAGAGGCTGACCTTATCAAGTTCGATCAGGTAATATACAACCTTGTAAATAACGCTGTCAATTACTCGGGCGAGGAGAAGTCCATATACGTTATGGAGGTCGCAACGCCCAAGAAGATAACCATTTCCGTGACAGACACGGGAGACGGCATTGACAAAGAGCTTATGCCGCTTATATTTGACCGCTATTATCGTGCGGAAAAGCATAAGAGAGAGGTAATAGGCACGGGACTGGGACTTTCCATTGTAAAGCAGATATTCATTCTTCACGGCTTCCAGTTCGGAGTTAAGTCGGAAGAGGGGATAGGAAGTACATTCTGGTTTGAGATGGATAGAGTTCAGCCGCCAAAGGATGAGGAGATCGAGGAAAAGGCGGAATAAGCGCAAACTAAATGTTTGCCACTATGGGTAATATCAGATAATAAGACTATCTGAAAAATCAGCACAAATGAGAGCAAGGCAAAAAGTTTAGTCCACCTTTTCAAAGGTGGCGGGTTTCCAAAGGGCGGAGCCATTTGGTCGCTGCTCGCAAGCAGCGAAATCCGTTTGCGAGCGGTTTGAATGATTGATCTGATAGCCGACTTAAAAATCCTAAAGCCGCCTGCACTGTAAGTTAAAAAACGCTCAAACAAATATAATTTCTAAAATAGTCTTAAAACTATTAAATGCAGGCGGCTTGAAACCAAGAGATGTTCCATTAGGAACGTCGAATTTGGTTTCCGCCGTAAGGCGCTGGTACGGACAAACTAACGTTTCAATTATATATGTCCGTACCGAATGCAAAGGAGACACCACCAGGGAAAAGGCGTTATTTTCGATTTTATAGGTTGCTTTTTCAACAAAAACAGGCAGATGTATTAAGATCATCTGCCTGTTTTTGTTTATATTGCCAAAATCTTATAATATCCCTTGACATTGTAGGAATTATGGTGTATTATATAGCCATAGTAATTCATACCATACAGCTATGATAAATATGATTAGAGTAAATTCCCGCAAATAAGGAGCAAACAGAACATGAAGATCAGGTATCTGGCGCTCAGATGTACCATACGAATGTGCAGCTGATATGCGCTTTAAATAAGAAAATTCGTACATTCAGTGTGATATACACAGAAACTTGATTTATAAGGAGATATTTAAAATGAGTAATTTTGCAGGAAGAGATCTTAAGTTTGAAACCAAGCAGCTTCATATCGGACAGGAGAACGCAGACCCCGTTACTGACGCAAGAGCAGTACCTATCTACGCTACTTCTTCCTATGTTTTCCATAACTCCCAGCACGCAGCAGACCGTTTCGGCCTCAAGGACGCAGGCAACATCTACGGCAGACTTACCAACCCCACTCAGGACATCTTCGAGCAGAGAATCGCTGCTCTTGAGGGCGGTGTTGCAGCTCTTGCAGTAGCTTCCGGCGCAGCTGCTATCGCTTACACTATCCAGAACCTGGCAAAGGCCGGCGAGCACATCGTTGCTGCCAAGACCATTTACGGCGGTACATACAACCTCCTCGAACACACTCTTCCTGAGTACGGCATCAGCACTACTTTCGTTGATCCCGATGAAGAGGGCGCATTCGAGAATGCTATCCGGGACAATACCAAGGCTATCTTCATTGAGACCCTCGGCAACCCCAACGCTAACCTTATCGACATCGAAAAGACCGCTGAGATCGCTCACAAGCACAAGATCCCTCTGGTAATAGACAACACCTTCGGTACTCCTTATCTTATCCGTCCCATTGAGCACGGTGCAGATATCGTAGTTCATTCCGCAACAAAGTTCATCGGCGGCCACGGCACTGCTATCGGCGGCGTTATCGTTGACAGCGGCAAGTTCGACTGGGAAGCGAGCGGAAAGTTCCCCTCCCTCACCGAACCCAACCCCAGCTACCACGGCATCAGCTTCACCAAGGCAGTAGGCGCTGCGGCTTTCGTTACAAAGATCAGAGCTATTCTCCTGAGAGATACAGGCGCAACCCTTTCTCCTTTCCACGCATTTATGTTCTTACAGGGTCTTGAGACACTCTCCCTGAGAGTTGAGAGACACGTTGAGAACGCTATCAAGGTAGTAAATTACCTGAACGCTCATCCTCAGGTAGCAAAGGTAAATCACCCCTCACTTGCAACAGGCAAGCAGAAGGAGCTTTATGACAAGTACTTCCCCAACGGCGGCGGCTCTATCTTCACCTTTGAGATCAAGGGCACTGAGGACGATGCTAAGAAGTTCATTGATAATCTTCAGGTATTCTCCCTCCTGGCAAACGTTGCCGATGTTAAGAGCCTTGCTATTCACCCCGCTTCCACCACACACTCTCAGCTCAACGAAGAAGAGCTTGCTGAGCAGGGCATCAAGCCTACCACTATCAGACTTTCCATTGGTACAGAGCACATTGATGATATCATCTTTGACCTTGAAGAAGCTTTCAAGGCTATCAAGTGAGATAAGTTATAATACTAATCCTCAATCAACCTATAGACAAATCCTCGGCTGAAATAAGCCCA
>ENA-OWRJ01003839-OWRJ01003839.1-human-gut-metagenome-genome-assembly--contig:-NODE-3839-length-10455-cov-2.494327_pt1 | contig 10455 bp, 8 predicted proteins | sample MGYA00248269_ERZ651897 | MGnify/ENA primary metagenome ERZ651897 (study PRJEB26924, sample SAMEA4378252) | human gut metagenome | biome: human gut; feature: human-associated habitat; material: faeces...
TATTTCACCACCCAGGCCGGATTATGCACATAGGTGTTAGGCGTTTTATAATACATATCAGATTCTTTCGGGATCCGGATCGTATATGTTTTTCCTGCTGTCAGCAATTTACGATCTCGCAACCAGGGATTGAAACGTTTCAGATCGGCATAAGTGATACCATTCTTCTTGGCAAAACCGGACAAATCCTGAATATCCGTCGAGACGGCAACACTCTCGCATGCGATCGGTTTATACAGATCCTGCGCTCTTAGCACGAACCCATATTTATAAGGGGCTTCAAATATCTGCTTGATAGCCATGATACGATATACATAGCGGGTTGTTTCCTCCACCAGCCAAAGGTCAAACGAACTGTCTGCATCCTGCTTGACAAGCTCTCCCGAAATACGTCCCATACCGGCATTATAGGAAGACGCGACCATCGCCCAGTCTCCATATTTTTCATAAGCCGCTTTCAGATAACGACAGGCTGCTTCGGTCGCCTTTGTCACATCGCAACGTTCGTCAACCGTAGATGTTATCGTCAATCCGTACTGCCGGGCCGTTCCTTCCAGCAACTGCCAAGTTCCTACTGCCCGTGCAGGCGATGAGACACGCGGATCGAGATGGCTCTCGATCACCGCCAGATACTTGAAGTCGTCCGGAATGCCATTGGCTTTCAGGATCGGTTCGATTATCGGGAAATAGCGGTTTGCCCGCTTGATCAGCAACATGGTAGTAGAATGGAAATAGGTAAAGCTACTCAATTCCCGGTCAAAACCTTCATGCATATTATAACGCGTCAAATCGATATCTTTTCCGCAAAAAGAGACGGAAGAAGGAATATCAGGCGACATGGTCACCGATGAAACGACCGGACGTTGGTCTTTCACTTTTTCCGAATCACTCGAACCAATGGAGAGGCAGGCGGTCAGGCACACAGCACTACCCACCACAAAACCGACTATACTATTACTGTTCAATAATTTCATCATCAATCTTCTTGGGTCTAAGAATATTTATAGAACCTTTTTTATTATATTTAATACCATCCGATCCCACTGCATCTATCACATAAAAATAGACGCCGGGAGCGACATATTTCCCACCTTTTTTGCCATCCCACCCTTCAGCCGGATTAGTAGAATGGAACATCTGTACTCCCCATCGATTAAATATCCAACACTTATAGGTCACAAGTGATTTGTAGGCGACACGAAATTCATCATTAATACCGGGCGTCGTACCTGGCGAGAAAGCGTTCGGGATCTGCAATTCCGATTCTGCAATCTTGATTTCAATAGAATTGGAAACCGCCTCGCATTCTCCTGTCGCGTTGCTGACAGTCGCAACCGCCGTATAATCACCTTTCTCCGTAAACGTATAGTCGATCTCCTCATCCCTATATTCCACCAGCGGATTCTCGATCCCGTTTTCCTGATCGCTCCCATATATTTTCCAAGTATACAGTGTCGCTACCGGATCATTGGCATACGCCCGAAAAGTGACCGTTGCCGGAGCGGAAATATATTCCCCGTCTCCAGCTGTCATATTCTCCGCATTATCCATTATAAACGTCGTATCGACATGCACTTCGACGGCCACCGCCTGATAGGTATCCGAAGTGATTGATTTCTCTATTCCGAAATGTTTTGCAAACTGATCACCGGAAAGTGTGACTTCCGTATCGCACAACGGAATTGTTTCGTTATCGTTTATCTTTGTCGAATAAGGCCCTTCCGTCAGTGATCTTTGCACATTCTTAGGCGAAAAATAGTTGTTGTCTTCAGACCACTCCAATGTCTGATAAGCGACATTAAACTCCCGCTTCACCGTTATCCGATTTCCCGTCGGGGTATAATAATACATAACTGGGACAGTCGGAGAACCTTCCAGCCAAAAGCCGTCACAATTTCCTTTGACTGTAATGCTTTCGACATTAAAAGCGTATTTACTATAATCAATGATCCATACATACCAACCATTCAAACCGGAAGCCGGATCTTCCACATAATACCCGGCATCCTCCTCTATATTCCGGACAACGGATGTCTCCCCATTCTGTTCACACGGAACAGGTTCCCGGTCCAATGCCTTTTGCTTATATCGATACCATTGATGATTAGTAGACGAAGATGTATAGCTAATCTCCACATTATCCATTCCATACACCAAATAAACTCGTATACGATTTCCTGGATTCTCCAACAAATAAGGAACCCCATTTCCTCCTGTAACCGTATATTGCTGTGCCTGGATGGCCAACATCACAAACAAGAAACAAATCAATCCTCCCAGTTTCCTAATTTCCGTTCTTAGCATATACATAACCTAATTAGTTTACAAAATTACTATTTTATACGGATTTATACGGAGATAAATGCCTTTTTATTGTATTATCCAGACCTCAATCCTTTAAAAACCGTGGCTTTTTGTTCCATAAAAATACAAGGTTTTCCCTAAAAGTATCTATCTGTTTGAAAAGAAATTCTTCGTTTGAAAGGAAAATATCTGCCAATTTGGACAGCGACTGGCATTTAAAAAACATATCTGTTTCGAAAATACAAAAAAAGAGGAGATGCAATCAAGCATAACCTCTTTTCTTTTTTATCTTGATGAAAGATTATTTACACATATCGCGAATGATCTGAATCAGCTCGTCACCAATCTCTTCCGCTTCCTGCATCGTGTGAGCTTCGGAATAAATACGGATAATCGGTTCCGTATTGCTCTTACGCAGATGCACCCATTTTTCAGGGAAGTCGATCTTCACACCATCGATATCGGTGATATCATACTGGGCAAATTTCTCTTTTACTTTTGCCAAGATAGCATCTACATCGATATCTGGAGTCAGTTCTACTTTCTTCTTGGAAATGAAGTACGGAGGATAGGAAGCACGCAGTTCGCTTGTCTTCATCTGCTTCTTTGCCAGATGAGTCAGGAACAAGGCGATACCCACCAAAGCATCACGACCGTAATGGCTGGCCGGATAGATCACACCTCCATTGCCTTCGCCACCGATAATAGCATTAGTCGCTTTCATCTTCGTTACGACATTCACTTCGCCCACTGCTGCCGCATTGTACTCGCAACCATGAGCACGGGTAACGTCACGCAGAGCACGGCTTGAGCTCAGGTTGCTGACCGTATTGCCCGGTGTATGACTCAAAACGTAGTCGCTGACAGCCACCAGTGTATATTCTTCTCCAAACATCTCCCCGTCTTCGCTGATAATAGCCAGACGGTCTACGTCCGGATCAACAACAAAACCGACATCGGCTTTGGCATGCTTCATCAGGTCGGAGATCTCCGTCAGGTTTTCAGGGATCGGTTCCGGATTATGTGCAAAGTTACCGTGAGGAGCACAATGCAACTTGAAAATTTCCTTTACCCCCAAAGCTGAAAGCAATTCAGGAATAACAACACCGCCTACCGAGTTTACACAGTCGATAGCGACACGGAAATTAGCAGCTCTGATAGCCTCGACATCCACCAAATCCAGCTTCAACACACTCTCGATGTGCTTTTGATTGTAAGTATTATTGACATAGACTTTTCCTAAATTGTCGACATCAGCAAATACGAAACTTTCTTCAGCAGCAATCTTCAGCACCTCGGCACCTTCGGCAGCATTCAAGAATTCCCCCCGTTCGTTCAATAACTTCAGGGCATTCCATTGTTTCGGATTGTGGCTGGCAGTCAAAATGATACCGCCACAAGCTTCTTCCCAGGCAACAGCTAACTCGGTAGTCGGAGTAGTAGCCAGATCGATATCTACCACGTCAAAGCCCATTCCCGTAAGCGCACCGAGAACGACTTGTTTAACCATCGGACCAGAGATACGTGCATCACGACCTACCACGATCTTGTTTGTTGTCACCTTCGTGTTTTTCTTAATGAATGTAGCATAAGCAGCCACAAACTTAACAATAGCCAACGGATTGAGCCCGTCTTCCGGGTTCCCGCCTATTGTTCCACGGATACCAGAAATAGATTTAATCAGTGTCATTTAGTTAGATTTATTTTATAAAAGTATACTTCACTTTCTCAAAAAACACAGGTGTCCCTGAGCTTTGAAAATCACTGCTCATCAGTTTAAACGGAACGATCAGTTTGACAACCGCGCTGTCTCCCACGTAAGGAAGTCCGGCACCTAAACCTTCACAAATAAACATATCCCATGTATAAGAGTAATCAGGATTCAAAGAAGTATAATAACCATATCTGAACTCTACCGGATGTGTACCGTTTGAATTAGGACCGAGCAGGTCGACAGTACCGGTTCCCATGCTACTGTTTTCCATAAACATCCGGGCGATGAAACGGGAACGGATCGCCGTTTGTCCCAGTACCGCACGTTCACTGTTTCCTTTATTGACGATATTCAGATAAACACCATTATCCAACTCAACAAATTCATTTTCCTTAAAAATGCTGTCAGTCGGAAATTCTTCCAGAAAAACCAATCCACTATCCGCACGCAAACGATCAATAGCTTTCTCCTGGGCCTTCAACATATCAGTGTATGACTTTGTCTTGTCACACGACACCACCATTATGGCGGTACACATAATCAACAGGATATAAAAACCTCTCTTCATCTGTTACCTATTTATTGTAAATGAATGGCAAATGTATACAATCTCCGCCACATCTCAGTCATGTTTATCTAAATCTTCTGTTTTATTAGGATTAAATTCCTCCAGGCCTTTTTCAAATACGGCAACAGCATCGGCCAATGAGCCATAAAATTCTCCACCCGAAGCATTTTTATGTCCGCCGCCATTGAAATAGCGGCTTGCAAACTGGTTGCAGGGGAAATCACCGACAGACCGAAGCGAAATCTTCACATAATCCTTATCTTCGCGAATAAAGACACTGAAAGCCACATTTTCGATGCTCAACGGCAGATTGACAAATCCCTCCGTATCACCCGTCACATAATGGAAACGGTTCATCTCTTCCAGCGAAAGCGTGATCAGAGCGGCATGTTGCTCCGGATAAACTTTCATTTTTTCATACAGAACATATCCCATCATCCGTAAACGGCTTTCCGAATATACCTGGTTCACTTTCCGGTAGATCAAATCCTTATCGATACCTTTCTTGATCAGTTCGCTTATGATCGTATAAATTTCCGGCTTATTCGAATTGTAGGTAAACGAACCGGTATCCGTCATCATACCCGTATAAATACAAGCGGCACAATCTTTATTGATCAGGTCGAACATCCCCATACGACAGATGAAACGGAAAACCATTTCGCTCGTAGACGACATTTCAGGATATGACATCGTAACCCGGCAAAAATCAGCCGGATTCAGATGATGGTCGATCATCACTCTACGCCCCTCTGCCGCCACAACAGCCGGAGCCAATTTTTCGATACGCTTGGGTTCGTTGAAATCGAGGCAGAATAAGACATCCGCATCCCGGATCAGCTGTTCGGCAAAATCAGGATATTTCTCATGAATGACGATTTCTTTATGTCCTGGCATCCATTTATAGAATTGGGGAAAATCGTTAGGGACCACTACCGTCACGTTATCTTTTCCATAGGCTGTCAGAAAATGGTACAGTCCCAATGCGGAACCTATAGCATCCCCGTCAGGGGTAACATGTGTCACTATTACAAAACTTTCGCCTTTCTCGACGTACTTCTTGGCTTTCTGAATTTTCTCTTCGTGAATGATTTTCGTAATCATATATTCTCTTATTTTCAATGACAAAGGTACTACTTTTTTTAGATTCCACACTGCTTTAAATCCTCAATCACCCGGACAAGAAGTATAATTAACAACAAAAACAGAATGACGAGCAAATAACGCGAACGTCCGGTATGACCATACAACAGGATAGACAAAAGCATTCCATACGCCACCAGCATCGCAGGAAAATCGAACCGGAAGGAGAAAACCGCCCCCGGTACCTGGCTAAAAGCATCGACAACCCAAAGCAGGTCGTGCGCCAACCATTCCACCCCAACCTGCAACCAGCCATACCCAGGAATCCATTCAGGCAAAAACATGTAGACCAAACTTGCCGGTATCAACAAAGTCGCAAGAAACGTAAGCGGCAAGTTCGTCAACAAAAAGACAGTCGAAAACTGCCCGAAATAATACAGACATAAAAAAGTCGTGCCCGCCTGTGCCGACAGAGTAACCGTGACCCACCCCCACGGTGTCCTCAAAAACGGATTATGCACTTTTATCAACGCCTGCAACCGAGGTTGGAAATAAAGGATGGACAGCACGGCCAGATAACTCAGCTGGAAACCTATGTCGAATAAGTACAAGGGTTCATAAACCAACATGCAAAAAGCGGAAGCCGCCAATATATTATAACGCTCCGCCCTCCTATCCAACACTCCGCCCGTCAGATACATTGTAAGCATCAACGCTGCCCTCACAGAAGAGGCCGCCAAGCCCGTTATCGCAACAAATCCCCACAATAGCACAAGCAGCGAGATGTAGCGAATCCACCGGCAACATCCATTCCTGGAGAGAAAAGAAAAAAGAAAAGATAAAAAGCCACAGACGATTGCCACATGAAAGCCGCTTACGGCCAGGATATGTGCTACCCCCGTAACCGAAAAACGGTTCCGCACCTCCCGGCTCATAGCTTGCCGGTAACCGACAGTAATAGTGGCCAGTACAGATTTTTCTTCATCGGTCAGATTCAGCGTTTGCTGCCATACGCTGCGTCCGAAAAATGCGTATTCAGCTGCAAAACGTTCATAATCCGTTGCTCCCAGTTGGTAGTCTGTTTCTCCGAGCGAGAAGCGGAAGATGAAGTTGGGGGCGTTGAAATTGAACATGCCGTAGTTGAAGACGGCGTCAATGCCCCGGGTGAAGTTTTCGTAACGGATGGCGGTGTGGCCGAACAGGGAATAGATTTCCCCGCCCGAGGCGCAGGTCAGCAGGCTGATGCGGATGGAGTCGGGGGTAGCTTCTTGCGGCGTTTGCGGCTGGGCGGAGGCCGTGGACGGGCAGAGGAGGCGGAGGAGGAAATATATGAGAATGAGTAAGTTTCTTTTCATGCTGCAAAGTTATAAACTGGAAAATTCTGAATAGGTGAGAATTTGTATTGTAGTTTCCATATTCTTCTGCTTTTTAGTTTTCACAAAAGTACATTTTTTTAAGTTAGGGCGCAATGAAAAGATAGTTAATTATGCGAATCAGGGGGTGAGTTTGATTTATAACGGAAAAGTAATGAATAAGACTCACCACAGATTACACAGATTCACACAGATTTATTAATCTAATAATCAGTAAAATAGAATCTGTGTCAATCTGTGTAATCTGTGGTGAATTCATTCATAACCCGAAAGATATGAATCAATTCAACTCCTGATTCGCATTAATTATCAATTTGAAAATAGACAAGAAATAAAACAAGCAATGTTCCGGCGATAAAGAAGCAATCTTATGATAGACAGCATTGCTTCTTGTCCTCCGGAACATTGCTTCTGATCAGGGCGCTTCAAGAAAATCTATCAATAATTGCACTTGGCGTTTGCTGAAGGTCTGGTCATTTTTTCCTTCACGGCCGCCGTAGAGCTGGCGGTGCAGTTCGGGATTGACGGCGATCCACTTCCGCAGTTTTTTCAGTGCGGCTTCGGCCGAGAGGCAGGGGAAATAGAGCTGTGCGAACTCAGTCTTCAGGTATGCCTTGATTTCAAATTTATCTTCGGGAGTCTCTTTTTTATCTTCGGGAATCCTTTTCGTTTTTTCTGTTGTTTCCATGTTCTATGAATTTTAAGAATTTGTTGTTTTGAAGTTTTTAGTCTGAATTATTCGTGGAGGCTTATCGGGAAGTCCGGAACAATTGCAGACTAAGGTAGAATATTTACATAACGCAGCCATTCCCGGCCGCTTTTTTTGCCCGTGTCAGTGACAAAATGGTGACAGTGACACCTATACACCTATTTTGTGCTCTTTGTGTTGCACTTCTTATAGTTATCTCCTTCTTTTATAATAAGTTGGGCTTTGACGGCTTTTTGTATCCAGCGTTTTCCGGTTCGTGCGCAGGCTCCATTTTCCTGTACGGCCCGAACGAAATCCATGTAGGTAAAAACTCTTGGCATGGATGCAAGGGTGTCCTCAAGCTGGTGGAACTTGTGCATGCTCACGGGCGGCAGACTGGTGTCGGGCAGCGAGGTGCTGAGCAGAAGACTGTGTTCGAGCAGCGTGTGGGCGATGTCCATGGCTGTCCGGAAATCATCGTCCGTGCAGCAGTATTCCTTCGCGTAAGCGTAGTCGGTGTATTTCCGGAAAATGGTGAGAATGGCTGCCAGGCGCATGGCAAGCAGTCCGTTGCGGTAAACGATACCGCTTGAAGATTCGCGTCCTTCCAGCAGGGTGCGTTTCAGCAGGAGGCTGAAGTGGGCGGTATGTTGTTGCCACTGTTGGGGACTGAAGGTGACGAGGGTGGGCGACTGGAGCAGCAGCTTGTGCATTTCAAACAGTTCGCTTCCCAACCCGTAGAAGTAGCTGTGCAGGTCCACTTCCCCTTCCTGGGGTGCGCACGATTCCCATAACTGGCTTTGCTGGCGGGTGTAGATGCCGAAGCGGCTGTAGAGTCCCACTTCGAGCGAACGGAAGAAGTTGCGGAACTGTTCCTGCGTACCGGCGATGCTCAGTGCCAGGTGGGGGTGGTGAACAACGATGGGGTCGCCGTCTATCTTGTAAGAAGAGGAGACTTCTTCGTGATGGGCCGCCTTACAGAGGATGTCTTCGTATTTGCCGCAATCTTGTCCCAGCGAGGAGACCAGGGTGTTGATTTCGGTAGTAGTCATGCAGCAACCTATTTCGCCGGCAGCGGCAAGGCTCTGTATGAGCCGGCTCTTACTGGTGGTGGCTGAGATTTTGAGGTATTGCGCCTGGGGCTCTTCCGGTTTCAGGTCGAGGTTGGGCAGGCGTTTGGCGTGCCGTGCCTGCTGCTGTTCCTGCTCCCAGGCCAGTAGTTTCTGATCGTATTCCTTTTTCTGTTCGCGGCGCAGCCGGTCGTAGAACTCCTGCGTGGCGTCCAGCAGTATGGATGTGAACCCCAGCGCACCTTTTCCGGCTCCTGCGGGTGCTACGACGGCAAGATAGAAATGGGGCGAAAGCAGTGACTTCTTATAGAAGAAACTGACGTGGGGAAAGAGGGCGCTACAACTGTTCATGCTGCCCAGTAGCATGAGGTCGCGTTCGCGCTTGTCGGTGGCATGCGTGCAGCAGCGTTTCAGAAATTCGGGCAGGCGGGTATAAACTTCCTCGGGGATGTATGGGGAAGCGGCCCGTAATTCGTTGTTTTTTTCTAACACTTCTTCGGGTGATTCCTCCTCGTTTGCAACCGAAAAAGGTGCATAGGTGTCACTGTCACCGAAATGGCACCGATTCGTCTCTTTTTCTTCCTTTTTCTTCTGAATAATGAACTGATAACCAGATACTACGCGTTTTTGTATATCTTACATCGTAAAATCGGTAGCGGCGTAATGCTGCGCGAAAAGTTCGGTGAGCTTTTTTGTTTCCTCCTGCGAAAATCCTTTACTTGCTGCCGCACGTCCCAACTTCAGGGCAAGGTCGTTCCGACTACCGCGGATGAAGGGGTTGCGGTGTTCGAATTCATCGAGGAAGTTGGCTATGAAGCCATTTTCCGATGGGGTGTTACCCGGGGCGATTGTTTCTTTCGTTTCTGCCTCTGTTACTTTCGTTACGCTTTCCGCAGGCATTTCGAAGGCGATTGCACCGGGATTGTAGTAGGCTTCGGGATGCCAGGAGTAGAAACAGGGCTGCGTCAGTATCTTGCATTTATCATCGTACGGGTGACCTACGTGTGCGCTGACCGCTCTGCCTACGGCTGCATAAAGCTGTTCGTAATTTTTCTGCACGTCTTCGGGACGGACGTGTATCAGCATTTTGTTTCCTTCTTCGGAGATGCTGATAAAGGAGGCGGCAACAAAGGGGAGCGATTGGGAGAGGAGGAAGATTTCCCGGGTGCGTCCGTTGCTGTGGTCGAGGTCGATGCAGAGCAGTTCGCTGTGTTGTTGCAGGTCTTTTACGGCGTGTCCGTTGCTGCATACGCCTGCGGGGATGATGCACGGCATACCGTCTTTCAGTTTCTGTGCTTCGGCTTCGTGGCCGGGCAGGGCTTTCAGGCGACGGTAGTCCTGCACTACTTGCCTGAAGCGGTCGCTGCGTACCGTGTCAATAAAATCGTGGATGCTGATGGTGTGTGGTGCTTTGCTCCGCACGCTTGGGAATTCGGAAACCAGGGGTTCCCGATTTACTGTATTTTCCATATCTGTTTATGTTTTACAGTCGTGCATTGGCACTATTGCCTTTACACGCCTCGAAGGTATGGAAAACATTTTTTAGATACTTTGCGCTTTTGTACACTTGCCTTTTTTAATGTTTTGATTATCAGTACGGAGGAACGGTTGAAGTGTACAAAATGCTTTTTTGGATAAATTTAACAGCTACAAGA
>ENA-OWRJ01003841-OWRJ01003841.1-human-gut-metagenome-genome-assembly--contig:-NODE-3841-length-10451-cov-2.942189_pt1 | contig 10451 bp, 9 predicted proteins | sample MGYA00248269_ERZ651897 | MGnify/ENA primary metagenome ERZ651897 (study PRJEB26924, sample SAMEA4378252) | human gut metagenome | biome: human gut; feature: human-associated habitat; material: faeces...
CATTATGTTACTGTTATTGTTTGCCGCCCTCGGCAAATTCCGGCAAGCGGCTTTATTGATGTGTATCATTCCGCTGGCACTCTTCGGCGGTATGCTTGCACTGAATGTACGGGGAATGACACTGAATGTATCTTCTGCCGTAGGTTTCATCGCGTTGATTGGTGTAGCCATTCAGAATGGAGTGATTATGATTTCGCATATCAATAATTTGCGCGAACGGGGGCGCGACTTGCGCGATGCTGTGGTTACCGGCGTGCGCCATCGTTTCCGTCCCATTCTGATGACGGCTACCGTTGCTGTGCTGGGTTTGCTTCCGGCATCTCTGAGTACGGGAATTGGTTCCGATGTACAGCGTCCGCTGGCAACGGTTATTGTATACGGATTGTTGTTTGCTACTGTGGTGACACTGTATATTCTCCCCACTTTATATTATATGATGGAAAAAAAGGAAGATAAAAAGGATGAAAATGAAAAGATATAATATTGTGTTGTTTACCCTTATCGTCTGTGCCTGTTCAGTGCAGGCACAGACTGTAGAACCGATTACTTATAAGCAGTATATGCATAAAGTAAGTGCTGACAATCTGGAATATGCAGCGGAGAAGATGAATGTCAGCGCCGCACATGCAGATGTGATAGCTGCCAAAGTATTTGATGATCCGTCGCTCTCTTTTACTTATTCCAACAATGAAGATCATACTTTGCAAATGGGGCAAAGCTATGAACTGGAACTTTCGCAGAACGTAACTTTAGGAAGACGTACAGCCGGCATCAAGTTGGCACGCAGCCAAAATGAACTGGCGGAGATTGTGCTGGATGATTATTTCCGGAATTTACAGGCGGACGCCACCATTGCTTATCTGGAAGTAATGAAGCAAAAACAACTCAGTGACATCAAGAGAAGTGCATGGAGCAATATGTACGACTTGGCGAAATCCGATAGTATCCGTCTGGCATCCGGCAAGATCATGGAAGTGGAAGCAATACAAAGCAAGTTGGAAGCAGACATCATGTATAACGAGGTGCTGCAAGCTGAGACGGACTTAAAGCAGGCATATATGCAACTATCCCTCTTTGTCGGAACCACAGTTACAGATACGCTGTTTCATCCGGTGGAAGAACTGAAAAAACCGGAACAGGCATTTGTGCTGAACGGATTGATTGAGGGAGCTATAGAACATCGCTCCGATTTACTGGCAGCTTTGAAGAATACGGAGGTTGCACGCCGTGAACTGATTCTGGCTAAGCGTGAAAAGCGTCCAGATGTGGAGTTTTCATTAGGATGGAGCCATAACAAGCGTGTGCGCAATGAAGAAGCACCTGCCCCGGCATTCAATGGAGTCAGTGCGGGGATTGCGATTCCTTTAAGCTTCTCTTCTCTGAACAGAGGTGCGGTCAATGCTGCCCGTTTCCGTGCTCGCCAGGCAGAATTGCAATATGAGCAAATGTGCTTGCAGGTACAGCGGGAAGTTCTGGGAGCCTATCAGCAATTCCAGTCGCAGGCCCTTCAAGTGAAACATTACGAAGGCGGAATTCTGAAACAGGCGCAGGATGTGCTTGAAGGGAAAATATACAGTTATAACCGGGGCGAAGTTTCCCTGTTGGAAATACTGAATGCACAACGCACGTATGATGAAGTTCAGGCGCAATATATAGAAACGCTGTTTAATTATAATGCGGCACTCGTTGAGCTGGAACGCAGCTGTGGAATTTGGGATATAAAGGGATAAATTGTTGATAATACAAATGGCACTATAGAGTCTATTTCCTTTCCTCGAACTCTTCATAGAGAGCTATCGGACCGTAGTGCCATAATTTTGTTTCTTCTTTTTCTAAGGCCTTATAAGTGTTTGACCTGTAGAAAATACGAATGGCATCCAGCAAAGTTACTCCCTTTTCTTCTGCGTAAATTTTAGCAAAAAGGCTCACCTTTCCGGGTAATAGAAGATGGAGATTTTTATCAGTTATTTCTCTATTCATAAAATTATCTCCTTTACTTCAATGTATTTCAAATATTTCAATGATTTATCTGTATGAAATAGCATTTGATCTACCAGTTTATAGGTTTTCAACTCTTTAATAAGTCCTTCTTTATCTAAAAGTTCGCTTTCATATAGAGCAAAGGCCGCATAAACCCTGTCATTAGCTACCGGTCCGTAAACCAAATCATTATTATGTTCAAAATTTCTTAATGTACGATTGGACATAACAAAATCTACCCATTCTTCTGTAGGTTCATCAAACCACAAAATATTCATTTCGGACATGCTGGCACTATCCATTTCATAGACATTGATATAACCTACATTTGCTTGAGCTGTCATGCGTCTCCTCACCCACTGCTCTGCTTATTCGTATGAGGTCGTAGTATAGAAACCAGTACCATAATCAAGCGTTCTTGTAGGCTTAATGATTCGAGGTTCTTGCACTATTTCCAAACTTCCATGGTATAGTTTCATACTATTTCCTCCTTTTTTTGCTGAATAAAGTCATCAATTTCCTCTAACAACCATTGACGACTTTGTGTATGCAAAATCTCAAAGTTGTCAGACAAGTACTCTGTCACCCTGTATTTGTCAAATAAGTCCATAACTTCATTGCCATTAGCTGAAATATGAACTTTATACTGTTCAATACAGAATGAAATAAAGTAAGCTATATCCAATTCTTTTTTTACCATTCCTACTTCTTTTAGTGCTCGAAAATACGATTTTTATCAGAAAGATACAACCTCTTTCTGTTTTTTTCATTTTTAGTTCACATAAGTCACTTCTCCCGTATTTCAGGTCGCGTACTCTGCTGTTATCTCAGGATATCGTATTTCTTGTATGAATTCTTAAAATGAGAGTATGTGATTGTCACAATATCCTCTTTTTTTCGTATCATTGCAAACATAATTCTCTAAAGAACATACTATTATGAAAACTAAACTTTTATTATTTGCCGTATTTCTATTGGTGTGCAGCATTGCATTCAGTCAGGAAAGTGATAATGCGAAGTATATTGAAGTTACCGGAACTTCGGAAATAACCCTTGTGCCTGATGAGATTCATTATCTTATTGAGATTAAAGAATATTGGGAAGAGGAATTTGACGGAAAGTCTAAACCGGAGAATTATCGGACTAAAGTGCCATTGGTAGGAATAGAGCGAAATTTGAGAACTGCCTTACGAAAGATCGGGATTTCGGAAGACGCCATCCGTACACAAGAAGTAGGCGACTATTGGCGTGAACGTGGACTTGAATTCCTGGTATCCAAACGGTTTGATATTACATTGACCGATTTTAGTCAGATAGATGAGATTCTAAAGGTTATCGACACGAAAGGTATCAACTACATGCGTATCGGGGAACTGAAAAACAAGGAAATGCAGGTCTATCGGCAACAAGGCAAAATAGAGGCACTGAAAGCCGCACAAAAGAAAGCTGAATATTTGGTGGAAGCATTAGGCAAACGCCTGGGAGATGTCATTCGCATTGTCGAACCGCAGGAAAGTGCAGGTTATTCCCGGTATTTTGCAGCCCAGAGCAATGTAAGTTCATCACAGGCAGAAGCTTACGATGCTTTCCGTACGATAAAACTGAATTATTCGATGCTGGTGAGGTTCGAGATAAAGTAGAAATAAAAAGATTTATTTCTTTTGTTACTGTGTCATTAAAGTGTAACTTTGTACAAAACGTTACGTTATGGGAAAAGTAAAAGAACCAGCTGCAACTTACTATAGCCGTCCGATGCTGAATGCCTTGCGCAATCACATAAAAGACAGAATAGAACAAATGGACGATGCCGTGCTATTATCTAAAATTAGCAGCATGCTTGATAAAGATGAGGAAAACTTTGAAGAGCGTTATCAACGTGCCAAAGAATTTGCATATACACATCTTGACAGGGAATTTGCAGAAGAACTTGAAAAAGAGAATTTTCTGATAGGCAAACCTATACCTTGCCAATATACTGATGAGGAATTTGAAAAAGAATCAAAACTGTCAGAAGCCAGCGGTATTGCTACTGATGAAGAAGTAAAAGCCGCTTTCAATTTATGGTTGAACTTAAAGTAATCTGGACAAAGCGGGCACTTGCCGTATTTCAAAAAACTGCATATTGGTATGCTGCAAATCTGGGAATACAATTCGCTGCCACCTTTGCAAAAAATGTAGATGAAGCGGTACACAAGATTTTATTAATGCCCACTGTTGGCCAGCTTGAAAAACGTGGAAAAGACAAGGAGTATAGGTCTATCCTATCTCACCCTCTATGTAGAGTTTATTATTGGTACAATAATACGGAAATACATATTGTCAGGCTACGTTTTAATAAAATGAATAAATAATCCGATTGTTCTATTTCTTCATCCTCACCTCATACAAGTCGTTTCTCCTGTCTTTCAGATTGCGCACGCTGCCGTAAGTATGCAATTCATTCAATAAATCCAGATCCACATCGGATACCAGTATCATTTCAGTATTCGGTGTGGCTTCTGCACGCTTGCCATCCGTCGGAAATGCAAAGTCGCAGGGAGTAAATACACCTGATTGTGCATACTGAATATCCATATTGTGCACGCGCGGAAGATTACCTACACTACCGGCAATGACAACGAAACATTCATTTTCGATAGCACGGGCATGGGCGCATACCTTTACACGTGAGTAAGCATTTTGCGTATCTGTCAGGAAAGGAACGAATAAAATCTGCATGCCCTGGTCTGCCATAATACGGGATAATTCCGGAAATTCCACATCATAGCAAATCAGTACACCGATTTTAGCACAGTCCGTATCGAATGTCTGTAAAGCCTTTCCACCACTTAATCCCCAGCTTTTTATTTCATCGGGTGTGACGTGCAATTTCTCATACATCTCAAAACTACCATCGCGACGACAAAGGAAACCGACATTATACAAAAGTCCATCTTCTTTAATAAGCGGCATGCTACCCGTAATGATATTGATATTGTAACTGATAGCCAACTTTACAAATCGTTCTCTAATCTCCTCAGTATAAGCCGCCAGTCCGCGAATGGCCTGTGACTCCCCTTCATTATTGAATTTTGCCATCAGCGGGGCATTGAAGTATTCGGGGAAAAGAATGAAGTCACTCTTATAATCGGATACAGCATCCACAAAGAATTCTACCTGTTCAAACAGGTCATCCAGTGTCTGATAACTACGCACCAATCCTACGCGCACGGTGGTTTTCGGTGCAATATATTCTTCTGTAGGTTCCTGATAGTAAATATTGTCCCATTGCAACAAGCAAGCATAATGCCTGGATTCCTCGTCATTCGGCAGATAATTGCGCATCACCTTGCGTACGTGGAAGTCATTGGAAAGTTGAAAGGTCAATACAGGATCGAATATTTCTTTCTGCTTTACTTTATCTATGTACTCTTTCGGACGAATCTGATCCGAATATTTATAATAGTTGGGAATACGTCCACCGAACATAATAGCTTTCAGATTCAGAGTTTCGCAAAGCTCCTTGCGGTATTCGTACATACGGCGTGCCAGGCGAAGTCCACGGTATTGGGGATGAATAAAGACTTCAATACCATATAATATATTGCCTTTAGGATTATGGGTATTGAAGGTTTCTTTACCCGTCACCTGTGCATAAGTATGATCGTTCTTCACATCATCGTAATTCACAATGATGGAAAGTGCGCAGCCGACAATCTTTTCGTCTACCACGGTTACAATCTGTCCTTCGGGGAAAATTCGGATGAGTTTTTCAATTTGTTTGTGTGTCCAAAACACATCGCTGCCATCCGTATATACACGGGTGAATGATTGCGCCAGTTGCTCGTAGTCTTCTATTTGTAAATTACGCAACTGTACTTTGTTGATTTTCAATGAGTCCATAATGTCTCTTTTTTATACCAAAAGTTAAATCCGCTGCAAAGGTACGGTTTAAACTTATACATTGTCTCCCGGAATGCATATTTTTGTGAGAGACTGATTTTGCAATAAAAAAGAAATGAGGATTTAACACTTTAGGGATAAGAGTATTTTGCTTTTTTTATACTTTTGCATCGTTTTCTACAACTTTCTGTTTATTTCTTATTTAATTTTTTTTAAATCATGGCTAAAAAGATGTTATTCCTGTTTGTGCTTTTGCTTTCCCTTACAGGAATGCTCAAGGCACAGGTAACTACTGCCGGAATGAGTGGGAAAGTGATGGCTGACGAAGAATCTGTCATCGGCGCTACGGTTGTAGCCGTACACGAACCTTCCGGAACCAGTTACGGTACTGTTACCAATGTAGACGGACGTTTCAGTCTGCAAGGTATGCGCTCCGGTGGTCCTTACAAGGTGACGGTATCTTACATCGGTTATCAAACGGCAATCTATACAGATATCCAGTTGCAACTGGGTGAAACTTATTCATTGAATGTAACCCTGCACGAAGCTTCGGAATTATTGGGAGAAATCACTATTACGGCCAGTAAGTCAAAGTTCAGTGCTGAAAAGACGGGAGCTACTACCAATATTTCTTCTGAACAACTCACCACATTGCCCAGCATTAACCGCAGTATCAGCGACTTTACCCGCATCTCTCCATATGCATCAGGAAACAGTTTTGGAGGCCGCGACGGACGCTCCAATACGTTCACGGTAGACGGTGCGAACCTGAATAACAACTTCGGCCTGTCGTCTGGTTTGCCAGGCGGTGGAAATCCAATTTCACTGGATGCCATTGATGAAGTACAGGTTGTGATTGCCCCATACGACGTGCGTCAGGCAAACTTTATCGGTGCAGGCATCAATGCCATTACGAAATCGGGTACAAACGCTTACAGAGGTAGCGCTTATATGTACTTCAATAATGAAGTGATGCGCGGTAACAAAATTGGTGATACTGATTTCGGTGTGCGTGCCGAAGAGTCCAAGACTGTTTACGGTGCTACATTTGGCGGTCCTATCATTAAAGACAAGCTGTTCTTCTTTGCAAATGTAGAGTATGAGAAGAGTCCGCAGCAAGTGATTACATGGCGTGCGGCAAAAGAAGGAGAAACTCCGAATAACTCTACGATTTCACGAACTACGGAAGCTGATCTGGCGGAATTTTCACAGATTCTGAAAGACAAATACGGATACAATACTGGTTCGTTCACAGATTTCCCTGCCGATGTCACCAACCTGAAGTTGCTGGGACGTATTGACTGGAATATCAATCAGGGAAATAAGTTGAGTGTACGCTATAACTTTACCAATAACAAAACCTGGGAAGCACCCAATGGAAGTTCGGGAAATACCGGGTATCGTTTGGCATACAACCGTGTTTCGGCATATTCCATGTCTTATGCAAACTCTTGTTATTCTTTGCAGAACATTGTGAACTCGGCTACTGCCGAATTGAACAGCCGTTTCTCTTCCAACGTTTCCAATCAACTGTTGTTTACATACAGTGACATGAAGGATGAACGCGGTACGAACTCCAGCCCCTTCCCTTTCATTGATATTATGGCCGGATACTACGAAAACGGTAATCAGATATTAGAACCTTACATGACTGCCGGTTACGAGTTGTTTACCTATAACAATCTGGTGAAAAATACGGTTATGACTATTGTGGATAACTTCACCTATTATTTGGGAGCTCACAAACTGACGGCAGGTGTCAGCTACGAACGTCAGAAAGCCGGGAACTCGTATATGCGTAACGGAACCGGATATTATCGCTATTCCAGCTTCGAGGATTTCAAGAATGGAGCTGCACCTGAGTCATTTGCCTTGGCTTACGGGTACAATGGTAATACAAAACCTTCTGCGGACGTGAAATTCGGCCAGTTGGGTGTTTATCTGCAAGATGAATGGAACATACGTGATAACTTTAAATTGACCGCCGGTATACGTATGGATAATCTCAGTTTCCTGAATGATATTATGCGTAATCAGGCTATCTACGATCTGGACTTCAACGGTATGCATATTGATACGGGGGCATGGCCTGATAGCAAACTGCAATTCTCACCGCGTGTGGGTTTCACCTGGGATGTGTTCAATGATAAGACTTTAAAAGTGCGTGGTGGATCAGGCTTCTTCACCGGACGTATTCCTCTGGTGTTCTTTACCAATATGCCTACCAACTCGGGTATGATTCAAAATCTGGTAAGTATTACGACCAGATATAAGGATGGTGTTGTAACCAGTCGCGATCCCCGCCTGGAATTACTGAAAGGTAATATGATAACAGACGTAAACCAGATGATTTCCACATTGGGACTTCCTACCTCTATCAGTCCGGAAGAAGGTGTGTTGCCAAGTTCCGTAGTGGGTATAGATCCGGACTTCAAAATGCCGCAAGTCTGGAAAACCTCATTAGCTTTGGATTACCAGCTGCCTGTATCTTTCCCGCTGACGGTTACACTGGAAGGAATGTTCTCTAAAGATATCAATGCGGTGCGCCAATACAACTACAACGTACAGGCTCCGGATAAAGATACATGGTCACGTTTTAACGGACCGGATGATCGTTACATTTATCCCGAAAACTTCCTGCAACACACGAATATCAGTAATGCAAACGTATTGACCAACACTTCCAAAGGTTGGGGATGGACAGGTAACATCACCGTAATGGCAGAACCCGCCAAGAATGTAAATATTATGGCAGCCTATACTCATACCGAGTCAAAGGAAATCAGTGGTATGCCCGGTTCGGACGCTAACTCTGCCTGGATAAACGTTCCATCCATTAACGGACCGAACAGCTCGGGACTCATGCGTTCGCAATATGTCACTCCCAACCGTGTAGTTGCTTCCATTAACTGGCGCGTACATTTGAATAAGAAGACATCTTCAAACTTCAGTCTCTTTTATAGCGGATATTCATCCAGTGGTTATAGTTTTATGTACTCTAATGATATGAATGGCGATGGTGTAACCAATGATCTTATTTATATCCCGAAGACTAAAGATGAAATCAAGTTCACGAGTGCCGAAGATGCAGATGCTTTCTGGAAGTTTGTGAATCAAGACCCTTATCTGAAGAAGCATAAAGGCGAATATGCCGAAGCTTATTCGGCACGTGCTCCTTGGGTGCACCGCTTTGATTTCCGTTGGAGTCGTGACTTCTTCGTGAAGATTGGCAAAACTAAGAATACGCTGCAACTCAGCCTGGATATCCTGAATATAGGTAACTTGCTGAACAGCAAATGGGGTGTAACGAAAAATATGTCCGGCGCTAATGGTGGACGAATTCTGACCTATAAGGGTAAGGATGAGAGCAACACTCCTATTTTCTATATGTACAAAGACAGTGATGGTAATTATCCTACCGGAAGCTTCACCCGAAACCTGAATTACAGCGAATGTTGGAAGCTTCAGATCGGTCTGCGATACGTATTCAATTAAAGCTTCAGAACGTATATTTATCAAAAAAAGAAAAGGTGCAACCGAAACGATCGGTTGCACCTTTTTGTATTTACAAGATATTAAAGGAGAGAGAATTTTATTTATTTTTTCTCCAGAGTTTACTCATATCTTCCAAAGTCTTGCCCTTCGTTTCGGGTACCCAACGCCAAACGAAGAAGGCAGCTGCAACACAGATGATGCCATACAAACTGTATGCGAACATCGGACTGAAGTCGTACAGTGCCGGGAATGTAGAGGATATGATATAGTTGAAAATCCATTGGAAAGCTACTGCAATAGCTACGGCTTTGCCACGGATGGTATTCGGGAAGATTTCTGAAATCAATACCCAGCAAATCGGTCCCCATGACATCATGAAGAATGCTGCGTATACAATTACGGAAAGTACCGGAACGATACCCTTGATTCCCATGCTGTCGCACATTGCCACTGCAAATGCACCTACTGCCATACCGATAGAACCGATAATCAGCAAAGGCTTACGTCCGAAACGGTCTACAGTAAAGATAGCTACAAGCGTAAATACAATGTTTACAATACCCATGATAACAGTTTGCATCATACCACCACCTTCAGCACCTGCGTTTTCAAAAATGCGCGGAGCATAGTAGAGTACGGCATTGATACCGATGGCTTGCTGGAATACGGAAAGCAAAATACCGATAACGATAACTGCTACACCGTAAGAGAACAGTTTCTCTGTCTTTTCCTTGGAAGTAGCCTTGATTTCTGCCAGAATTTCTTTTGCTTTGTTTGCACCATTCACCTTCTCCAGGATAGAGTATGCCTTTTCGTCCTGATGTACCAGCACCAGATAACGCGGAGTCTTCGGTACGAAGAAAAGAAGGAAGCCGAATAATGCAGCCGGGAATGCTTCCGAACCGAACATATAACGCCAGCCGGTTTGTACACTCCACATATCCGAAGCGGCATTCACTGACAATATACCTTCAGCACTCTTGTCGATAATAGGATTTGTGTGGTCGCCCATAATCAGGAAGTTGACGAAGTAAACCACCAACATACCGAAGATAATGGCAAACTGGTTACAAGATACCAGTGTTCCACGAATA
>ENA-OWRJ01003846-OWRJ01003846.1-human-gut-metagenome-genome-assembly--contig:-NODE-3846-length-10439-cov-2.396475_pt1 | contig 10439 bp, 6 predicted proteins | sample MGYA00248269_ERZ651897 | MGnify/ENA primary metagenome ERZ651897 (study PRJEB26924, sample SAMEA4378252) | human gut metagenome | biome: human gut; feature: human-associated habitat; material: faeces...
ATCAGGATGAGAAGCAGCAGATTGGAAAATATGCAGCTTCTCTGATCGAACCACATGATTTTGTATATCTGGATGCCGGTACAACGACAGCCTGCATGATTCCGTAAAGATGTTCTTCCTTATTTTTCAATAAAGCGCGGAGCGTGTCGAGTTGCATGGGGTTAACAAAAGCGATGCAGTTCCTTTTCATCTGTTCCAACAGAGAGTCCACCTTTAACCGCCGTTCCCGATATTTGCGGGAATCTTCTTCATCCCATCCGATAACAGACTCACCGTAAGAGGCAAGAATGGTAATTTGATGGTGTACGGCACTGATATCACGCCGGACCTGATGAATGGTGGTCACTTCCGACTCGATTTCACACACCCGTTTCCGTTCATGGAAAAGAATGGCAGCCATGCTGATGATGACTGCCATTAATACGAAGTAACCCAATAGGATTTTATATCGTATGTGTATTGTCATATTTAAATTAAACAAGTCAATAATACTTTTTTGCCAAAAATGCCGTTGTCATTTTTCCCTGATAACTATCGTGTCCCAGCTTTCCCAGTCGTTTTCGACATCCACCACAAGTTTGTCGGCCTTCGACAGGTCAATGGGTTCGTCCCCGTCATGGCTCTGGCTGCGTGATTTCGTACCCATTGCATAAAGGCGGTTGCGAACGATGCTGAAGCAACGCTCCGTTTCGGGTGTGGTTTCGGTGGAGAGGATTGTCCGTCCGTTCCCGTCCAGCGTGATGACGGTACGGGTGGCTTGCAAGGCCGCTTTCTCTTGCAGCGACACGTCCCAGTGTTTCAACACTTGACCTGTCTCGTCCAGTAGCTGCATCTGAAGGGTGGAGGCATCGTTTGCAGCATTGTTAGGTTCAACAGCCGATGCCACCCAGAAGCAGTCACCGAATACCGAACCTTTCTGCAACTTGATGGAGCTGTCGGGATATTTTTCCCCATCCACCTGCCAGTTCGTGTCTTTCCCGTCCAGGTAACCGTCGGAATTCATATCCAGAGGCAGTCCGGGATTCTCGGTATTGCCTGGGAACCAGTTTTTCAGCCTCACCTCATAGACAAGAAAAGCGTCGTCTTTGGTTGATCCGAAGAGACGTGCATCATACTCCGTATCAGGAGCCATACCGTTTACCGCATTTTTCAGGTTGAAGTCTTCGGGACTTTCATTCGAACGGAAACCGCCCAGGATAACCGTCCTGTTCCTGCGGGTCGATACCAGACGCAAGCCGGCTACCTTCGTCCCGCCTATCTCCGTCGGGATACGGGTAAAGTATCCGAACATGCCCGCCACTTGCCGGCGCAGGATGACCGCCCCGTCCGGCTACCCGGCGGGAGAATTTTCTGCGGTCGTTATCTCACCGTTCTCCACGTGCAAGATCCGGCTTCCGGCAAAGATTTCATCAGCGAGCCCCCCGTCCGGCACGGTAACGGTTTCGGTGTGCGTGAACGGCTTTCCGACCTCCACATCCTTGAAGGGGACATACCCTCCGTATGTGCCGCTTTGGTAACCGACGGCATATACCTGATAGTCTTTGCCATCCTCCAGCAGGTTTTCTTCTTTTAAGGTAACAACAGCCTTGCGTCCCTGCCTCGAACCGTCGGCATAAGGCCGGCTCACGATGTTTTGCGTGTCGTTCCACCCTTCCAGTGTGGTGTGGTACACCACCTCCGCCGAGTTGTCATCACGGATGATGACCAGGGCCACCTTGTCGATGGTCTGTTTGGGTGTGGCGCTTGAAGCCGTGCGCCGTGTCTGGGGCACGTTGTTGTCAAGATACGATTCACCGTCACTTTCCACCATAAGGGTGAACTCCTGCACCGGTCCTTTATCCGGCTCCTGTCCCTCGACGATCTCACTGCTGTTGTCGCATCCTGCGGCCAATAACAGCGCGAAAAGACCGGCTGTCCATATTCGCTTTTTCTTCATCTTGTTATTTTTTTCGATATTAAAAAAAGGGCCAAAGCAGTCGGAACAGTCTCCTGTGTCCACTTCGCCTTGGCCACCTTGGTTTATTAATTGTTCATCAACTTGAATGTCTGTACATCGTTTTCAGTCTGAACCTTGACGATATTCATACCCTGGCCCAGAGGCATGCGTACCTCCGTGCTGTTCGGTTGTTTGCTTGCCAGCACTTGGCCTGCGGCGGTAACAATCTGCACGCTCCTGATGGTTTCGCTTGCCGAGATGACAGCCTCGCCGTCCTTGGCGTAAGCCTTGATGTTGGAAAGGCTGATGCCGGTGCTTCCGCTTGCCTTTGACTTGGTCTGCGGAGCGGGTTGCTGTTCCATGTAATCACCGGTAGTCATCATGTCCGGAGTGAATACAATTGTCAGTTCTTTTGTCGGCTGAAGTGCTTCTACAAAGAACGATTGGGTAGGAGCTACTTTAGCAGATAAATCATTAGCACTGATTTCTGTCAATTTTTCGTAATCAACTACCGAATTTTCTGCTATATTGCTGTTAACCTTTATGAAAGGTTTTAGCACGGAACTATTGTGTGAGTTGCTTAAGAATGCAGCAACATTCAAATGGCTCACAAACGGATTGCCTAACAAATAGCGAGTTTGTTCTGCCTTTCCAGTTATTGTTGACTGTAGGGTATCAGCATCATATGTAAATTTTCCAACTTTAGACATGTCTCGTGGAATGACTATTGTTCCGGACAACTCTATTCCTGCATTATTAACCTTTTTATAAAGAGAGTCTTCTTTACCGAATATAATTTCTAAAGGCTCAGAGGTATTCACATATTGATTCTTTACCGAATTTACCGCAATGCCCTCTGCGGTATTGATTTTGTGATCCAATATAGTGCGAATCTGTTTCCAACCATCTTCCCAAATAGAAGTGATAATAAAGGGGACAGATCTGTTCACATTTCCTATAAGAGTATCTCCCAACAACGGATTTTTATAATCCTGTTGTAACGGCTCCTTGCTTCCACTTTTTTTGTAGGCAAAGAAATCTCCAGAGAAACTTTCTTTCAGAGGAATTGAAACCATATTTGATCTTTCCGGATAAATGTTCAATGCCACCCATGCTTTATTATAGGTCAACAGATTCTGATTTATCAATTCTGCTCCCGGTTTCAAATAAATTCCGTTACATTCATAAATACCTCTTCCTCGCTCCAAAATCGGATAATGAATTCCATTTGAATTGTCTATCGAATCTTTGGAAGGAATAAGAACATTCGTACATGCCCCTGGAACTCCGTTACTCCAGTTATCCCAATCGTTCCAATCTGAAGAGTTGGTTCCTTTCCAAATTGTATAATCAGGATGTACTTCTATTATCAGATTCTGGTACACGTCAATTCCTTCTTCACGGATAGTACAATTGTAATATCCAGGAGTTATATCAAATGAGGCTTTACCATCAATAAAAACATACTCGTTCTTTCCATCAAACAGTGTGTACTGTTTTTCCGGATCATATCCTGCTATTTCAATCTCAGCATATGTAGCGCCACAGGGTACATCAGCATTCAAAACAACAAGTTGTGTTCCGCACGGATTCTTGTCCAAGCAATCGGGGGTTCCATCGCCATCTGTATCAGATTGAACAAATGCACCGAATACCTGCAACTCTACCAATGCATCTACCAAACCTCCCATATCCAGTTGGATTTCATCAAAAGGTTTGGTCGGTGTTACTGTTATCAGTGATTTGCCTGAACCACCAATCAAGTCCAACGACAACACTTCTGGTGCTATGTCTTCATCACCAGTTGCAACACCATTCAAGTAGGTTCTGATACGCAATCCTCGTAACAAATCCACATTGCCCACAAATGTTTGTTCTTTTATCACAAAGCCGGCTTGATAACCGTGTTCAAAAACACGATTGGTCTTTATAGACAATGAGGTATTGGCCGCCACTCCTGCTACTTTCCCAATATATGCAGAGGTTGTCATATCCCCGTCTATCACATTGCAAAGATTCCGCATCGTTGCCCCTACGTTAGCAACACCACCGAAACCTGTACGTCCATAATTTATAGATGCACCATGTTGTGTTGCCGATAGCATTGTCAAACAAGCTGCTGAAGAAAATTGGTTCAAACATGTGCTTGTTGCCGGTTCTTCAAAGGCGTAGTAGATTCTGTATTTGCTGATATTCAAACTAAGTACGCCAGCTGTCCAAATTGAAACCTGATTGAACGGTTTGGTCGCCACAAAACTGAAACGCATTTGATTGTCTTTATTTCCGATTAAATCAGCTGTGACAGCATCATTCTCATCCACCGGAGATGATTCCTGCAATTCTCCATTCAAATAAGTTTTGATGACAAAGAACTTCAGCAAATCAGCAGACAGGAACTGATCTGTAGCCTGCATGACAAAACCCACACGGCGAGGATTTTCTTCAGAAGCATCATAAATGGTCGGGCTTTGTACGCCATAAATGCTTGTATTGCTCAACAAATCCAAGCCTTTGGTATATTCAATATAGTTGGTCAAATCTTCATCCACAACATTAAACGCCTTATCAGGGTCTAAGTCTGGTGAAATACACAACAAGCATCCGCCACCTTTGGGAGTAAACGGTTCTACACCATTACCAACTATCGGACGATTACATTCATAAGAGATACCTGTAGGCTTATTATTGATGATGACTTGATCCATACAATTTCCCTTTTCAGCCTGAATGATGTATTCACCTTGTACGGTCATATTTTCTACCAAACCAGTAGAAGAAACGGTAGCATTCGCTCCATCCGGTTGACTTATAATGCTCCATTTGATACCGTCTATTCCGCTCAACTGGTAAGAGTATTGAGAACAAACGGCTACATCTGCACTTAACTTCAAATCGCAATCATCTTCCACTTCAACGTCTGCACTACGTGTGAAGGCATAGAAAATCTTCGTGCCACCCAAATCTATATTTAAACCGCCAAACTGGATTTTTATCTGCTGGCAAGGTTTAGTTGTTACCATGCTGACTGTACTCTTTCCACCGCTCAAGGCAGACAAACCTAATACAGAGACAATCTTTTTGGATTCCACTTCATTATCATTTTCATCATAGGTAGTCAGCACCGTATTGTTGAATAGTTCGATGGCAAGTACCGAACCGCTTTCCACCATGAAGCCAATTTCTGTATTGGCTGGGATAGTTTCACCGGCATTGATGGTAACATGAGGGTCTGTCAACAAGCCACTGATAAGACCGAATCCTACACCATCTGCTTCTGAATTTTTTCCGACCAACCTTTCTTTCTGATCCGGCCAATTCCACATGGCACTTGTCCATTCACTGGCAAGACCATTTGTTCTATGACCATGAACTGATGCGCTTTCATAATGAAAAGTCTTGGTGATTGGCTTCAATTCATTTGCACCGACGAAAGCGTAATAAAGTCTCATTTGCTTGAAGGCTTCTACATTCACACCGGCTACAGCCAGACGCACTTCATCGAACGGTTTTGTAGTACGGATAGAGACTTTTGTCTTTCCATCAGCAGCGATGGTTATCAAGTTCAGATCCAGCAGACCACTTTCTGAGCCTTCCATGACTGAACTTTCCTGTTTTTCGCCATCAAGATAAGTTTCAACAACGAACATTTTCAGCACATCTGCCGTCAGTAAATTGGTACCATCCGATACGCTTTGTATTACAAACCCGGCTTCCAGATCTTTTCCTGAATAGTCGTTTGCAATATCCTTGATGGAAATAATCTGGTGGTATGCGACATCAATTCCTGCCAATCCGCTTAAACTGGCATAATTATCCGTGTTGGAATCCAACAGGTTCGCCAATGCCGATTCCATACCCACCGCATCGACCAGACTTTTGTCTATCTGGTTGATGACACAGTTCTTTCCCACCAGCGGAGTCAATTTTTCGGGCACAACTTCTGCCGCCCGCAGGGAACCAAACAGACAGAAGAAAGCCATAAGCAAGAAACAAATCTTTTTCATTTCTCAACAGTTTTAAGTTAATACTAAAATCCTTTATACTATAATTTTAATATAATGATATTGTTAATAATAGCATCATTTTCACTTAGTTACTATTACTTGCACTGCTTTCCACTATCCACTCTACATTTTGGGTGGTTGATGAACTGAAATCGGGTATCAAGAATTTGATACAGGTCTGTTCTCCTGTATTATAGGTTGTCAATAACCCGTTATGTTCATTAATTCGCCATGTATTCGCATTAGTGATATTATACAATGGAATGAGGGCATAATAAAGTGGTCCATTTGCATCAATCCACTCTGTTACTGGTATGTTAAGACTGAGTTGTTCAATCAACTGCGTCATCACATAATGATAGCTAAAATAAACTGCAACCTTTTTATCGGTTGTATTATTCCATTCCAATTCACCTGTAGGCTTTACCCTATAAGAGTTTGAAACGTTAGGGGTAAGAGCCTGTCCCACAAAGCCGGATTCCGGAGTGTTGATACCGCTGATTGCGATTGAAGAGGCAAACGAAAAGTCACTGCTTTTCGTTCCCAACAGCAAAAAGGTGAAATTAGGTTCGCTGGTTGTCGCATCATTGATCGGTTGGTCAGCAACAACCATTTCTCTGGATTCTACCGCATTTAATGAGAAATCCAAAGAGGTCGGTATCTTATTTATTGTGAAACTAATTTTACTGCTACGATCCCATACACCCAATGCTGAATTTTGCAAACCGTTTTGTAAGGCTTCCATTATTTCTTGGCGTGTAGATGTATAAGATCCAGGATTTTGGGTAATTCCATTATCAACATATCCATAGTCCTTTTCCTTTATCCCATTAAGTATAAAAGTTAGAATTGATTCGTTATTCTCATCGACTATCGCATTTAACAAATTGAACAGAGCTTTTGGTTTCTCCTTACCTGTCTCGTTGGCGAACTTTCCATGCCAATTGGAGGCTTCACCTCGCTTCCATTGTTGGCTCAAATACTCTTGAGTCCAATAGGGATTCTCCTTTGTATAAACCTCCCAATAGCTATCCTTGTTTGCTTCCCACCAAGTAGCCAAAGCACTACCTGACTTAATAAAACTCTTTTCAAGCAGATAGGCATTGGGAAAGACAATGTCGCGAATCAGCAATGCCTTGAAACTTTTACCCATCTCGCTTGTCATGCCGGAGAACAGTTTCTTGCCTATTCCCAACGAATGATTTTCATCCAGCATACTTGCGTAGTATTTCTCCGAATAATCTTTTCCTTCTGCTTCTATGTCCTCCGGTATGCCGTAACCGCCAATGATGTGGCGAGACGCAAGACGACGAAGCATAACAGGGATTTGCCATCTCGTTGTATTTTGATCCGTTGGCACAGTAAATGTCTCAGAAAAGAAATAATACATATTGGTTTCACGGAACATGTCATTATCGGGAGCAGCGATGCGAGCCGTAGTCTTATCGTCTGTGCCGGTCAGCTTCTCTTGCGGTATGTTACCCAGATACACAATGGTATATGTTCCGCCACGTTCCAAATCTTTCCGATAGGTGCCTCCATAATACGGCCATTCCAGCCCTGTTCCTTCGGTATCGTCCAAGATTGTTTTAGTTTCTACCAGTGCATTATCTTTATACAGCAAAGTTTGTACCCGATAAATCGAGTTGCTGATTCCATCCACCGCAGCACGAGTCTGCATAGCCTCTTGCGGAACGAACGATACACGAACATATCCTTCGGGAACATCCGCCTCTGTTTCGGTATTCACCGTATTTCCCTCTTCTCCGAGCAGGTAATCTTCACTACAACCGGTCAAGGCAGAACCGCATAATGCCAATCCTGCCAATAGTATATATAGATGTTTCATGCCTTTAATCTGTTTTTTGTTATAAACCGCCATTCCAATCTCCTTCCTGATTTATATTGCCTTGGTTATCTCCAAATGAAACCGTGATTTTTGAACCGTCGCCAATCGTCAAGATGGTGCGGCGATTGGGGTAGATGGGAAATAGCTCGCTTGTTGAATACGTTTTTTCTTGTATTGTAATGGAAGTCATACCTGTAACTTCCGGCTCAGCAGCCTTGTAGTTTATCTTTTCATTGTCTGGAATATTCGAAGCTTCATAAGACTCGTACGCTTTTGTTGTCGTACATGGCAGATACACCATGTAGCCTTTTATCTCATTAATAAAAGCACCTCCACTAAATTCAATAGAAATTTCCGGATTAGAATTATGACTTGCAAAATCACTGCAATGATTTTGTGTACCGCTTTGTGTTTCAATTATCTGTGATAAATACAGATGATAATAGTCGGTATTTATCGTGCAATTTGCCGGTATGCTTTTTATATTATCTGCCCCTGTGGAGAAAACTACGGCTCCCATTTGGCGAGTCAGAACTACTTCCACCGGAACGAATTGATCGAGTTGCGAAGCTATTTCGCCTCCGGCTCCGTAAATCATAAACTGATCTTCTCCATCTGTGGGATAAGGGGCATAATTATTTTCATCTAGAGCTGCAATGTAGCAAGTTGTATAGAGAGATTTAGCTGCTTCAAGTTCTACGCCATTATAATAATCTGCGTTCCAAGACATTACTTTGGCTTTCTCCGCATAAGCTTTTTCATACGCCACTATGATATAAATGTAATTATTCTGTGTTCTATCAAGATTATCAATCGTAACGTAGCCTTCTGTAATTTCAACAGGTTCCCTGTCAAGTTTGAAATTGGGATAAGGATTATCCGGATCGGTTTGACTATCTTTAATTTGATCTTTGAACAGATAGAGCTTGGCTCCATATTTACTGAAGTCTATGTTCTCTATACCGTTTGCCGCACGGGTGCGCAGCCCCTCTATTCCACCTATATGGAACGTGACGGAGGATAGCTTGCCCCCGTTGGTTTCTGTTCCTATGGTATCTTCCGAGCAGGATGTCCAAAATGCAGCCATTAGGAGCATTAGCAACCCAGAGAGGATTCGGCTGTCATATATCTTTTTCATTGTCATATCGCTTTAATTTATTGCACAATCAGGTCAGGACCTTCTACGTCCGCTTCCCAGTTTACTTTTATTTTCAGATTATTCTTCACTAAATTGTCATAAGTCCCCTCCATCAAAATCCAGATGTTTTCAAGTAGGGTTATTTTGAAATCCTTTGAGATTTGTGTTACCGTTGCATCCGGACCAGCCGGTACTTCCTTGTCGGCACTGCGTACCAAATAACGGGATTTTTTTCCGTCTTCATATTCCAATTCGATATAGACATACGAGTTCTCAAAACGCAGCATGTCAGCGCAAAGGCGAATCTTCCCATCAGTATCAGGTGTAGCGGTCGCTACCTTCACTTCGTTAATTTCTTTCTCGAAAGGATTGCAATAACCAATCTCCGGAATAACTTCCATTCCTATTGGAGCCTTGTCCGTATATCGCTCTATCAGCAGGGTCGCTTTTGTCACATTTTGTGAAGTCATCTCGCTCAATGTGATGTCAAGACGTCCTGTCTGACGGCGAATGTCTGCGCCGTAGCTGGTATATTGGTCTTCATCATCTCCTACAATGATACCGTTTGTGATACCTCCAGTTAAATAATGGTTGTTTGTCGGGTCAATTAAAGCATTAGATCCATCTTGCGGATATGGCTCAGTACCGCCAAAAGCATCCAAAAATCCACCGTAGATTTCCTGCGTAACATTTTCATTGAAGGTCGGCACTTCTGGTGGTATAGATACAGCAATGGAAGCAAGTCTATCAGGTCCTAATTTTTCATTGAGGTTCTGAAGCACCTTGCCGGTATAATCAAAATTCGGCTTCACGCCATTCGAATTATAGGCATACGCATAAAGCCGATAAAATTTTCCTTTTTCAGGCACAAATTCAGCCGCTGCCGTATATCTCTTCTCCTTAAAAATATATCCTGTTTCCGTACTATAATCTTTGTTGACAAAACTGAGATCCACACTTTTTTTGAGTGCATAATCCTTATTATTCCGAGCATCCGACTCAAAAATGAGAAGGAGGCCCTTATCTACCACACATGTTCCAGAGGCATTAGTTTCACCATTGCCCACAACTTCACCCGTTCGTGCGTTCGACCTGGGCAGCGAAATTGTTATCATACATTTACCGTTTTCTCCGGTTGTTGTTCCTGCACCTCCCGATTCCATTATATCGTCGCTGCACGAAGAAGCGAACAGGGCCAGCAGGCATCCGCATAAAAAGAAATATCGTTTCATGTTATTCCGTTGTTTATTGTTCGTTAATCTGCCCATTCCAAATTTCCTTTCCAATCCCAGTTAGGAGATACGGTGATTACAATATTGCCATCTTCTCCCTCTTCCGGCCAGTCTATCGGCGCATCTTTTGTACCTATCGGGTAGAACCAGTTGGCGTTGATGGGGAAGCGGTAGGCTTCGCTTGTGGTGATGATACCGGTACCGCCTTCTGTTCCGCCATTGGTATTAGTATCTTTGTTTTTCACCCGCTTTGCCTGTATGACCTTGCCGTCTGCATCTG
>ENA-OWRJ01003862-OWRJ01003862.1-human-gut-metagenome-genome-assembly--contig:-NODE-3862-length-10403-cov-2.945207_pt1 | contig 10403 bp, 10 predicted proteins | sample MGYA00248269_ERZ651897 | MGnify/ENA primary metagenome ERZ651897 (study PRJEB26924, sample SAMEA4378252) | human gut metagenome | biome: human gut; feature: human-associated habitat; material: faeces...
GGCGTCACGCCCCGCCACGTTCTGGTATCCGAAAGCCGGGAACGTCGCTGGCTGGGACTGATGCTGGATGATGAGAAGACCGTCTGGCTCATGAAGGAGCGCGGAGCCGGACTGCCGCCGGCATTGCTGCCGCTGTCCATACCGCATTACGAGCCTGACAGCATGGATTGCAAGCTCATCTTCGACCCCCTCTACCTCACGGCCGTCGTATCGGACGCGACACACCTGCATGCCGCTGTCTACAAGCTGCCGCAGGCACTGACGGACACGCCGCTTCTCCCGTTACGGACCTTTTCGCACCACATGTCCCGTGCCCAACGCGTCTGGCAGCATCACCTTGCCGACACCATCTTCCCCTTCCGCCTGACGTTCACCCATGAAGACCGGGAGTCCTTCTCGCCCGAGATCACGCTCTCTCCCCGCTGGGCTTCCCTTGCCCTGCCGTTCTGCCTGGTACTGGCCCTGCTCCATGGCCTGCGTCTCGCACGGCGGCATGAACTCACGGGCAGCCGCTGGCTTGAGGTCGGCATGGTCCTGGGGGGCGGCATCTTCAGCCTGATCCCTCTGCTGCTCCTTGACGAACGGAGCTGATGCCGGCAGGGGCCCCCTGTTCCTGAAAGGCGGGACAGCCTGGCTGTCCCGCCTTTCTTTTGCCGGCCGTAACGCCCCGTGGAAGCGTAAAGGCGGCACCTTCTATCTCCGCTTGCCGAACTGCCGGGCGCTCTGCCGCCCCGGGAGCCTGTCCGAACGGTACCGGAGAGGCAGACGGACACCGCCTTCGTCGGATGCGGCCGGGACTGCCGGACGGAATCACGGCCATAAGACGGCGCGAACGCCCTTGCGCGCATCCGGGGCATCCGTCCGCCGAGTACGTTTTCCCACCACTGCAATCTTCCGCCACGACGGCAAAAAGGCCGGAGCGGGGTCCCTGCTCCGGCCTTTTCTGAAGGAAGGTTTGCAGTCGGGGCACGGACCACCCGTGCCCCTTGCGAATGAGTGCTGTGCTCGGATGAGCTACTTCATGTCGACGGCCTGTACCCAGATCACAGCATCCTGGGACAGTTCCTTGCCGTCGTGCTTCTTGTCGGGACCGACACCGAGGGCCGCGAAGCCCCACCAGCCGGCCTTGGGGATGCCGAAAGTGAAGACGCCGTTGGCATCCGTCATGATGGCCTGCGTCACCATGACGCCATTGGGATACTTGACGGAAGACTTGGCCGACAGGCCGTTCTTCTTGAGGTTCGGCTCATGGCTCATGTATTCCACTTCCACCTCGGCACCGGCCACGGGCTTGCCGTTGGAAAGCACCTGGCCCTGGAAGACGTTGCCCGTCCACAGGCCGTAAGGCTTGGCCAGGGGCACGATCTCGCACGGCAGGCCCGCCGGCGTGTTCCAGTTGCCGGGGATGCCGCCCACGTTCACCAGCAGCTTGGTGATCTGCTGCATGTAGACGTCTTCTTCCTTCTCATAATAGTAGCCGGGCACCATGACGAACATGTAGTCACCCATGCTGCGCAGCTCCTTGCGCGGCACCAGGGCGGAGAAGGCCGGGGCGCTGGAGTCCGGGTTCTTCCAGGTGATCTCCTTCAACAGGGGTTTGAAGTCGATCTTTTTGGCCTCACCGTCACCGCGCTGGTGCAGGGCATAGAATTCCTTCACGCCCCCCATGTCCATCATGTGGCCGGCTTCGGCAGGGTGGGTGAAGACGATGCGGAAATCCAGATCGGCGGCTTTTTCCAGAGCGGTCTGCGGCGTATAGGCCATCATGAAATGGGCCTGGGCGGGGGCGGCAAGCAGCAGGGCGCCGGCAAGGCCCAGCGCGGCAAAGGACATTTTTTTCATAGCAACCTCGCTTATGTTTCTGTGGGACGATCCGGGCTACTGCACGATCTTCTTGCCGTCGAGCTCGATGGAATGGCCTTCACCGCCATCGAACATGACCTTGTAGTCCCCTTCGGGCTTCGGGAAGGAGACCTCGCTGTTGCTGTCCAGCTTGAGCTCCCGCAGCACGTCGCCCTTGGCGTCCTTGATCTTGATGCTCACGCCCGAAGCGGACGAGCCGTCAGAATATCCCCCCTGGCACGAAACGGTCCCGTCACCATTGTCGAAGCAGTCGAAAATGGCGCTGTGGGCAAAAGCCGCGCCGGGCAGGGCCACCGCGGCGGCCAGGGCCAGGGAAGCAAACAACCTGAACATAGATTCCTCCTCATGCACAAACAGGGTTTGGGGTTATGGACGGGCGGGGCCGGCAACGGGGCCGGGCTTTTGCTGTTCCTCCCCGGCCGGTACCAGTGCCAGGAGCAACAGCAGGACAAGGCAGAAGCCGTAGTAGGCCCACATGGCTTCAAAGCCGCTCAGGCCGAGCCAGGATCCGCCTGTGAACACCAGGGTGGCCACCATAAGGCCGACGGTCATCTGGAAAAGGATGGAAAAGAGCATCCAGCGCGTGGACAGCGTCTGTGTCTTCACCATGATGGCCGCAGGCACGCACGGCGGATAAAGAGCCATGAACAGCATGAGCGCCAGGGCATGCAGGGGCGTGAAACCGCTCACCGAGGCCATGCCTTCGCCGATGCTCATCCCGTCCAGGCCATAGATGGCGCCCAGCGTCGCGGCACTGTTCTCCTTGGCAGCCAGGGCGGAAAGCAGGGCCACATTGATGCGCCAGGTGAAGCCAGCTCCGGCAGTGACGCTTTCCAGCGCCTTGCCGGCACGTCCCAGGAAGCTGTCCTCGAAACGTTCCTGGCGGATCTCGCGCCGCAGGGTCTTGCGTTTGCCGTCGATCTTGCGCAATTCCCCGGCCAGCAGCTTGCCGTCCTTGCCCTGGCGCAGGGCCACGGCGGCATAGACGGGGTTCTCTTCCAGGGCCGCCTGGTTGACGGCATTGGCCTCGGCCTGCGTCAGACCGCGTTTCCGCTCGCGAAGATCCTCCTGATAGAGCAGGAGCGGTACGATGTCCGCGGCCTCAAGACGCCCCTTGAACGAGGTCTTGTCCACCGCTGCCAGGAAGGCCTGCTCAAGGGCCTTCTGCTGCCCCTCATAATGGGCGAGCCGTTCGGCCGGCAGATCGGGAAAATTGATGAGGGCGAAGATGATGACGGCCACGGCCACCACAACGGAACCGATCTTGCGCAGGAACATCCAGATGCGGTCCACGGTCTGGCGGATGACCCCGTAGACCGACGGCATGTGGTAGATGGGCAGCTCGATGATGAACGGGGCGGGATTGTGCCCGCGCAGCAGGGTCAGGGAAAGGATCTTGGCCACGATGAGGCCCATGAGCAGCGTCACCGTCCCGATGAAGAACATGGCCCAGCCCGCGTGGCTGCTGAAAAAGGCCCCCACCAGCAGCAGATACAGCGGGACTTTGGCCAGACAGTTCATCATGGGCACGATGAGGATGGTGGCCATCCTGGCCCGCTCATCGGGGATGGCACGCGTGGCGATGACGCCGGGGATGGCGCAACCGCCCACATAGACACCGCCGAGGATCAGGGGCAGCGTGGACTGGCCGTGCAGGCCGAAACGGTGGAAGATCCTGTCGAGGATGAAGGCGATGCGCGCCATGTAGCCGGAATCCTCAAGGATGGCCACCAGGGCGAACATGATGACGAAGATGGGCAGGTAGTTCAGCACTGCCGTGATGCTTTTGACGATCCACAACCCCAGCGCCGTCAGGACGGGATCTTCCAGAAAGCCCTGCTGCGGCAGGACGGCGGCGGCCCAGACCTCCAGCTTGCCCCAGACCGGCCAGACCTGGGCGGCCAGATAATTGCCCAGCGTGACGGAGGCCTGGTAAAAAACGAACAGTATCCCCAGCAGGATGAGCGGGCCCCAGAAACGGTGGCAGAGGACGGCATCCACCTTTTCCGTCACCGAGGTGACGAACTCCAGGCGTTCCGAGCAGCGTGCCGCGATGTCCCGCGCCTGGGCGAAACGGGCATGGGCGATGCTCCTGACCATAGCCTCACCGTGCCGCGTCGCCCAGGACTCGCGGCATTGGCGGATCAGGGCGGCGATGCGGCCATCTTCCGTATCCACGGAAGCGAGCAGCCCCTCGGCAAGGCTGTCCTGCTCCAGCAGCTTGATGGCGAACCAGCGGGAAGGGTACCCCTTGATCCCTTCCTGTGGCAGCAGGCGTGTGATTTCCCGGATATCCGTTTCCAGCTCGCCGTAATCGACGATCTCCGCGCTGCCGGAACGGCCGTGACGCGCGGTGATGGCGCTGTACAATTCCTGCTTCCCGATCCCCTTGCTGGCCTGGGCCCGGATGACCGGGATGCCCAGCGCCCGGGAAAGGGCATCGGCATCCACCCGTATCCCCCGCTTCGCCGCCACGTCCATCATGTTCAGCACGGCCAGGGTGGGCCGACGCATCTCCAGAAGCTGTAGGCAAAGATACAGGCTTTTTTCCAGCGTCGAGGCATCGAGCACCGCCACGATCTGTGCCGGATCCTCTTCCACGATGAACTGCCGGGCGGCCATCTCCTCCGGCGACCAGGAAGCCAGGCTGTACGTCCCGGGCAGGTCCACCAGCTCGACGCGCGTGTCGCCGCACACGAAACTTCCCGCCTTTTTCTCGACGGTCACACCGGGGTAGTTGGCCACATACTGGCGGGCGCCGGTGAGCATGTTGAAGATGGTCGATTTGCCGCAATTGGGCTGCCCGGCCAGAACGGTAAGGATCTGTTCCATGACTTGGCTCCTTACCTTGCCGGGCACGGAGAGCAGGAATCCAGCTCTATATGCCTGGCCTCACCGCTGCGAAGTGCCACATGATAGGATCCGATCTGCACGTGGATAGGATCCTGGAGTGGTGCACGCCTTACAAACAGAAAGCAGATACCCGGACAAAATCCCATGTCACTGAGACGTTGCCCCAGCATACCTTTTGCCGTGACCCGTTTTACCGTGCACCGGGACATGGAGTGGACGTCGTCAAGAGTCATACAAGATCCTCCTCAGCGGCAGGTAGGCCCCGCACGACTCAAGTATATGATGAAAATGAAATTCAATGTCAATATGGCCACGAGAGAAAAATTTATGATTTGATTATAACATAATGTATTTATTTATTTTTTTATTCCACTATCCGCAAGGCTGATTCCTGATTCCCTGAAAACTGCAAAAAGATCCGCTGCCTTGCAGGATCCCTGACGCCCAGCGCATGCCCGGCACATGGACAAGACGGACAGAACAACGTATGTATGCTGAGCTTTCCTGTCCCCGGCCCCGCGTCTTTCCCGGAGATCCATCCCGGGAGGGCCGCTCCGCCGCCCGGGACGTAACTGCAGAACGGGCTTTGCCGGTGCGGCCGCGAGGTCCCGGCAACAGGCCCCGAAGGAACTAGCCATGAGCGAGACTCCCCGCCACATCCACTGCGTCAAACCCGAACACACCGGCGCGCGCGTCACCGTGCGCCTCCAGCCCGAGGACCACTGGCTCTCCATCCCCCGCCCCAAGACCTCCCGCCAGCTGCTGACGGCCCTGGGGCTGGCCGAAGAATGCGCCCTGGTGGCCCGCGACGGCGAACTGCTCACCCCCGACCGCCAGATCTGGCCCAACGACGAGCTGCTGGTCCGCAAAGTCGCCAGCGTGGGCTAGGCCCGCGGAGGCCGGTCATGCCCGCGCGTGGCGCCATCCTCGCCTACGTCAGGGAAAAGTTCGGCACGGAACCGGAATACCCCTGGGCACGGCATCCGCACTATGCGGTCCTGCGGCAGCAGGGCGGCAAGTGGTACGGCCTGATCATGGACGTGCCCGGGGACCGGCTGGGCCTGGGCGGAGACGGGCAGGTGGAGGTCATCAACCTGAAGTCCGGCGGCGTACTGGACCTGCTCATCGGCGGGACGCCGGGCATCCTGCCCGCCTACCATATGGACAAAAGGAACTGGGTCTCCATCCTCCTGGACGGGGGCATCACGTCCCGGGAGCTGTTCGCGCTCATCGACGAGAGCCACGCGCTGACCGGCGGCAAGGGCAGCGCCCCCCGCCGTGCCGGCAGGCCCCCCACGAGATGACATGCCCGGGACAGGGCCGGGAAGGCCCCCTGCCCTTCCAGCCCCTCGTATCGACATTTGCCCCGTTGCATGGTACTTGCGGCAGATGTTCGATTTTGCATTCAACGCGCAGCGTTTCGCCGTCTACCTGATCCCCACCCTGCTCGGCATCATCATGCATGAAGTGGCCCACGGCTGGATGGCCTCCCGCAGGGGCGACCAGACCGCCCGCTTCATGGGCCGCCTGACCCTCAATCCCGTCTCGCATTTCGACGCCCTGGGCGCGGCCGTGTTCCTGCTCACCAGCCTGGGCACGGGCTTCATCTTCGGCTGGGCCAAGCCGGTGCCGGTCAACGTGCGCAACCTGCGCGACCCCGCCCGCGACATGATGTGGGTGGCCCTGGCCGGGCCCGTGACCAACTTCCTGCTGGCCATCGGCTTTGCCCTGGTCCTGGGCGCTGTGGTGGCCTTGCTGCCCGGCCCCGACATCTCGGACACCACGCGCTACTTCCTGCTCATGCTGGTGGCCGGGGTGAACATCAACCTCTGCCTTGCCTGGATCAACCTGCTGCCCATCCCGCCGCTGGACGGCAGCAAGATCGTGGCCTATTTCCTGCCGCCGCGCGCCGCCTGGGCCTATATGAGCGCCGGGCGCTACGGCTTCATCATCCTGGTGCTCCTGCTGGCCACGGGCCTTTTGGGGCACATCCTCGGGCCTCTCATCGGCGGAGGCAGCGATCTGCTGCTTTCGCTTGTCGGTATCAAGTAAGTAACGGAACTTCTAAAGGAATCTTGCAATGAGCACTGTTCGTCCGCGTACGGTTTCGGGCATGCGTCCCACCGGGCCGCTCCATCTGGGTCACTATTTCGGCGTCCTCAAGAACTGGGTGGAACTCCAGAACAGCGAGGAAGCCTACTTCTTCGTGGCCGACTGGCACGCCCTGACCAGCGATTATGCCGACCCCTCCAACATCGCCACCAACGTGGAAGAAATGGTCAAGGACTGGGTGGCCGCCGGCCTGGACCCCGAAAAGTGCGTCATCTTCCGCCAGAGCTCCGTCAAGGAACATGCCGAACTGAGCCTGCTGCTCTCCATGATCACCCCTGTTTCCTGGCTGGAGCGCAACCCCACCTACAAGGAACAGCAGCAGCAGATCACCAACAAGGACCTGGGCAACGCGGGCTTCCTCTGCTACCCCGTGCTCATGGCCGCGGACATCCTCATGTACCGGCCCCACGGCGTGCCCGTGGGCGAAGACCAGCTGCCCCACATGGAGCTGACCCGCGAGATCGCCCGCCGCTTCAACTACCTCTACGGCGGCACCTTCTTCCCCGAGCCGCAGGCCATGCTCACCCCCGCGGCCAAGTGCCCCGGCCTGGACGGCCGCAAGATGTCCAAGAGCTACAACAACGGCATCTTCCTGCGTGACACAATGGCCGACATCGAGCCCAAGGTGCGCGGCATGTTCACCGACCCGGCCCGCCTGCGCAAGAGCGATCCCGGGAACCCGGACGTCTGCAACCTCTTCCCCTACCATGTGCTGCTGGCCAGCCCCGAGGAGCAGGCCGAGATCCGCACCGGCTGTACCGGCGCCAGCTTCGGCTGTGTGGAATGCAAGAAGCGCTTCCTGAAGAACCTGGAAGCGTTCCTGGCTCCCCTGCAGGAACGCCGCGCCGCTCTGGCCGCCCGTCCCGGCGCCGTGGCCGAGATCCTGGCCGCCGGCAACGAACGCGCCCGCGCCTTCGCCTCCGCCACGCTGGCCGAAGTGCGCGCCAAGATGGGGCTGTAAGCGCCTTGAAGTGGGTAGGTATCGACTACGGCCTGGCCCGCACGGGCCTGGCCGCCACCGACCCGGAAGGCATCATGGCCTATCCGCTGACCACCATCCGTCTGGCCGACTACGCCAACCGCAAGGAATTCCTGGCGGCGCTGGCCGGACGGATCCTCGAGGAGCGCCCCGACGCCGTGGTCATGGGCCTGCCCCTGCTCACCGACGGCACCGAGAGCATGACCACCCGGCAGGTGCGCAACGTCACCGAGCGCCTCAAGCGCCGCGTGCCCCTGCCCTTCTATTTCATGTCCGAGCTGCTCAGCTCCGAGGCCGCCGAGCACGAACTGCGCGAGGCGGGCCGCACGGGCCGCCGCTGCAAGGCCGTGCTGGACCAGCAGGCCGCCGTGCGCATCCTGGAGTCCTTCCTTTCCCTCAGCCCTGACCAGCGGAGACCGGCATGAAGACCGTACTGCGCATCGTGGCTGTCCTTTTCCTGCTGGCGGCTGCCGCTGCCGGCTGGGCGGGATACGAGGCCTGGACCTTCCTCAAGACGCCCCCGGCCACACCGGGGCAGGAAGCCTTCTTCGACGTGGAGCCCGGCGCCAATGTGCGCCGCGTGGCCGGCAAGCTGGAAGAACGCGGGCTCATCACCGATGCGCGCAAGTTCCTGCTGCTGGCCCGCTACAAACAGTGGGACAGCCGCCTGCAGGCCGGACGCTTTGCCCTCAATACGGGCTGGCTGCCGGAACAGGTGCTGGATACCCTGGTCAACGGCCAGCCGGTGCTGTTCCGCGTCACCGTGCCCGAGGGCCTGACCTGGTGGCAGACCGGCAAGGTGCTGGAAGACGCCGGGCTGGTGCGCTTCGAGGACTTCCGCGCCGTCATCACGGACCCGGCCTTCTTGCGTCATTACGGCATCCCCTTCGATTCGGCCGAGGGCTTCCTCATGCCGGACACCTACCTGCTCAAGAAGGCCGACGTGCCCGACAAGGCCCAGGCCCGTGCCGTGGCCGGCCGCATGGTGGACAATTTCTGGCGCAAGGGCGACGCCCTCTGGCCCGGCGGCAAACGGCCCTCCCGCGACGAGCTGCGCCGCCTGGTGATCCTGGCCTCCGTCGTGGAGAAGGAGACCGCCTTTGCCGACGAGCGGCCGCGCGTGGCCGGCGTCTATGCCAACCGCCTGCGCATCAACATGGCGCTCCAGGCCGACCCCACGGTCATCTACGGGCTGGGGCCCGGCTTTGACGGCAACCTGCGCCGCCGCCATCTGGACGACGCCAACAACATCTACAACACGTACCAGCGTCCCGGCCTGCCGCCCGGCCCCATCTGCTCGTTCGGCGCCAGTGCCCTGGCCGCGGCCATCACGCCCGAAGAGCACAAGTACCTCTATTTCGTGGCCATCACCGACGGCGGCCGCCACGCTTTTTCCACCAACCTCGACGATCATAACCGCGCCGTGCGCCAGTACCTCAAGAACCGTCGCGCCCAGCGCCAGCAATAACAGGAAGGCAGGTCATGAAGTATTTGATCATGGAAGATTTTTCCGGCCAGCCCGTGCCCTTCATCTTTCCCCGCCGCGTGGACCACGCCGACATGCGCGACCAGCTCCCTTACGGGCAGGTCCTCTCCGCCGGTGTGGTGGAACACGGCCCCGAGGGCTTCGTCTGCCATGGCGGCAACGCCGAACTCAATGTCAAAGCCCGGCCGGAGGAAGACGCGGCCATCATCACCGAGGCCCTGCGCGTACGGTAAGGCCATATCTGCGAAGGACGGGGAGGCATCTTTGAGGGGGGACCCTCTCAAACTCCCCTTCCCCAGCGCGCTTTCATAGAAGGACATCCCTCCAGCTCATTGGAGGGCATATCCCTGTCAAAAGCAAACGCGCCCGCGAGAACCCTGTCTCGTGGGCGCGTTTTATCGTTTCCGAGGAAAATATCCTCCCCCCTTTATCAAGCGCCGGGGAAGGCCTTCGTGTCGGGGGCCAAGAGGCCCTACCCGTTGCACGATGCAGAAAGCTACGGGCATCGACAGCAATGATGAGGGATTCCCCCCCAAAAAAATTACATTCAGCGGTCAAAAAAACCGCTGACCGTCCCTTCCACTATCCCGGCGCCACCGAAGCCGTGGGCGTCCAGCACCTGCATCACCTGCGGCCGCAGGCCGTCAGGCAGGGCAGCCACCTGCAGGACAGGGCCCGGCGTCAGGCGCAGACGGAAATCCCCCAGGCCGGGCAAGGCGGCCAGGTCGGCTTCGGCAGCGGCCAGACGGGCCAGCAGGGCCGGTTCAGGATGCATGCCGTAAGCCAGCCGGGTCAGCAGGCAGGGCCGGGCGGCCTGCTGCGGATCGTCCAGTCCCCAGGCCGCGCCCAGGTCGCGCAACTCCTGTTTGCGGAGCCCGGCCAGCGCCAGGGGCGAGAGCACGCCCGCCTCGCGCACGGCCCGCTGTCCGGGCCGGAAGGCGGTCAGGTCGTCGGCATTGCTGCCGTCACAGAGGACGCGGCAGCCGCCCGCGGCGGCCAGGGCTTCGCGCAGGCGGCGCATGAGGGCCCGCTTGCAGGCATAGCAGCGCTCCCGGCTGTTCAGCGCCACTTCGGGGAGGGGAAGGGGATCGTGCCGCACTTCCAGCAGGG
>ENA-OWRJ01003863-OWRJ01003863.1-human-gut-metagenome-genome-assembly--contig:-NODE-3863-length-10400-cov-2.592750_pt1 | contig 10400 bp, 9 predicted proteins | sample MGYA00248269_ERZ651897 | MGnify/ENA primary metagenome ERZ651897 (study PRJEB26924, sample SAMEA4378252) | human gut metagenome | biome: human gut; feature: human-associated habitat; material: faeces...
TCGGTAAAGAGAAGAAGAGCAGAATTATTTCGGAAAAAGAAAAGCGTATTACAGCATATCACGAATCAGGTCATGCGATTTTATTCCATGTTCTTCCTGATGTTGGACCGGTTCACACTGTTTCAGTTATTCCAACAGGAGCAGGAGCAGCAGGTTATACAATGCCATTACCTGAAAAAGATGAAATGTTTGATACAAAAGGACATATGATTCAGGAAATAATGGTAGTACAGATAATGATAATGACAATAATATTGGTTTGCCAGAAGGAAGTAATATAGCAGATACACTTGATAAAAGACTTACGGTTATGTTGAATCAATACTATGGAGATTTTAAAAATATTTATACATTTATTGATTGGTATAAAGATCAATGTAAGTATATGAATAAAACTACGGATGCTAATTATAATTGCGATTGGTGGTTTAATAATAGTGAGGGCTCTGATTATCATATTAAACAAGCATATTTAACATGTATGACACAAAATAATCAGTTTGATAAGTTGGAAGATGATATTTATAAAAAAATAAAAGATCAAAATATTATTTTTAATGATAACAAATATTGGTATCCAGATTTATATGTTAATTTTCATGTATTTCCAAATAGTAATGGAAAGTATTTTATCTATGCATCTCCTTCAAGTGGTGCAAGTAATGGAGGAGTTTATCTTATTTATTATGATCAATCTTGGTATGTTACTAAAAATAAATCATTTAGAGAAAGTGATTTTTTAAATGTAGACAGTATAAAAAATGCTGTAAGCAATACAGATCAATGGTTAAAAATTGAGTAGGAGGGATGAATATGAAAAATACAAAAGGTATGACACTTATTGAAGTAATCATCTCTCTATTAATTATTAGTACAGCATCTTTAATTATTGTGGTTGGTTTTGTTACTGCACTTAATCTTTTTACAGATTCTAATCATTATAAAGATGTAACAAATAAACAACAAAAAGCTTTAGTTGATGAAGAAAATAAAGATACAGATATTGATGTGGATGATACTTTAGCTAATTATTCTATTACTGTTAATGAGAGTGGTAATCCAATTATCGTCAATGGTACTTATAAAAAGGCGACAAGTAAAACATATAAGGATGTTAATCTTTCAAATTTTATTCCATCTATCCAAATTAGTGAAACTGTAAAAGGAAGAAATATTTATAAAAATTATTGCAAAATGATGCAAGAATTTTCGAATTATTTAAAAGAGCAAGGAGTCACGTCGGATGATAAATTATTTGAAGGAAAGACTAAAGAATATACAAAAGAGTGGATGATGCAAAAAACAGGTGAAAACAAATCAGATTTTATTACAAATTTACCTAAATTATATGCAAGTATATACTCTGATATAGAACTAGATTCATTATTAGAGGTTATTGGAACTTATAACAAAGATTTTGATAAGGAAAAGTATAAATATATTACACCATGTATGTATATATCAGATAGTACTAGAGAAAATTTAACTTATAAAGATTTTTTGAAGATGGTGGCTATAAAAAGTATGTATACATTTTAGTTGGGGATAAGGCAAAAAAAGGAGATCGTCCAACAGATATATGGGCATTGCTTGATAATACAACTGTTGAAGATGATCAAGATACTTGGTTAATTCCAAAAAGTGAAATAAGTACAAAAATACTTGAAAATAAAACATATTCAGAGTTTTATAAAATAATAAGTGATAATGAATGGATTTATTATACAACATCAAAATAGAAAAGAGGGTGACTAAGATGATAAAAAAAGTAAATAATAAAGGTATGACGTTAGTTGAAATTGTTGTTGTACTTTTAATTGCTTCTATTATTATGACAATTACTGGTGGAATCTTAGTCAACTCATTAGGTTATTTTGATACAACAACCAAGAAATCTTTAGATAAACAAACATTAGATGGTGTTCTAGATTTTATTAGTAATGAAATCACCTATGCAACAGATGTAAGAGTATCAAATACTAAACCAGATGATAGAGATTGGCATTATCTTTATGTATTAAAAAATGATAAAAATAAAGGTAGACTTTATCGTGATGGTAAAGCAGTTTTTGATGATGATTATTATATTAATAATCGAGATTTACAAATGGATGTTAGAGGTTTTACTACTAATGGATATCGTTTGGATTTAACACTTAAGTATTTAAATGGGACAGAAGAAGTATATTCAACAAAGAATACATATGAGTTGGTCAATTTTAATATTAATACAACTGATAAAACGACTTTATTTAGTAATATTTCTAGTACGACACAGTTATCAGAAAATACAAAACTTTATTATATAAAAGATGATTCGTCTAATAATAGCGATGATAATGAGAAAGAGGGCAGTGAAATCACAGTTGCTAAACAGGTTGAATGTATTAATACGAAAAATAATCGTGGTGATTATGTAGAAGGAAGACATTATAGTAAAGGTGATTTTGTTTATTGTGATGGGTCATGGTGGCAGTTAATTCAAGATAAAAGTAATGCTACTTCACCTGATAAAAGTAAAGCAAGATGGTGGAAAAAGATAGATAAAAATTATAGTCCACTAAGTGCATATACTAAAGGTGATATTGTTTTTTTTGAAAAAGAACAATGTTATTATCAATGCTTACAGGATATGTATTCTATGGGAGTTGGCAGTGATAGTTCTGATGGATATGCGCCAGATGGATTTAATGGAAAGCAGACCTATTGGAAGTATATTGGTCCTAAAAATACGGTTACAAAAGATGTACATAATTGTGATGATATTTCAATAAGAAGAACTGATACAGTTTTAAATAAATTGGATCGACTCACGGAAAGCCAAATAAATAGCATTCCTAAATATGATGTTAATAAAACGGATTATAAAATAGGTGATTATATATATAATGAAGAAAAAAACGGTATTAAACAATATTATTTGAAAGTATTGGATGGATCTGGAGGTCCCGGATCAAGTGCATCTTCTGGATGGCAAATTTTATCTCGTGACTGGAATAAAAATAGTGCATACTTAAAGGGTGATATTGTTTTATATTCTGAAGCTCAAGATTTAGGATATCTTAAAGCCATGCAAAATATAAATAAAGATAATAATCCAACAACATGGCCACATATGTTAGAAATTGTTAATGGTAATCCAAATCCAAATTATTTTTGGAGTACAGTAAATTGATGGAGGTTGACACATGAAAAGTTTACCAATAGGTGAAGTATTAAAAGAATATGGGTATATTAATGAAGAACAGTTACAGATTGCATTAGATGCCCAAAAGAAAGATAGAAGTAAAAGATTAGGGGAACATTTAATAGATTTAGGTTTTGTAAGTGAACAACAAATGTTAGAAGCTTTATCTGATAAATTAGCTGAGCCTTTAGTTTCATTGGATAATATAGATTTTGATATTAATGCTGTTAAAAAGATTCCTGAAGCAATGGCACAAAAATATAATGTCATTGGGTATGCTTTTAATGACAATGTGTTAACAGTAGCAACAAGTGATCCTTTAAATTATTATGGATTAGAAGATGTAAGACTTGTTTCAGGTTGTCGTATTAGTGTTTCACTTGCAACAAAAGCAGATATTCAAATTGCTATTGAAAGATATTATTCAGATGTTGATACTTTGAATTTAGTAGATGATATTGATGAATCGACTTTACCTGAAGTAGAAGAGGATCTAAATTTATTTGATGCGAATGAAGATGATACACCTGTTGTTAAATTATTAAATTCATTGTTAATTAGAGGATATAATACAAGTGCTTCTGATATTCATATTGAACCATTTGAAGATAAATTACATGTAAGAATGCGTATTGATGGAATGCTTGTTGATTATTTAGATTTAAATAAAAATATACAAGCGGCTTTGATTGTTAGAATTAAAATTTTATCTAACATGGATATTGCTGAAAAAAGATTACCTCAAGATGGTCATTTTATGGGAGTAATTGATGGAGTTGAATTAAATATTCGTGTCTCTGTTATTCCTACTATCTTTGGTGAAAAGATTGTTATGCGTTATTTGAATTCTAATAGTACTATTGACCGCTTAAGTACTTTTGGAATGACAGAAGAAAACTTTAATAAAATGAATCATATGATGTCTATGCCACATGGAATTATCTATGTAACGGGTCCTACTGGAAGTGGGAAAACTACAACACTTTATATGATCCTTGAAAAATTAGCTCAAGGACAAATCAATATTTCAACGATTGAAGATCCTGTGGAAAGAAAATTAAATCGTATTAATCAAATGCAAGTCAATACAATGTCTGGTCTTACATTTGATAGAGGATTGCGTGCTTTAATGAGACAAGATCCAGATGTAATCATGGTTGGAGAAACTCGTGATAAAGAAACTGCTGAAATTTCTGTTCGTGCAGCTATTACAGGACATTTGGTTGTCAGTACATTACATACGAACGATGCTATTAGTACGATTGTTAGGCTTGAAGAAATGGGTGTTGAACCTTATATGGTTGCTAACAGTTTAGTAGGTGTTGTTGCTCAACGTTTAATGCGAAAGGTTTGTCCTTATTGTAAAAAGGAAGTAGCTACTTCATTATCTGATCGTTTAGCTTTACAAGAAGGAATCAAATATATATCTAAAGGAACAGGCTGTCCTCATTGTAATCAAACAGGTTATAAGGGGAGAATTGCTATTCATGAAGTTATTGAAATAGATAGTAAAGTACGTAAAATGATTTCTAATCAAGAAGAAATAGATGATATTATGAAATATCTTGTTGAAGAACAAGGAGTAGAAACTTTAAGAGATCAAGCTTTAAAACTTGTTAAAGAAGGTAAAACAACAGTAGATGAATTCAATAAGATTATTGCTTATATTGATTAAAGGGGAATGTTATGGCAAATATTAATGATATTTTAAATGATGCAAGAATTAAAGGATGTAGTGATGTCCATATTGGTGAAAATACAGGTATAACATTGAGACAAGATGGAAAACTTATTGAATTTGAACAAACTTTTAGTAATGAAGAAATAAAAGAAATGATTTTATCAATGTGTAAAGATCGAATTTTAAAGATTGTAGAAAAACATGAAGATGCTGACTTTGTCTATGTAAATGATTTAGGAAGACATCGTGTTAATATTTATTTTCAACAAGGTTATATGACAGCCGCAATTCGTATCATCAATGAACAAATCAAGACATTAGAAGAATTAAATTTACCTGATGTTTTACATAAATTGGCTTTACTTCCTCGAGGACTTGTTCTAGTAACCGGTCCTACAGGAAGTGGAAAATCAACAACTTTAGCAGCAATGATTGATTTTATTTCTTCAATGAGAAATTGTCATATTCTAACCATTGAAGATCCAATTGAATATGTATATCAACAAAAACAAGCTCTTATTCATCAAAGGGAAGTCTATGAAGACGTTGATTCTTTTGATACAGCTTTAAAAAGTGCCATGCGTGAAGATCCAGATGTTATTCTTGTTGGAGAAATGAGAGACTATGAAACGATTCAAGCAGTTATTACTTTAGCTGAAACAGGCCATCTTGTATTTAGTACGCTTCATACTATTGGTGCTCCTAAAACAATTGATCGTATTATTGATGTTTTCCCTCCTCATAAACAAGCTCAAATTCGTGCTCAATTAGCCTCTGTTTTACAAGCGGTTGTTACTCAACAACTTTTACCACTTGCAAGTGGTAAAGGAAGAGCAGCTGCTTTAGAAATCATGATTGCTAATGACGCTATTAAAAATTTAATTAGGGAAAATAAAGGTCATCAAATAGAGACAATGATTCAAACTGGAAGAAATGAAGGAATGACAACATTAAATGCATCACTTGCTACTTTAGTAAATACTGGAAAAGTAAATCGTATGGTAGCAGAAAGATATTCTCTTGATGTTGGAGAATTAAGACAATTAATAAGATAGTTAAAAAGAATAAGCGAGTCTGCTTATTCTTTTGATTTGAGAAGGATGTAATTATTCATATATTGCATAACCTTTTATATACTCAAAAAGCAGCAGTATTAAAGATAGGTTTTAACACTGCTGTTTATTAAATACAAGTTCTTTTAGTGACACTACAAGAAATAATTACAAACTTGAATAACCTATTTTTTAGTAAGTTTTAAATTACTTACACACTTTTCTTGACAAACCCTTTGGTTTTTGAAAATAATTTTTTAATTCTTCAAATTCTTCAAAATCATATAGATGTTTTTGAAGATTACGAATTTGTTGTTTAGAAAAAGTGCTTATAAAATCACTGATATCTTCATGAAATTGCATTTTAATATACTTAATAATACTTTCCTTTGTTTCATCAAGAATACTATCTATTTCGTTATTTGCTTTTTCAGCTCTTTGGTTTGCTTCCTCCGCTTTTTTCTTCTCTTTCTCGGCTTTTTGATTCGCTTCTTCAGCTTTTTGCTTTTCTTCCTCGACTTTTTGATTCGCTTCTTTAATTTTTCTATCACGAGAACGAAGCAATATTTCATTATCTAAACGATCAAGATATTCTAGGTATGATTCTTCAGAAGATATATATTTGTCATGCATTTGTATCGCTTCCTTTATTCTATAATCTATTTCAATTTTATCATATGGTTTTTCGTTTTTAAAGAGATACATCAACTGATTAAAACTCGTCATTTCATTGATTGCTTGATTGATATATTCAAGTTGAATAATTGTTATCTCAGCACAATTAAAGGGATAGACAATATGATGTTCGTCATCAACTATTCTAAAGTGACATTTATAAAGAGGTGCGTTATCTAAAATATGCCCATAACTGATAATTAATGATCTTACTACATGAGCACTAGTATAATCTTCTCCCTGTTTTACCTGTTGTCTTAAAAGTTCAGCATTATAAAGTTCAAAACGAACAAGTATCTCTTCGTTTAAACCATAGCTTTGTAGTTCAATGTTGTAGATATCACCGATATCATCAATAGCTAAAATAAATTTCTTTTCGTGATAACTTTTATCATAATGTTGCGCATTCTTTAATTTAATAGAAATAATTTTCCTGTCTGAAACGAGTTCTTGACAAATAAGAGTCCTTATTCTTTCGTTTTCTACAAGCAAATGATGAAAACATAAATCATTTGAATATTTTATAAAATTCTCTCTATTTTTGTTCATATAGATTTCTTCCATATATATATTGTCTTTTTTTGAGGAGTTTTCTTCTTTTTAGTAAAAATAAATGATAAAATTTTAGAAATAGAAGCTTTGGAGGTAAAGTATGAATCAAGAAGTTAAAATGAAGCCATCCTATTTAAAAATTGCTTTTTTGGATAGAGATGGAACTATTATTAAAGATTATCCAGATGAAAAATTGAGAGAAATTAAAGAACCTGAATTTTTAAAAGGTTCAATAGAAGGACTCAAGAGATTAAAAGAGATGGGATATGATTTTATCATTATAACAAATCAATATCTTATTAATGATGGAATTATTTCATTGAATGATTATCAACAGTTTACAGGAAAATTTCTAAAAAAATTAAAAGAAGAAAATATAGATATTCTAAAAATCTACTTTTGTCCACATAATGAAAAAGATCATTGTCACTGTAAAAAGCCAAAACCAGGGATGATAGAACAAGCTAAAAAAGATTTTTTAATTGATATGAATAACTCTATCTATATAGGGGATAGTCATGTTGATTATTTACTAGCAAAACATTTTAATTTAACTTTTTATGGGATAAATTATAATGGTGATAATGTTAAAAGTTATCGTAGTATTTTAGAAATTTCCAAACAAATAAAAAAGATTCAAAATAAATGAATCTTTTATAAGTTTTCTAAAGCATATTCAATAGCTTCACTAACAGCTCCATCTTCACAGCTACAAACAACTTGATAAGCTTTTTCTTGTATTGCTTTTTCACCGTTGCTAGGTGCAAAGGAATAAGGAAAACGTTCAAAGAGAGTTATATCATTCATGCCATCTCCTAAAACAATAACTTCTTCTTTTTTGATTTTTAATTGATCAATTACTTTTTCTAAAATCAATCCTTTTTGAGCATATTCGTTGGTAATTTCTACATTATCAGGATATGAAGATAAATAAGCAATATTTTTCATATCTTTAAAATAAGGTAGAACACGTTGTATTTCATCTGCATCATGAGAAAAAGCTTCAACCTTAATAATTTCTAAGTCTCTTTTAATAAATTCATCAATAGAATCAAATTGTTGAATTTGACAGGCAGGGGAATCACTCATTGGACCTCCTGGTAAAAAATCTTCCATTTTATTGCCAAAGCGTACCTTACCACGATAAGCAAAACGATCTCTAACTACTTCCGGTTTTAAAGTACTATAAAAACCATTTGTTGTAAAAATCATATAAGGGGTTTGATGTTCTATGAAAATAGGAAGTATTTCTTTAAGTTTTTCTTTATCCAAATAACAATTCATTAATACTTCTCCATTTTTATTACAATATTGGGCTCCATTTCCTAAAATCATTGAGCATTTAATATCAAAAGGATCTAAAATACTTGTAACACCATAATAATCTCTTCCTGAAGCCACAACAAATTCAATTCCTTTTTCTTGTGCTTTTTTTATACTTTCAATACATTTAGGATTGATGTAACCATGAGATAATAAGGTTCCATCAACATCACTGACAATCATTTTAATCATATTCATTTCCTCCATAGTTCTATTATAAAAAAAATAGATGATAAGAAATGGTTTTTTCTTAAAAAGAAAAAGAGTCTAAACTCTTTCTAAAATTTGTTTATAATTTGGAAAATTAGTCTTTGATACTTTTTCTAAAATATCTTGTCCATATTTTTTTACTAAAAGATAACCAGCATCATTTGCAAGAATATTAAAGCCTCTTGGTAAAGTGATTTCTAAGGAATCACACATGTTTTGATAATATTGAAGATAAGCATATTGTGATAAGATTTTTGCGCACATCATGGCTGGTGGCATATCTTCTTTTTTAAATTCAAGGTGACGTACTACAATGGTTTTGTGTTTTAAATAACGATAGTATTTTTTAGGTGCTAAAAAAGCATCGATTGTTTTTATTGAAATAGGATGACTGATTCTTTGAATGACATTGATCATTGCTTGATTATAGAGATTTGCTTTCATACAAGAAAGTTTTTGTCCTTCACTAACATATTGATTATAATGGCTATTATCTAATAAAAGTAAACTATAAGTAAGTTTTTCTTTTAACACTTTTCCAAGCTGTATTATTTCTTCATTGCTTGTAACTTCTAAATTTAGCTTATTTAACCAAAATTCATCTTTTTGATCAACATAACAAGCCACAACGCATAATGGTCCAAAAAAATCGAGTGATCCTGTTTCATAACATCCAACGTGATTTTCCATATTATCCCTCCCATAATTTATTATAACATATCTTTTTTTAATTATTCACTAATCGAGTTTTGCTAGATAATGATTATAGAGTTTTTGACGTTCAAGTACTTGAATATGACCGTATTGAATATCAATGAGTCCTTCTTCTTTAAACTGATTAAGTACTTTAGTAACGGTCACTCGAGATATAGCTAAAGAATCAGCAATTTCTTGATGCGTATAAGGAATACGACCAAAAAGTAAATTTTTTTCTTTATTATTATCTTTTGATAAATCATAAAGAAAAGCGGCTACTTTTTCATAACGATTATAGGTTTGTGCCCATTTGAGTAATTGCGTTAAATGATTACAATTATCATTTAACATTTTTAATAAAGAAATCGTTAAATCTAGTGAAGATGATAAATAAGGATAAAGATCTCGTAAATGACAAGTAATAATTTCAACATCATTAATTGCGGAAACTGTAGTAGGACGATAAGCATTTTCATAAAGGGAAGACTCCCCAAAAATACGTCCTTTATCAAGAACATCGTAATTGATTTCATCACCATTTTTTTTAATATGATAAACTCGTACTCTGCCTTTTAAAACAAGACATAACTCATCGGCACAATCATCTTGCATATAAATAATCTCATTTTTTTGATAATGTTTAATAGTTCCTACTTGTTTAAAGTAGTCAAATAGTTCTTCATTAATTTTCATTTTTTCACCTTCTTTGTTAAATTGTAACATAGGTTACATTCTGATAAAAGAAAAACTGTTATTATTTCTTGCGAGGTGAGAGATATGAAAAAAGTGATTCAAATTATTATTGGAAATGTTTTAATGGCGTTTGCGGTTAGTGCATTAATTTTAGATCATTCTATTGTGGTAGGAGGGGTTTCTGGTATTAGTACAGTTTTTCATTTTTATACAGGAATTTCTGTTTCTTTATGTGTCGCAATTATTAATATTGCTTTATTTTTAATAGGTCTTTGTTTTTTAGGAAAGACATTTGCAATGAAAACATTGATTTCAACATTTTTATTTCCTG
>ENA-OWRJ01003876-OWRJ01003876.1-human-gut-metagenome-genome-assembly--contig:-NODE-3876-length-10367-cov-2.744279_pt1 | contig 10367 bp, 9 predicted proteins | sample MGYA00248269_ERZ651897 | MGnify/ENA primary metagenome ERZ651897 (study PRJEB26924, sample SAMEA4378252) | human gut metagenome | biome: human gut; feature: human-associated habitat; material: faeces...
CTGTCAGATCTGTTGTCTCCGCAATCTTTTTTACATCATTTGCTGTTTTCGTTACCGGCAAATAACCGGATGCCACAGAAAACTGAATATTTCTCTCATCTTCTGTAAACCATTTTAAGAACTGAACAGATGCATACATTTGCTTATCATCCGTCTTTGTTACTGCCATACCGGCTCCCTGCTGTACTGCATAATCCTCTCCACCCTCAAACTTAGGTGCTTCGAGTACTTCCATATCAATCGGATAACTCCTTGTATCATCTACAATAACTTCATCAGGGAAAAATGTCGCTCCGGCAGAAGATCCCACAAATGAAAGGATATTTCCTGTATTAATATCATCACTTCTAAATTTACCAGAAGCTGCAAAGTATCCTTTTACAAATGGCACATAATAATTATCCCAGATTTTTCGAATAATCTCTTTATCAAAGTTGAGCGTAACCTTGCTGTCTTTTACCGAAAAAATCTCTGTACCAAGCTGTTTTGCACCAATAAGAAAATAATTCGCCACTGCATCTCTTCCAAAAAATGCTTTTCCATCATTCTTCTTCTTTGTCTGGCTGTCTGTCCATTCATAGTAAGCCTGAGCCGTTTTTGTTACGCCCTCTATTGTCTTTAAATCATTAAGATCAGCACCTGTAGCTTCTGCAAACTTATTCCAATCTGTCTTATTTAACATAAAAATTTCTGTTGACTTTGCAGTAGGAAAAATCTTAAGACTTCCATCTCCGGAAAATTCCCCTTCTTCTATATAGCTTTTAATATATTTATCCTGTTCTTCCTGTGTCAGATACTCTTTTAAATCTACCACATAACCAAGCTTATCTACCTCATATGCCGTGTCTGCATATCCTGCAAAAATACTTGGAATCGCCTTAGCTCCGGTCCGATGCTATACTACTGCGACAATACCTTCTTTTAACTCATTTACCGTACCAAAGTTAGCTCCTTCTACATAGATTCCTTCTTTTTTTCCCAACGCTGTCATTAAATTCGTCTATCAGCTTATTAAAGGCTTCAAGCTGATCTCCATTATAATAATGCCATATTGTAACCTTTGTCGAATTATCCGGATCTAGCTTAACCTTCTTTACTGAACTTCCTAAAGAAGTTCCACACCCGCCAAGTAACATGCTCAAAATCATAATCATGCAGATTACAACTTTCTTATTAAACTTCATACACTTTTCTCTTTCTTATTATACAATTACATATCACATAAGCACATCAAACTTATTTTTTGTATACTCTCGGAACCCTCTTTCCTACATCACATACAAATTCATAATTAAAGCTTCCTGCAAGATTTGCCATATCCTCTACACTGATAGAATTATCACCGTCTTTTCCAATCAGGGTTACGATATCTTCAAGCTTTACATCCGGAATATCTGTAATATCTACCATCATCTGATCCATACATACTCTTCCTACGATCGGAGCCTTCTTTCCATGAATCAATACCCAGCCTTTATTCGAAAGACTTCTTGCATATCCATCTGCATATCCAACCGATATTGTTGCCAGACGACATGGATGATCGACCACATAGGTTGCTCCATAACTTACGCCACGTTCCATCTCCGGCTCCATAATATTCACTACATGTGAATACCAGCTCATTGCCGGTATTAACTCTAAATTAGAAAAATCCACCTCATCAGAAGGGTACATTCCGTAAAGAATAATTCCTGCTCTTGCCATATCATAACGATGGTCTTCATATTCCATGATAGCGGCACTATTACAGATATGTTTTACTGGAATTTCAATTCCCGCTTCATCAAGTAACTGAACAAAATGATCATATCTCTCCATCTGACTTTCTGTATATGCCTTATCTGTCATATCTGCACAGGATAAATGGGTAAATAACCCCTCAATCTTTATATTGGGCAGCTCTGCAATCTGCTTTACAATCGCAAGGCCTTTCTCATCTGGAGATAAACCGATTCTTGTCATTCCGGTATCTAATGCGATGTGAATTCTCGCCGTCTTTTCTGTCTTTACGGCAGCTTCAGACATTGCCTTAGCCGTATCATAGCAGTAAATCGTCTGATCTACACCATACTCCAAATTCTTATAATAAAGAGAGGGGGAATTATAGCCAAGAAGCAAAATTGGCTGTTTTAATCCAGCCTTTCTCAGTTCTACTCCCTCATCAATTGTAGCAACACCAAAATAATCTGCAATATCATTTAAATAATGTGCTACTTCCACTGCACCATGTCCATAACCGTCAGCCTTTATGACAGCCATAGTCATCGCATTATCTCCTGTTTTCTTTTTGATATTTATATAATTCTCCCTGATTGCTTTTAAATCAATTTCACAATAGGTACGCAAGTATTCTTCCATTATGTTTGTCCTCTTTCCCTTACTTCTACAGTAATCCTGTAAAATCATACTTTACTCAGGTTACTGTACATATCTATATTATGTCACATTTGGTATACTTATAAATGGGCGCAAAACACCCCTTATAAAAAAGTCTGTAAACAAATAAATTCTACCACATTTTTTCCTATTGTGAAGTTTTTTATACAGAAAAAATTCGGGAAATATAGCATCTCCCGAATTCTTTCAATTATTTCACTTTTACTATTTTACTTTTACTATAATTACTTTCTTTTTTCCATCACTGGTCTTTACAGTAATTTTACATTTACCTTTTTTCAAGGCCTTAATAACACCTTTTTTTGTTACTTTGGCAATCCTCTTATTGGAAGAGCGATACATAATCTTAGCAGTAGAAGATGCTGGAATCTTCTTGGCTTGTATTTTATATTTCTTTCCCTTCTTTAAAGTAACTTTTGTCTTCTTCACTTTTAAAGACTTTGTTTTTATTGTTTCCTTAACTGTAGAACCTGAAGCTGGCTTCGTCTCTGGCTTATTTTCGGATGTTCCCGGCTTCGTATTTGGCTTATCTTCAGAGCTGCCTGGTTTCGTATTATCCTCTTCATCAGAACCATTTACTTCTATCACATACTTGCTCACATCTGGAACTTTTGTAATACTTGACCAGTACAACTCAGAAATTGTTCCATAGTTATCCTTGATTTCCTTACCGTTTAGCAATGTCCGATTGGATGTCTTAGCAAGCGTTACCCCATCTGCAATTGCTTTTCCCGCAGTAGCACCTGTTTTTGGTATACTACTGTAGCCACCTTGTGCATAAACATTTTTTACAGAAACAGTACCATTACCGCTGATAGCATCTGCGCCATCATCATATGTACCGTTACCGCCAAATGCAATTAATGTTCCCTCACCGGAAATACTTCCATTATCCAAAATAATTCCGCTGCCGCCAACGGATGTTGTTGCGATACATCCTCCACCAAATACCGCTACTACGGAATCTTTTTTAATATCTAAGGAACCATTCTCAATACGGATCGCCGGCTGCCCGGAAAGACTTTTTCCTGTTGTTTCATCCTGTCCGGTTGCTGCTTCATCTCCCTTTACAAATACCTGCCCATCTACGGTAACCTTTCCTTTTACAACAATAACAGGATTCGTATTCTGTCTGATGATATGTCCATTTGATATAAAATTGGTGTTAGAATAAATAGATGAGTTTTCTAAAACTGCTCCATCATTTAAAATCAACTGTCCATTAATTGAAGAACCTGTGAGAAACTGACTGCCATAATCATCATAGTTTGATGAGAACTTACCGCCATTTTTCACTTCAATATTTCCATGAATAGAAGAATCACGAAGAACAAGCTTTCCGCCATTCTCTACAACAATATTTACGCTGCTGAAAACTTTCATATTTACAAGAGTAAGATTACAGCCATCTGGAACAATCAATGTCTGTACTGGACTACCATCTACAGCATAACCAAGTTCTCCATAAGTTCCACTTGTATGAGAACCGTACCATGCTTTAATATCCTTTGGTACCGTAACTGTTTCGTTCTCTCCACCAAAAGAAGCGATTGCCCATGGCTCCATATCATACATATACTTTCCATCCGCTGTCTGCTTACAATTCTCAAGTTTAAGCTGCTTTGCAAGTACTTCTGTACGAGTATAAACTTTAAAATTCAGCTCATTACTTGTCGCAGTACGACCGCTCTCATCCGTTACTGTTACACTAATTGGATAAGAACCGGCTTTTAATGGTTCCCCTGATAAAGAAAGAGAACTGTCGTGGACAGAATAAACACCTTCCATTCCGCAGGCTTCTGTATCAATATTTATCTTTGTTCTGTTCTTATTTACTGTGATTACTTCACTTAACGGCTTCCAGTCGCTGTTCTTCGGCTCCTGTCCATCAGGAAGAACTACTGCTTCAACAATCACATCACTATTTTTATTTGTCGTAACAGAAGTAGAAGCTCCACTGATTGCATCATATTTCTTCTGTCCTTCTAAAGCACTTTCAAAGCTTCCTCTTATTCTTACATGAAGCGTATTGATTCCATCAGAAGGTCCCGAAGGCGTCTCTGCATCTGAGTCTGTCTTTTTAACAGTAAATGTATCTGCTGTTGCCTTTATTACACGTAAGTACAGTGTTTCATATCCTTCACTTTCAATCGTGAGGATATTTCCACTCTTTAACATACCATCAGAAGAACCATCAAAATAAAGTTTATTTTCATCTGTATTTCTGTAGTATGCTTCTCGTCTCATTAAAGATAAACGAGAACTTGCTTCTTCCCACTTTGTTTTATTTACAGAAACACTTTTTATTCCTTTGACATAGTCAGGTGCATCCGCAAAAGAAAGACTCTGAAAATCATAAACTACATTTTCTTTCATTGCTTCTACATTGCCGACACTGGCAGAATTTGCAGAGTTTGCCGCAAATGAAGGAATAAAGGATAATGTAAATAAACACACTCCCAAAACAACACTGGCTAATAAATTTCTAACCTTCCTATTCATATCCGGTTTCTCCTATTTTACAGTTACTTTAACAACTGCTTTCTTTCCACTTGCTGTCTTAACAGTAATCTTGCATTTACCTTTTTTAACAGCTTTTACAACACCGTTCTTTGTTACTTTGGCAACCTTCTTGTTAGAAGACTTAAAGGTAACTTTTTCTGTCGCATTGGCTGGTTTTAATTTTGCTTTAAGTTTAACTTTTTTGCCTTTCTTTAACACAATACGCTTTTTGTTAACAACAACTTTTTTTGCTTTTACAGTTTTCTTATCTGGCTTTTCTGCTGGTTTTGTATCATCTTTTTTACCTTCTGTTGTTTTGTCTGCTGGCTTAGGAGCTTCTTTCTTTAAATCTCCATATTCTGCTCCACATACTTCACAGACTGCTCTCTTTGTTGTTGTAGCTTCGCCACCTTTATGTGCTTCTTTTTCAGTCGTAGCATCACAACCTTCATTCTGACATTTCTTCCAGTGATAAGTTCCGTCAGACTCATATTCATCTCCATAGTTATGAGATGCACACTCACCGTACTCTTCTCCACAGAAATCGCAGACTGCTTTCTTCGTACAAGTAGCTGTTCCGCCTGTGTGTTTTGTGTGGATGGCAACTGTTTTACCATCTTTATTTACTTCCAATACTAAGTCTTTATATCCATCTGCAGAAATAACAACTTTATTAACTGCTGATTCATCTTTTTCAAATTTGCCCTCTCCAATTAATAGGTATCTTACATCCGTACTATCTGAGGAATCAAGCGTTGCCTTAGCATAATATTTCGCATTGTTCCATATACTATAAGAAGAAGTTGCTTTTTCATACTCTATTCCATTTACTTCAACCTTATCAATTGCTGAAAGCCATTCTTCAGCATCATCGCCATAATTCAATTGACAATCATATCCAGCAACTGTCTTATATGTTGAAGGAGCTTTTGGTGCTTCCTTCAATTCTACCGCTGCTGTCTCCTCAGCCTGTACCGCTACCTGTGGTGCAACTGTTCCCACTACCGTCATTGACAAACACATAGCGCATGCCATAATGAATGAACTAATTTTTCTCATTTGTTTCTCTCCCTTTCTCTCTCTCAAATAAACTTAATAAAAAAACAGGTTTCCATTTAAAACTAATTTATGTTACTTAATTCTAACATCGGTTAGTTTATTTAAAAGATTACCTGTTTTTATACTCCCTGTCAATTCTACAGTTGATAACATTTCTCAACTATAGAATTCTTAAGAATTCATTTATTTAATTTTTAGAAAAAAGGATTACTTTTTTAACAGTTCCTGATAAATATCCCTTTTACTTACTCCGCGGTCTTTTGCTACCTGTTTCATCGCACTCTTTTTATCCATCCCTTTTTCAAGATAATGTTCCATATGTTCCTGCACAGTAAGCTGATTCCACTCCTGTTGTTTTTCCTCTTTCAGTTCCTGTAAACTCTTTCCCTCAAAGATTAAAACATACTCCCCTCTTGGCTCGTTCTCCTCATAATAAGCAATCATTTCATCGAGAGTTGCCTTGCGCTTCTGCTCATATCGCTTCGTCAGTTCCTTACATACCGTCATATTTCGGTTACCCAGATATTCCCTGCACTCTTTCAAAGTCTTCTTTAAATGATGCGGCGCTTCGTAAATAATAATCGTTCTTGTCTCATTGCGAAGATTCTCCAAAATCTGTGCTCTTTCCTTCTTGTCATACGGTAAAAATGCTTCGAATGCGAATCTCCTTGTCGGCTGTCCGGACATAGTAAGTGCCGTAATGCAGGCACAAGCTCCCGGAAGTGATGTAACATTAATTCCCGCTTCATAGCACTGTCTTACAAGTTCCTCTCCTGGGTCAGAGATTCCCGGTGTTCCCGCATCTGTGATTACTGCGATATCCAGTCCTTCTCTTAATTTATTTACAAGATAAACTGCCTTATCGACTTTGTTGTACTCATGATAGCTCGTCATCTTTGTTTTTATCTCAAAATGATTGAGAAGCTTGATACTGTTTCTCGTATCTTCTGCCGCTATCAGATCCACTTCTTTTAAAATTCGTACTGCCCGATAGGTCATATCTTCGAGATTTCCAATCGGTGTCGCACATAAATATAATGTTCCTGCCATTTTAATTCTTCATTTCTCCATATATCTGATAAATCTCATCGGTATAAGAACCATCCTTATTGTATACAATTAATGGGGGTTCTACCGTAATCCTCTGCTTACCACCTTTTACAGCATCAATCAAAACCATATTTGGCTCTTTATCTACATAAGGATGTACGAGACGCATCCTCTTCGGCTCTAATTTATGCTGTTTTAATGTATAAATAATCTCCGCTAAGCGAAAAGGTCTGTGCACCATATAAAAATGGCCGCCTGTTTTCAACAGCCATTTTGCTGCCTTTACTACATCTTCAAGGGAACAGGTAATCTCATGTCTTGCAATTGCCTTTGCATAATCTGGATTCGTCAGACCATGTTCTCCTGTCATATACGGAGGGTTACAGGTCACCCAGTCAAAACTCTCCCTCTCATAGTCTGTCTTTATATTACGAACATCCCCCTGTACAATATGCACTTTTTCTTCCTGACCATTCATCTTCACAGAACGCTCTGCCATCTTGGCAAACTCTTCCTGATACTCTAAACCTTCTACATGAGCAAGCGGATATTTACCCTCCATCAGTATTGGAATAATTCCTGTACCGCTACACAAATCAATCCCTTTACTTTTCTTTTTAACTCTGGCATAATCAGAAAGCAGTACCGCATCAATCCCGAAGCAAAAACCATCTGTTTTCTGGATAATACGGTAATCCTTTATCTGGAGATCATCAATACGCTCATTTTCTTTAATTTGTACATTCTCCATATAAGTATCCTATTTTAAATCTTCATTTTCAACTACAATTAAGTGAAGAACCTAGCAATTAAACTACCGAAGAACTCTTCTTAATTTTTCAAACTTCTTATATCAACAAAACCAAAATTTGAGTATTATAAAAAATTATGAGGAATAAAACAATAATAATAACAGTAATTGTTATTATTCAAATTCTCTTCCCTTATTCTCCTCTTTTCATTAAAGCTTAGACTTTCTTTCCTTCTTCTCCATCGCCTCTAATTTTTTAAGCTCATCATCCATTTTTACTTTTTCTCTGCGCTTCCGAGGACGGAAAATCAAATCATCCACTTTATAATCTACGAGCTCCTTTTCTCCCTTTTCGTCAGTAACTACGAGCTTCACTCTCTGTCTTAACACGCTGACTTCGTGAACAACACCTTTTACTCCCGTATTCGTCTTTACTTCATCACCAACATTCGGAAGCTTACTGTTCAGATACTCATAAGTATCCTGCTCATTTTTCAGACAGCACATCAATCTTCCACAAACCCCTGAAATCTTTGTAGGATTCAGAGAAAGATTCTGCTCCTTCGCCATTTTAATTGATACTGGCACAAACTCAGATAAAAATGTATTACAGCAAAGGCTTCTTCCACAAATGCCGATACCACCTTTAATTTTTGTCTCATCTCTTACACCAATCTGTCTTAATTCAATTCTTGTCTTAAAAACTGAGGCTAAATCTTTTACCAGCTCACGGAAATCAATTCGTCCGTCCGCCGTAAAGTAAAATAATACTTTATTATTATCAAATGTATACTCACAATCAATGAGCTTCATTGCAAGCTTATGTTTTTTTATCTTCTCAATACAGATTTTATAAGCTTCTTTGCTCTTTTCTTTATTATTTTCCTGAATCTTATCGTCTTCTGGTGTTGCGATTCGGATAACTGGCTTTAAAGTTGCAATAATCTTCTCATCATGAATCTCACGATTTCCTAAAACAACTCTGCCGTATTCTACTCCACGCGCAGTCTCCACGATAACATTCTGTCCAACTTCTACCTCAAACTGCTCTGAGGCAAAATAATATATTTTACCATTATCTCTAAAACGAACTCCTATTACTCTGGCCATTTCTACCTCCTGTTCTTCTTAAAACTCTCTTCTCGCTTCTACAATAAGCAACTCTAAAGTTGCATCAAAATTCACATTAGACTTTATGCGGACTCTGGCACGATGAATTTTGCCTATAACATAATCAATTGCCTCTAAATCTAATTTATCTACCTGCTTTTTCAGATACGCATACTCATTTTTAAAAATAATTTTCTTTTTGGCAGCTTCAGCATTCACTGAATTATCTGCTTTCAGTAACATAATATCCCGAAACCACATCAGAAAAATATCGAAAAAGTCCTCAATTCTGTTTTTATACTTTTTATATTCCTTTACTTTATCTGCAATCTCGTAACTCTCTATCTCATGGATATACCGCAAAATGGACAGAGTCAACTCCTTTAAATCCTGAAATTCTTCTGAAGAAACGATTGCTTCTGCCTTTCCTATATTTCCAAGAGAAAATCCTGCTGCAAATTCTGCTTCTTCCTTAGAAACGCTACATTTTTCCACCAAGTATTTCTCAACAGCTGTTCCGGGTACCGGTCTTGTGGCAAGAAGAATACATCTTGAAAGAATTGTGTCTAAAAATGCTCCTCTGTTCGTAGTAAGTAAGAAAATAACTGCATATTCCGGCGGTTCCTCAATCGTCTTTAAGATGGCATTCTGCGCTGCAGCATTCATCTTTTCCGCCTCATCTACGATATATATTTTATAAGGCCCCTTATATGGCATAATTTCTACCGTATTAACAATCTGCTCCCTTATCTCACCAACACTAATCACATTGGGCTTTTCATGAGAAACCCAAATTACATCCGGATGATCATGGTGTTCCATCTGTATACAAGATTCACACTTTCCACAGGATTCTACCAAACCCGTAGTTTCCCGACCTTCACACTGCAATATTTTAGAGAATGCCTCGGCAAGCATTTTTTTCCCACTTCCCTTATCCCCCTCCATAATATAGGCATGAGAAATCTTTTTATGATGCACAGCAGTAATAAAATGCTCTTTTATTCTTTCATTTCCTAAAATCTCATTTAATTCAGCCATGACTTTCCCTCAAAATCTTTCTGTTAATCATCTTAATTCTTCTGCTAATTTTCTATTGGTACCTATTCTTTTATTGTTTTTTCTCAATGAATTCATGTCTATCGATTCTTCTTCTTCAATAATTCATCCACATGATTCCGAATCTTTTTCTGAATCGTATCAATGGATCTTCCACCATCAATCTTCATAACTTCCGGCCTGCCTGAAAGGACTTTTCGATATCCTTCCGATACCATATGATGAAAATCTATACCTTCCTGCTCCATACGATCAAGATTCTTCTGTTCTTTCTTTCTACGAAGTCCTTCTGCCTCTGATAAATCAATAAAAAAGATTCCATCGGGACGATAAATGCCGATTCCCGGCGCATTTACAGCCGAAACTGTAGAAATACCAAGTTTTCTTGCAATTCCCTGATAAACGATAGAAGAATCTACAAAACGATCGCTTATAA
>ENA-OWRJ01003877-OWRJ01003877.1-human-gut-metagenome-genome-assembly--contig:-NODE-3877-length-10363-cov-3.599631_pt1 | contig 10363 bp, 10 predicted proteins | sample MGYA00248269_ERZ651897 | MGnify/ENA primary metagenome ERZ651897 (study PRJEB26924, sample SAMEA4378252) | human gut metagenome | biome: human gut; feature: human-associated habitat; material: faeces...
ACCAACTCTTCGGCCATAATCCGGATATAGCCTGCGGGTTGAATCATTCACTCACCAAAAAACGATTTGCCATGATGACTCAATTCAGAAAACGCCGTTTTGCCGTGCTGCGGCTCGGTGCCGCCATTCCCGTGGTGGCAGCAATGATGATGCTTTGCAGTTTTACCGTCAAAACTCCTCTTCCGGCAGCCGGGGATCCGGACCGGCCGACCGTTACGGTACATATTTCCTCCGGCGGAAAGATTCTCTTCAACGGCCGTCCTGTGACGGTCGGGGATCTGGAGCGGCTGATCGCCGCCGAACGCGAAAAACTCTCCGAAGCCGACCGTGCGCAGATGGAGGTGGTTCTGCGGGCCGACAAAGATGCTCCTATGGCCGATCTGGCCGACGTGATGGACGCGTCGCGCCGTGCGCATGCCTTTCGTCTCAAACTGACTGCGGAAGCTTCCGATCCCGGCATCGTGCGGATGCTTCCGCCCGATCCCCTGCGCCTGCCTGCCGACAGCGCGGATTATGCTTTGCCCGCGACGAACCGCAACGACAGGTAATTGCCCGCGCCGTGCCGTTGAAACTGACCGAACCAAGACGCTGATCCCTCCCCTGATGCCATAAGCGGGAAATGCCCCATACGACGGCCAAAGCCGCCGCATGGGGCGTTTTTACGGCTTCGGGCCGGGGCTTTGCCGCGGTCGGCGGCGTTTTATAACTTGGGGTTGCCGCGGTGACGCTCCTTGTCGCGGGCGGTCTTTTTGGCGAAATTGGCCTCAACGGCCGCCGTGAGGTCCACGCCCGTCTGGTTGGCCAGGCACACCAGCACCCACAGCACGTCGGCCATTTCGTCGGCGAGGTTCTCCTTTTCGCCCGCCTTGAACGACTGGTCGCCGTATTTGCGGGCCATCACGCGGGCCAGCTCCCCCACCTCTTCGGTCAGGCAGGCCATGTTGGTCAGTTCCGAGAAGTAGCGCACGCCGTATTCCCGGATCCAGGCGTCTACGCGCTCCTGCAATTCCTTGATTTCCATCTTATTTTACTCTTATCAGATTCAGCCCGTCGCGCAGCGGGACGATGACGTTCTCCACCCGTGCGTCTTCGACGACCATGCGGTTGAATTCGAGGAGCGCCTGCGTGTGGCGGTCGTTGTGCGCCACGGGCTGCACGACCTTCCCCGACCAGAGGATGTTGTCGGCGATCAGCACCGATCCGCTGTGAACAAGCGCCTTACTGCCGTCGTCGCCCATCAGCATCCGGTAATAGGCCGGATATTCGCGTTTGTCGCCGTCGATGAACACGAGGTCGAATTCGCCGCCCAGTTTCGGGGCGATGTCGAGCGCCGAGCCGATGTGCAGGCGGATTTTGCCGCCGTGGGCCGAGCGGTCGAAATACGATCGGATGAACTCTTCCAGCTCGTCGTCCACCTCGACGGTGTGCAGTTCGGCCTCTTCCTCCAGCCCCGCGGCCATCGAGAGCGCCGAGTAACCCGTGAAGGTCCCGATTTCGAGCGCCCGCCGGGGCCGCAGCATCCGTACGAGCATCTCCAGCAGACGGCCCTGAATGTGCCCCGAGATCATCCGCGGCGCCACGGCCCGCAGATTGGTCTCGCGGTCGAGTTCGTGCAGCAGCTCCTCCTCGGGTTCCGAAAAATCGTGGACGTATTTTTCGAGAGCGTCCATCTATTCCTGATAAAATCCGTGTTTGTTGAAGGCGTACGATGCGGCGATTTGCTCCGGCGTGTCGGCTTCGAGCGCGAGCAGGCATTCGCGCGTGAATTCCAGATACCCCGAGCCGTTGGCCGTCACGACATTGCCGTCGCGCACGGCCTGCCGCTCCTGGTAGAGTTTCTCGCCCGTGTAGTTCGCGCCGCCCCATTCGCGAAGCATTTCGAGGCCGTTTCCGGTGTGCCTTACGCCGTTTAGGAATCCGTGGGCCGCGAGGAACGATGCGGCGTTGCAGATCGCACCGACGAGAATCCCGTGCGACAGGGCCTCCCTTACCAGCGGGACGATCCGTTCGGCTTCGGGCGTCGCCCAGCTCATGCCGCCGACGAGGATCAGCCCGGCGCAGTCGTCCGGCAGCGTCTCCGTATCGCAGTCGGGGGTGAGGGTCATGCCGCCGATCGAGCGCACGGGAACTCCTCCGGGCGTCGCATACCGCACGGCGTGGCTTCCCGGGCGTCCCGGCATAATGCCGCCGCGAAGCGCCGGGGCGAGGAATGCCGACTCCCAGTCGGCGAATTGGTCGAGTAATACGAACAATACGGTTTTCATCTTATTTGTAGATTAATCGTGACATATCCGAAAAAACCTCCTCGGCCACCTCCGTGAGCTGCCGGGCCGTCAGGGCGCGGACCTTGGCGTAGACCTGCTCCATGGTGTCGATGCCGTCGTGGACGAGCAGGCTTTTGCCCGCCCCGAGCATGTAGCTTTCGTTGCTCTCGCTCGATATGGCCAGCTGGGCGATGAACTGTTTCTTGGCCATCGATAGCTGGCGCGCCGTCAGCGGCACGGTGCGCAGTTTGTGCAACTGTCCTTCGATCAGCTCGATGCACTGCTCCGCGTTGCTGTGGTCCGAACTGAAATAGATGGCCACGATGCCCGTGTCGCCGTAGGGCGTGTAGCTGGCTTCGATGTTGTACGAAAGTCCGTTCTTCTCGCGCACCACGATGTTGAGCAGCGAGTTGGCGCACGGACCTCCGAGAATGTTCGTCACGAGGGCCAGCGGCAGCCGCCGATCCTCCGAGATGCCGAATGCCCGGCTGCCGATGATGCAGTGGGTCTGGTGCGTGTGCTTCGAGACCGTCTTTTCGAAGGCCCGGTAAGGCGCGGGCGCCGCGCGCACGAAGCCGCGCTGCGAGGCGGGCTGCGAGGCGAAATAGCGTGCCGCGACGGCTTCGGCGGTCTTGGCCGAGAAGTTGCCGATCGACGAGAATACCATCTGGTCGGTGGTGTGCGTGCGTGCCGTGAAGGCGCGGATCGCCTGGCCGTCGTAGCGCATCAGCGACGCCTTGCGGCCCAGGATGTTGTGGCCCAGTTCCGAACCTTCGAACAGCATGTCCTCGAAGGTGTCGTAGATCAGGTCGGCGGGCGAATCCTTGTAGGTGTTGATCTCGTCGACGATCACCTCCTTTTCGCGCTCCAGCTCCCGGTCGGGGAACGTCGAGCGGAAAGCGATGTCGGCGATCAGCTCCGCGGCCTTCGCGAAGTCGCCCTTCAGCGTCGTGGCGTGAATCGTCGTGTCCTCCTTGGTGGTGAAGGCGTTCAGCTCCCCGCCGAGGTTTTCCAGGCGGCAGTTGACCTGCCATGCCTTGCGTCGCTCGGTCCCCTTGAAAAAGGCGTGCTCCGTCAGGTGCGCCAGTCCGTACTCTGCGGGATGCTCGTCGCGGCTCCCGGCGCCGATCACCAGCGCGCAGTGCGCCACGGTGTTTCGCACCTGACGGTGAATGCCGCGGATGCCGTTGGGGAGTGTATAGGTAGAGAATTCCATTCAATTGAAAATTAAAGATTAAAAATGAAAAATTGGGCTGCGCGGCTATTTTTGCACATGTGTACGACAATTTTTCATTTTTCATTCTTCATTATTTTTGCGCGCATGCGCAAAAATTTGCCCGTATGGCTTTCGGTGCACTTTTCCAGTTCGCGCGGCGTGCCTTCGAACACGACCCGTCCGCCCGCCGTGCCCGCCTCGGGGCCGAGGTCCACGATCCAGTCGGCGCATTTGATGATGTCCATGTTGTGCTCGACGACGACGATCGTGTGTCCGCGCTGGATCAGGGCGTTGAACGCCGCGAGCAGTTTCGAGATGTCGTGGAAGTGCAGCCCCGTCGTCGGCTCGTCGAAGATGAACATGACGCCTCCCTGCGCCGAATCCTTCGTCAGGAACGAAGCCAGCTTCACGCGCTGGCTCTCGCCGCCCGAGAGGGTCGACGACGACTGTCCTAACTTGATGTATCCCAGACCCACGTCCTGCAACGGTTGCAGCCGCTCGACGATGCGCCGGCAGGTGGCGTTCTTCTTGCTTTCCTCGCCGAAGAAGGCGATGGCGTCGTCCACGGTCATCTCCAGTACGTCGTAGATCGACTTGCCGCGGTATTTCACTTCGAGCACCTCGTCGCGGAAACGCCGCCCGCCGCACGCCTCGCAGACCAGTTCCACGTCGGCCATGAACTGCATCGAGACCTTGATCATGCCCTCGCCCTGGCACTCCTCGCAACGGCCTCCGGCGATGTTGAACGAGAAGGCCGAAGCGCCCAGCCCGTTGTGCTGGGCATAGGGCTGGTCCGAGAAGAGTTTCCGGATTTCGTCGTAGGCCTTGATGTAGGTCACGGGGTTCGAACGCGACGACTTGCCGATGGGGTTCTGGTCGACCATCTCGACCGATTTGAGCAGCTGCACGTCGCCCGTCAGGCCGTCGAAATCGCCGGGTTTCACGCCCGTGTCGTAGAGCAGGCGCCGCAGCGCCGGGTAGAGGATTCCCTTCGCCAGCGACGATTTTCCCGAGCCGCTGACGCCCGTGATGCAGGTCATCACCCCCAACGGAATCCGCACGTCGACATTGCGCAGGTTGTTCTCCCGCGCGCCTTTGACGGTTATCGAGTTGCTCCAACCGCGGGCGGTTGCCGGAACGGCGATCTCGCGCCGCCCCGTGAGGTAGTCGGCCGTGAGGCTCTTTTTGCTTTTCAGCAGTTGGGGCAGCGTGCCGCTGAAGACCACTTCGCCGCCGTTGTACCCGGCCTTGGGTCCGATGTCGACGATCCAGTCCGCGGCGCGGATCACCTCCTCCTCGTGCTCCACGACGATCACCGTGTTGCCCAGGTCGCGCAGCTGTTTCAATACGCCGATCAGGCGGTTCGTGTCGCGCGGATGAAGCCCGATCGACGGTTCGTCGAGGATGTAGAGCGAACCGGTGAGGTTGCTGCCCAGCGAGGTCGAGAGGTTGATGCGCTGGCTCTCGCCGCCCGAGAGGGTCGACGACAGGCGGTCGAGCGTCAGGTAGCCCAGCCCCACGTCGGCGAGGTATTGCAGGCGGTTGCGGATTTCGACGAGGATGCGCGACGCCGTTTTCGTGTCGTGTTCGTCGAGTTCCAGCCCTGCGAAGAAGGCGATCAGGGAGTCCACGGGCATCGCCACCAGATCGGCGATCGTCTTGCCGCCGACGCGTACGTACAACGCCTCTTTGCGCAGGCGCGAGCCGCCGCATTCGGGACAGGCGGTCTTGCCCGTGTAGCGGGCCTTCATCACACGGAACTGGATTTTGCGCCGCTCCGAGTCGATGTATTCGAAAAATTCGTCGAGTCCGTGGAAATATTCGTTGCCGCGCCACAGCAGCCGTTTCTGCTCGGGCGTCAGTTCGTGGAACGGCGTGTGGATCGGGAATCCGAACTTCGAGGCGTTCTCCACGAGCTGCTGCTTCCATTTGCGCATCGTCTCGCCCCTCCAGCAGGCTACGGCGTCCTCGTAAATGGTCTTGCTCTTGTCGGGGATCACCAGGTCCTCGTCGATGCCGATCACCTTGCCGTAGCCCTCGCACCGGGGGCAGGCCCCCAGCGGGTTGTTGAAGCTGAAGAGGTGTTCCGAGGGGCGTTCGAACTCGATGCCGTCGGCCTCGAAGCGCGACGAGAACTCCCGTACGCCCTCGTCCGTGACGATTTCGCAGATGCCCCCGCCGTAGGAGAAGGCGCGGGCCACAGAGTCGCGGATGCGGGTCTGCGAGTCCTCGTCCGTCGCTACGCGCATGCGGTCGACGACGATCCGGATTTCGTCGGCCCGGGTGTCGGGACCGATTCCGGGCAGCACGTCCTCGATCAGCCGCACCTCGCCGCCCGTGTAGACCCGCATGAGGCCCTCCGAGAGCAGCAGTGTCAGTTTTTCGATGATCCCCTGCCCTTCGCCCAATACCAGCGGTGCGCCGATGACCACGCGCTGTCCGTCGCGGGCGAGAATCCGGGCCGCCACGTCATCCACGCTGAAGCAGCGCACCTCCTGCCCCGAGACGGGCGAAAAGGTGTGCCCCGCGCGGGCGAACAGCAGTTTGAGGTAGTCGTAGATCTCGGTCGTCGTGCCCACGGTCGAACGGGGGTTGCGCGTGTTGACCTTCTGCTCGATGGCGATGGCCGGCGCGATGCCCGTGATGATGTCCACGTCGGGCTTGCTGATCTTCCCGAGGAACTGGCGCGCATAGGCCGAGAGGCTCTCGACATAGCGGCGCTGCCCTTCGGCGAAGATCGTGTCGAAGGCCAGCGTCGATTTTCCCGAGCCCGACAGGCCCGTGACGACGACCAGCTTTTCGTGCGGGATCTCCACCTCGATATTCTTGAGGTTGTGCACCCGCGCACCTTTGATATAGATGGATTTTTCGTGTGTCATTTCGTATCGCTGAAACCGCGGAATGCGGCGGACCGCATTTCCGGTTTTCGATTTTTAACTTTCGATTCTCAAATGTCCTCGCCGGCGATGCTTCCTCCGGCTTTTTTCAGTTTTTCGGTCAGCTCCCCGGCGCGGCTTTCGCGGATGGTGAGCACCATCGTGCAGAGGTTGTCGAACTCCTGCGATGCGATTTTAGGCTGCTGCTCCTTGATGACGCGCATGATGTCGTTCATGGCGATGTAGGGGAAATCGACGCGGATCGTGCGGTCTACGGTGCGTTCGACGATTCGGGCCGCCGCGATCGCCTCCGCCGCCGATTCCCTGTATGCGGCGATCAGCCCCGGAACCCCCAGTTTCGTGCCGCCGAAGTAGCGGACCACGACCACCAGGCTGTCCGTGATGTCGTTCGAGAGCAGTTGTCCGAGGATCGGTTTTCCGGCCGTTCCCGAGGGTTCCCCGTCGTCGTTGGCGCGGAACGCCTCGCCGCGGGGACCCAGCCGCCAGGCGTAACAGTGGTGCGTGGCGTCGTAATACCGTTTGCGCAGCGCGTCGAGCCGTTCGCGGATCTCCTCCTCCGTGCGCACGGGATAAATCCAGGAGAGGAACTTGCTGCTCCGCTCCCGGCAGGCGGCTTCGGCGGGGGCCGCGACGGTTCTGTAACTGTCGCCGGCCACGTCTACCGAACCTTTCTGAAGAGCCGTTCCCAGCGGATGTTCGCGGGGAAACTCTTTTCCGCATCGAGCGACAGCCATACGAACGACGCCTTGCCCACGATGTGGTCCTCGGGCACGAAGCCCCAGAAACGCGAGTCGGCCGAGTTGTGGCGGTTGTCGCCCATCATCCAGTAGTAATTCATCGCGAAGGTGTATTCCGTCGCCTCTTTGCCGTCGATCACGATGCGTCCGTCGCGCTCTTCGAGCGTGTGCCCTTCGTAGGCCTCGATGATGCGGCGGAAGAGCGGCAGGTTCTTCGCCGTGAGCTGCACCGTGTCGCCCTTCTTCGGAATCCAGATCGGGCCGTAGTTGTCCTGGCTCCAGCGGGGCGCGCCCCATTGCGGGAACACCTCGTCGTTGGGGGTGTAGATATAGCGGTTGACCGAAATGACGTTGCTCAAGCCCCTGACCTTCTCGGCGAGTTCGTCCGTGAGGTTCATGTAGTAGCCCGAGCCGTAACCGCTGTACTCCCGGATTCCGAGGTTGTCGATGGCGTACTGCGTGAAGGGGGCCGAGGTCTGCACCACGTAGTTGTATTGCAGTCCGGGTATCGCCTCCTGCGGTTCGCCGTTGACCCACACCTTTCCGTTGCGGACTTCGAGCGAGTCGCCCGGAAGCCCCACGCAGCGTTTGATGTAGTTCTCGCGTTTGTCGACCGGGCGGCTGATCACCGTGTATTTTTCGTTGAGGCGTTTGCGTCCCTCCTCCTTGCCGAACGACTCCTCGAAGCTGCGCAGCGTGTCGTAATAGGTCACGTTCTGGTTTTCGAGCAGCACCGTGTCGCCCGCCGGGAAGTTGAAGACCACCACGTCGTTGCGGCGTATCGGCTTGAGCCCCTTGAGGCGGTGGTAGGGCCACTTGATCGCCTCGGAGAACGATTTCTTGGTCTGCGAGAAGGGCATCGTGTGGTGTACGAAGGGGAACGAGAGCGGCGTGTTGGGCATCTGCGGTCCGTAAGCCACCTTGCTCACGTAGAGATAGTCGCCGATGAGCAGCGTCCGCTCCATCGACGAGGTGGGGATGACGTACATCTGGAAGATGAAGAGATGCACCAGCGTCGCCACGACCGTCGCGAAGATGATGGCGTTGACCCATTCGTACACCGTGCGGTAGGTTTTGCTGCGCTGGCACATCTTCACGTTGTGGCTCCAGACGTAGCGGTAGAAGAACTTCGTGATGTAGAGGTCGAAGATGACCGGCAGTCCCAGCAGCAGCCAGAGGTTGCCCGTCCAGACCACGAACCAGAGCGTATAAAGCAATGCGGCCAGCGTGAAACCGACCCATTTGTTGCGTAGCAAGTTTTTGATTTTACCCATGCGGAAAGCCCCGATTTTAATTGTGAATTATGAATTGTGAATTATGCATTGCGCAGCAGGTCGTCCATCGAGTAGACCCCTTGTTTTCCGCAGAGGAATTCGGCGGCCACGACGGCTCCCAGGGCCAGCGTGCGGCGGTTCTTGATCGTGTGTCTGATCTCCAGCACGTCATCCTCCGATTCGTAGGTCACGGTGTGGATGCCCGGGACGGCGCCTTTGCGCACGGAGCGGATTTCGATCCGGTCGGCGGGCGCCTCTCCGCTGCGTTCGATGCGGTTGGCGGCGTGTTCGATTCCCGGAGCCAGGTTGACCCATCCCTGCTTGCCGGCGAGGTTTTCGACGATGCCCTCGGCCAGCGTGATTGCCGTGCCGCTCGGGGCGTCCTTCTTCTGGGTGTGGTGCACCTCCTCGATGCGCACGTCGTAGCCGCCCACGCGGTCGATCATCGCGGCCAGCTGCCGGTTGAGGCGGAACATCAGGTTCACGCCCAGACAGTAGTTCGAGGCGTAGAACAACGCCCCGCCCCGCTCGCGGCACAGCTCCTGCAACTCCCCGAGGCGGTCGGTCCAGCCCGTCGTGCCGCTCACCGCCGCCACGCCGCATTCGATGCAGGTGCGGATGTTCCGGTAGGCCGTTTCGGGCGTCGTGAACTCCAGCGCGACGTCGATGCCCGCCAGATGTGCGGCGTCGAGTTCGTGCGCGTTGTCCGTGTCGATAATCAGAGCCGCTTCGTGCCCTCTTTCCGTGAGAATCCGTTCGATTTCGCGGCCCATCTTGCCGTATCCTATGATCGCTGCTTTCATTTGTTTTGTCGAAATATTCGTACAAAGATACGAATTATTTATGAATCTAAACGCAGGAGAGCGTACAATAGTATTCCGGAATTTCGTATATTTGCCGGACAAATCATTTCCGGTATGCGCTATTTTCTCGAACTCCGGTACAACGGGGCTGCCTACTGCGGCTGGCAGCGGCAGCCCGACCAGCCGTCGGTGCAGCAGACGCTCGAACGGGCGCTCGCTACCCTGCTGCGCGAACCGGTTGCTCTGACGGGCGCCGGGCGTACCGACACGGGGGTCAATGCGGCCTACTACGTGGCGCACTTCGATTGCGAACGTCCCGTCGCCGATCCTGCGCAGACGGTCTACAAACTCAATTTCCTGCTGCCGGGCGACATTGCCGTGGGCAGCATGACGCCCGTGGCGGAGGATGCACACGCCCGCTTCCACGCCCGCGAACGGGAGTACCGCTACTTCATCGAGCCGCGCAAGAATCCCTTCACGCGGCACGAGACGTGGCAGTATTACGTGCCGCTCGACGTCGGGCGGATGAACGAGGCGGCGGCGATGCTGACCGCGTACGACGACTTCACCTCTTTCGCCAAGCTCAATTCGAACAACAAGACCAACATCTGCCGTGTGAAGGAGGCCGTCTGGACGATCGACTCCCGCGGCACGATGTGTTTCACGATCCGTGCGGACCGGTTTTTGCGGAATATGGTGCGGTCGCTGGTAGGCACGCTGGTCGACGTGGGGCGCGGACGTTACACGCCCGACGGGTTCCGCTCGATCGTCGAGAGCCGCGACCTGTCGCGGTCGAGCGCCGGCGCACCGGCCCAGGGGTTGTTTCTCTCGGACGTGGTTTACCCGGCGGACATATTCGAACATCAATGTTTCTCTAAATTCAAAATGTTATGATTGGAACGATTGTTTGGCTGATCGGCCTCGTGTGCGCAATCTGGTGCGTGCTGGACATTTTCAAAAAGAACATCTCCACGGGCGGAAAGGTCATCGCGGCGGTCGTGGTGCTGCTCACCAGCTGGGTGGGGCTTGCGGTCTACTACTTCTACGGCCGCGACCATTTGCAGGAGTGGTTCAAATAACCGTCCTGTGCAGGCGAAAACATGCGGCGGACCCACAGAGGTGCGGGATTAAAGTAATGTAACGACTTGATTTATATGGTAGTTACATTTTTG
>ENA-OWRJ01003883-OWRJ01003883.1-human-gut-metagenome-genome-assembly--contig:-NODE-3883-length-10350-cov-3.946867_pt1 | contig 10350 bp, 10 predicted proteins | sample MGYA00248269_ERZ651897 | MGnify/ENA primary metagenome ERZ651897 (study PRJEB26924, sample SAMEA4378252) | human gut metagenome | biome: human gut; feature: human-associated habitat; material: faeces...
GCCGACGACGAAGCCGGACGCCGCGTGGCGCTGGCCAAGCTGCTGCCGATCCAGCGCGGCGACTTCGAGGGGCTGTTCAAGGCCATGAACGGCTACCCCGTGACGGTGCGCCTTCTGGACCCCCCGCTGCACGAGTTCGTTCCCCACGATGAGAAGGGCCAGAAAGAGATGGCCGCCGAAATGGGCGTGCCCCTCCAGAAGATCGTCGCCAAGGTCGAGTCGCTGGCCGAGTTCAACCCCATGCTGGGACACCGCGGCTGCCGTCTGGGCAACACCTACCCCGAGATCACCGAGATGCAGGCCCGCGCCATCATCGAGGCGGCCATGAACGTCAAGGCCACAGGCATCCCCGTTCACGTGGAGATCATGGTGCCGCTGGTGGGCAACCACAAGGAGCTGCGCTACCAGAAGAACATCATCGACACGACGGCCGAGCAGGTGTTCTCGGAGCGCAACGACAAGATCGACTACATGGTCGGCACGATGATCGAGGTGCCGCGCGCCGCCGTGACGGCCAACCAGATCGCCGAAGTCGCCGAGTTCTTCTCGTTCGGCACCAACGACCTGACGCAGATGACCCTCGGATTCTCGCGCGACGACATCGGCAAGTTCCTGCCGGTATATCTGGAGAAGGGCATCCTGAAAAACGACCCGTTCCAGATCCTCGACCGCAACGGCGTGGGCCAGTTGATCCGCGAAGCCGTATTCAAGGGCCGCGGAACCCGCGAAAACCTCAAATGCGGTATCTGCGGCGAACACGGCGGCGAACCTTCGTCGGTGGAGTTCTGCCACTACGCAGGTCTGAACTACGTGAGCTGCTCGCCCTTCCGCGTGCCCATCGCACGCCTGGCGGCCGCACACGCCGCACTCAATCAGAAGTAGCATTTCACGCCCCCTCGGGGCGACACACTCCGGAGGTCCGCGCACGATTGTCGCGGACCTCCTTTTTATTTATAAAAAAGTCGGGTTCATTGAATATATTTGGCCGCAATCGGGAAATTTCCTATATTTGTTTTGGCAAACAGTTTGAAATAACGTTTATTCAATATAAAAAAACGAAACATGAAAAAAATTCTTTTAACGGCGATCGTCGCGCTGTTCGCAGTAACGGCAGCATCGGCGCAGGACAAAGGCAACTGGGCGCTCGGCCCGCGTATGAACATCTACACCAACACGGGTGACGCCGTGGTGGGTCTGGGTGCATTCGGACGTTACAGCTTCACGGACAACTGGCGTATCGAACCGTCGCTGATGGCGCTGCTGCACAGCGGCTGTTCGATCGACATCAGCGTCGACGCGCAGTACGTCTTCCACTTGGGCGAAGGCTGGAGCGTTTATCCGGCAGTGGGTTTCACGGCCAATGACATCGGCAAGTGGGCCGCAGGCCTGAACATCGGCGGCGGTTTCGACTTCGAGGTAGCCCGCAACTGGGACCTTTCGGCCGGCCTGAAATGGCAGCCCATGTTCGACGACTGGCGCAAGAACCCCGTAGTCATCAGCATCGGCGCGGCATACAAGTTCTAACCATAGACGCCTGAAAACAGCGACCGGACCCGATTCATTTCGGGTCCGGTCGTTTTTTTGACACCGGCGCACGAGGCTGGATGCATCGCTTCCGGCCCGCGCGACGCAGCGCCGTGCACCGAGAAACGACAACCCTCTGTTTTTGATTGTCCCGAAGCGGATTTCGCCATAACGCAGTCCGGTCCGGACAGGAGATACAACCGCATTTCCCGTCCGGACCGGACAAAGCAGGGCGAAAGATGCCCGCGAGAACCGGAAACTACTGTTCGTTTACACGAATCATATCGAATATCCGATACCCTATCGGCGCGTAACTGCGCCATGCGGAGCGTTTGGCGCGATAAACGTACGGCTCTCCCCCGACGTAAACCGTCACCTCGGGCAAAGCCCGCTCGTCGAAGAAGCCGCAGAGTTTCGACCCGTCGGCATCGAAGGTGTACCGGTGCTTCCACTGCTTCTTTTCCGGTTCGAGGTAGAGTTTGTCCACCGGGCCGGACATCACCGCCGCATCCGCCGCGAAACGCACCGAATCGGCCGGCACGGCCTGCGCCATACGGCATGTGAAATTGATCGTGGCGCGCCCGCCGCGATGCTCCTTGTAGGTGATGTCGAAAGTCAGGTCGCCCGCTTCGCGGTTCTCGAAAAGCGTCACGGGAAAGGTGTGGTAGATCACCCCGTCGGTCTCGGCTTTCGATACGTAATGGTTGCGGATATTCTGCGCCGGGAGCGTCGAGGCTCCGGCGATGCAGAGGGCAGCCGCCAGCAGGAGACGTTTAGTCACCGTAGACGATGATCGTGTAGATCGTGTAGACGCCGACATAGGACTTGGCCTGGTAGTCTACGTGGTGGATGCGCGTGATACCGGCTTCGCGGGCCGCAGCCTGGATGCTCGCATCGCCCAGGGCGACGACACCTACATATCCCTTGGCCTCGGCCGTGCCGACCTTGCTCGACCCGGCGTTGCCCGTCACGGCCAGCCCGTCCTTCACATCGGTATAGATTCCGCCTACGAGGGGCGATTTGACGCATCCCGCCAGCATCATCGCGGCGAATGCAAAAGCGAAAAGTTTTTTCATGCTATCTGGTTTTATAGGCACAGCGGTATTTCCCCTTCGCAAGGTTCAGCAGCTTGCTCTTGAGCAGCTGGCGGCGAAGCGGTGCGATCCGGTCGGTGAAGACCACGCCTTCGATGTGGTCGTATTCGTGCTGGATGACCCACGCCTTGAGTCCCGTGAACTCCTCGTCGTGCTCGACGAAGTCGGTGTCCATGTAGCGCATGCGGATCGACAGCGAGCGGGCCACGTCGGCATGAATCCCGGGGAACGAGAGGCAGCCCTCGTTATAGGTCTTCTTCTCCTCGGAAAATTCGTAAATCTCGGGATTGACGAAAGCGCGCTTGTAATCGGCGCACGACGGGTCCTCCTCGGCCCACGGAGTGCAGTCGACGATGAACAGACGAATGTCCTTGCCGATCTGGGGCGCAGCCAGTCCGACGCCTTCGGCCTCTTCGAGCGTGAGGAACATGTCCTCGGCGAGTTTTTTCACATCGGGGTAATCGGGCGCAATCGGCTCGCATTTGCGGCGCAGCACCTCATCTCCGTAAATTACAATCGGGTATATCATAACAAAATCTATAAACAATTTTTCGCAGGCAATCTTGCTTTCGCCCGCCGTTATCGCGGTCTACGACCGCGTTTACAAGTCTGACCCCACCCCAAAACCCTCCCTCGGGAGGGGCTTATCGCATGCGGCCGGAATTTCAGCCCGAAAACCATCCGCCTTGGCGGGGACTTTATCCGAAGGCTTCCTTGTTTATTTTCGCCTGCGGCCGGAATTTCAGCCCGAAAATCATCCGCCTTGGCGGGGACTTTATCCGAAGCCTTCTTGGTTATTTTCGCCTGCGGCCGGATTTTCGACCGGAAAACGGACGGATAAACCGAAATGAAAAACTAATTTTTAATTCTTAATTTTTCATTTTTAATTCTCCTTCGGACTATCCGATCAGTTTCTCGTAGTCGGCGGCGCCGAGCAGGGCATCGTATTCGGCCGGGTTCGACATTTTGACCTTCACGAGCCAGCCTTCGCCGTAGGCGTCGCGGTTGACGACGGCGGGATCGGCGTCCACGGCCTCGTTGAATTCCACGATCTCGCCGCCCACCGGAAGGAACGCGTCGCTCACGGTCTTCACGGCCTCGATCGAGCCGAAAACCTCGCCTGCGGCGAGCGTCTCGCCCACGGTCGGAACATCGACGAAAACGATGTCGCCCAACTGGCTCTGGGCAAAGTCGGTGATGCCGATAACGGCCGTGTCACCCTCGATGCGGCACCACTCGTGGTCGCTGGAGTATTTCAGATTTGCAGGTACGTTCATAATATCCTTAAAATTTGATTTGAATTAGGCTGTTTTACGATGCAAATATAACTGTTATTTCTGTAACAGCAAGAGGTTTCGGTTATTATTTCTGTACTTTTCGTCTGATTTTGCGCCCCGGATTTGGTGCGGCGGAGAATATCCGTTATCTTGTGTTGTCCAAAGGTGTGTTTGCGATGAAAAAACGGGTTGCTCTGCTGGTTGCATTGTGCATCTGGAAGGTTGTTGCGGCGCAGACTCCGTACGGAGAGATGCCGGAGCGCTTCCGGCCGGACACGCTGCCGTGCCGGCTGGGCGGCGGCGTATGCTTCGGAATGGATGGGCTTGACGCGGCGACACCCCGGGGCGGGAGAGCCTCCTCCTGCCGCGATCCCCGGGTCGTGTTTGTCGCCGGCGATACGCTGATAACGTTCATCTCCGTTGCCGGAGTCGCGAATACGGCGCTCGGGGACCCTGTCTGCCGGTTTTACGGCAGGAACGTGGCGCGCGTCGTTTCCCGGACGCGCAGGATGACGGGCGGACGGATGGGCGCGGCCGACAACGATTTTCCGGACGATCCGGATTTTGCGGAGTTGCAGGGAGTCGTGATTGAAAATCAGAGGTATCCCTGGGAATCGTATGCCGCAGGCGATTCCGCCTACCGGCTGCCTGTGGCCCGGAGTCTCGTCGGGGGAAAGGAGGACCCTCTTCTGGGATCGGATATGCGCCGCCGGTATGTTCGGTTGCTGACCGAAGTCTCCGTTGAATTGAAAGCGGGCGGGACGCGGCCTTTCGTGCACGTCGTCTACCTGCTGCCGGACCCCTGACGGGCTATTTCCCGGCAATCACGAATTCGATCTCCTTGAACAGATATTCCCGGAGCGTGCCGTCGGCGTGCCGCAGCAGCAGTTCGCCCGTGGGGCGCACGCCCTCGATCGAGGCCTCGGTCGGCGTGCCGTCGGGGTAGCGGAACGTATGCCGTTCGCCCAGTCGGTACATCCGTTCGCGGTAGTCGCGCTGGAGGGTTTCCCGTTCGTCCAGCTCGAGCTGGGCGTAGCGGATGCCGATGTGGCGGCGGAAGGCTTCGAGCACCTCGCCGCGGTCGAACGTGCGTCCCGCGACCATGGCCATCGACACGGGGTTCGGAAGCGCGGGGTCGAACTCCGTCTGGTTGACGTTGATGCCGATTCCGACGATCGTGCGGGCGAGCGTCTGCCCGGAGTAGCTGTGTTCGATCAGGATGCCGACCAGCTTTTTGTCCCCGGCATAGATGTCGTTGGTCCACTTGATGCGCGCCGCGATGCCGAACTGCGCGAAGGTGTCGGTGAGAGCGAGGGCCACGGCCTCGTTGAGCAGGAACTGTTCGCCGGCGGGCAGGAACCGGGGTTCGAGCACCATCGAGAAGGTGAGGTTTTCACCTTCGGGGCTGGTCCACGTATGTCCCCACTGGCCGCGTCCGGCGGTCTGCCGTTCGGCCCAGACGATGTCGCCGTGGCGGTATTTCGCGTCGCGGGCGTCGTCGTTGGTCGAGGTGGTCTCTTCGATGCGGTGAATCATGTCTATACCGATACGCCGAAGTCGCGCAGGGCGTCGTTCAGCGAGGTTTTCTTGTCGGTGGATTCCTTGCGCCGGCCGATGATCAGCGCGCACGTGACGCTGTATTCTCCCGCCGGGAACTGCTTGCGGTAGCTGCCCGGGACGACCACCGAGCGGGGCGGCACGTAGCCCTTGTAGGTGACGGGTTCAGGCCCCGTGACGTCGATGATGTGCGTCGAGCCGGTGATCACGGTGTTCGAGCCGAGCACCGCTTCGCGGCAGACGTGCGCACCCTCGACCACTATGCAGCGCGAGCCGATGAAGCAGCTGTCCTCGATGATCACGGGCGCGGCCTGCACGGGTTCGAGCACGCCGCCGATGCCCACGCCGCCCGAGAGGTGGACGTGTTTGCCGATCTGGGCGCAGGAACCCACCGTGGCCCACGTGTCGACCATCGTGCCGGTGTCGACGTAGGCGCCGATGTTCACGTACGAAGGCATCAGAATGGCTCCGGGGGCGATGTAGGCGCCGTAGCGAGCCACGGCCTGGGGCACGACCCGCACGCCCAGCTCCCCGTAGCCGTGCTTGAGCTCCATCTTGTCGTACCACTCCAGTTCGCCGGCCTCCATCTTGCGCATGGGCTGGATCGGGAAGTAGAGGATCACGGCCTTCTTGACCCACTCGTTGACCTTCCATTCGCTTTTGGCCGGGTCGACGGGTTCCGCCGTGCGGAGTTCGCCCTTGTCCACCAGTTCGACGACCTGTCGTACGGCTTGCTGCACGGCGGGGGCCTGAAGCAGCGCGCGGTTTTCCCACGCCTGCTCGATTATCGTTTTGAGTTCGTTGTGCATAGACAGTTGTTTTCAATAGGCAAAATTACTGAAAATATTGAATTTTTCATAACTTTGTCCCGATCATTACCCAAACGGTTCAATTATGAAGCATTTATTCATCAAGGCCGCCCTTCTGCTCGGCGCAGCGGCGGCGGCAAGCTGCGGCAATATGAAACAGATAAAACATCAGCCTTACCCCGAGACCGTGCGCGGCGACGTGGTGGACAACTATTTCGGCACGGAGGTTCCCGATCCCTACCGCTGGCTCGAGGACGACAACTCGGAGGCCACGGCCGCGTGGGTCGCCGCCGAGAACGCCGTGACGCAGGACTACCTCTCGCAAATTCCGTTCCGCGGGGCCATCCGCGAGCGGCTGACCGAAGTGTGGAACTACGCCAAGGAGAGCGCCCCGCGCAAGCACGGCGACTGGTGGTACTACACTTATAACGACGGTTTGCAGAACCAGTCGGTGATCTACCGCACGAAGGAGCCGGGCGAGGCCGGCGAGGTGTTCCTCGATCCCAATAAGCTCTCCGACGACGGGACGGTGGCCCTGACCGACATGTCCTTCTCGAAGGACGGCCGCTGGTTTGCCTATTCGGCCGCCGCGTCGGGTTCGGACTGGGTGGAGATCCGCGTGATGGACACCGCCGACAAGTCGCTCGCTGCCGACAAGATCGAGTGGGTGAAATTCTCGGGCGCACGGTGGGCGCCCGATTCCAAGGGATTCTATTACAGCGCCTACGACGCCCCGAAGCAAAACGCCTACTCTTCCAAGAACGAGTTCCAGAAGGTTTATTACCATGCGCTGGGTACGCCCCAGTCGGCCGACAGGCTCATTTACGAGGACCGGGAACATCCGCTGCGTTACTTCTCGGCATGGCCTTCGGAGGACGGCAAATGGCTCTTCGTCATAGCTTCGGAGGGCACGTCGGGAACGGAGGTCCTCTATAAAAGGGTGTCGGACCCGAAATTCCGCGTCCTGCTGCCGGGCTTCGATGCCGATTATTCGCCCGTCGACTGCAAGGACGACCGGCTTTATTACGTGACCAACAGGGATGCGTCGAACTACGCGCTGATGAAGGTCGATCTGAACCGTCCCGGGATGATCGAAACGGTGATTCCCGAGAGTGAAAGGAACCTGCTCGAAGGCGTGGGCACGGCGGGCGGCAGTCTGTTCGCCTACTACCTGCAGGATGCGCAGAGCCGGATTTACCAGTACGACTACGCCGGCAAGCAGGTGCGCGAAGTGGCGCTTCCGGCCATCGGCTCGGTCGGCGGATTCGACGGCCGGGAGGAGGACTCGGAACTTTACTATACGCTGGTCAACTACACGGCTCCGGCCACGATCTACAAATACGACATCGCTTCGGGCGAATCGACGCTCTACAAGGCTCCGGAGGTGAATTTCGATCCCGAACTGTTCACGACCGAGCAGGTGTTCTACACCTCGAAGGACGGCACGAAGGTCCCGATGTTCATCACCCGCCGCAAGGACATGAAGCGCGACGGCAAGAATCCCTGCCTGCTTTACGCTTACGGCGGTTTTCAGATCAACCTCACGCCCGGCTTCAACCCCTCGGCGCTGATGTTCGTCGAGCAGGGCGGCATCTACTGCGTCGCCAACCTGCGCGGCGGCTCGGAGTACGGCGAGGAGTGGCACAAGGCCGGCATGCTCGAAAACAAGCAGAACGTCTTCGACGACTTCATCGCCGCCGCCGAGTACCTGATCGCCGGAAAATACACGTCGACGGACAAGCTGGCCATCCACGGCGGCTCGAACGGCGGCCTGCTGGTCGGCGCCTGCGAGGTGCAGCGTCCGGACCTCTATGCCGTGTGCCTTCCGGCCGTGGGCGTGATGGACATGCTCCGCTACCACAAGTTCACCATCGGCTGGGGCTGGGCCGTGGAGTACGGTTCGTCGGAGGACGAGGAGCAGTTTTCCTATATTTACAAGTACTCTCCGCTGCACAATATAAAGGAGGGCGTGAAATACCCCGCGACGCTGGTGACTACCGCGGACCACGACGACCGTGTCGTTCCGGCCCACTCGTTCAAGTTCGCCGCCGCGATGCAGCATGCCCAGGCGGGCGACGCCCCGATCCTGATCCGCATCGAGTCGAAAGCGGGCCACGGCGCCGGCAAACCCACTTCGAAGCGTATCGACGAGGCGGCCGACATGTACGCGTTCCTGTTCCAGAACATCGGAGTACCCTATAAGGTAATTAAGAATTAAGAATGAAAAATTAAAAATTGGTTTTTCATTTCGGGATATCCGGTTGTAAATCCGGTCGAAATCCCGGTTGCGTCGCGACAAGCCCCTCCCACGGGAGGGGGTTGGGGTGGGGTAGATTTGTAAACGCGGCCATCGGCCGCAAGAGTACAGCGGTCAACTGTGCAAAAGGTAAAGGAAGGTACGTTAGGTTAATAAGCGAAATAACATGAAAGTCTATAAATTCGGAGGTGCGTCGGTGCGGAATGCCGACGGAGTGAGGAATCTGCGCAAGATCATCGACGACGAGCAGAACCTGTTCATCATCGTTTCGGCGATGGGCAAAACGACCAATGCCCTGGAAAAGGTGTTCGAGGGGCTTCAGAAAGGCGATAAACAGCTCTCGCTGGAGCATGTCGAGTCGCTGCGGAAGTACCATGCGGAGATCATCGACGAGCTGTGGCACGAGCCGAAGCGGCTGCCGGCGGTCGACGCGCTGTTCGGCGAACTGGAAAAGGTCGCGACGGAGACCGTCTACAAACCCGGCGACGCCGAACTGTGGTACGACACGATCGTGGCCTACGGCGAGCTGGTCTCGACGACGATTATCTCCGAGTACCTGAACTACGCCGGGGTGTCGAACCGCTGGATCGACATGCGCCGCTGTTTTCTCACCGAGCAGCGCCACAAGGACGCCGGGGTGAACATCGAGGCTTCGGCTTCGCTGCTGAAAAATGCGCTGGGCAAATGCGTCGAGAACATCTTCATCGGACAGGGCTTCATCGGCGGCGCGCCCGACGGCACGACCACGACCCTGGGGCGCGAAGGCTCGGATTACTCGGCGGCCGTGGTGGCCAACATTCTCGACGCCGAGTCGATGTCGGTGTGGAAGGATGTGGACGGCGTGATGAACGCCGATCCGAAAGCATTCCCCGATGCCGTGCAGATCGCCGAGCTGAACTACCTCGACACCATCGAACTGGCTTACAGCGGCGCGCAGATCATCCATCCGAAGACGATCAAGCCGCTCCAGAACAAGAATATTCCGCTTTACGTGCGGCCCTTCGGCGACAAGCGCAAACCCGGCACGGTGATCCGAGGCATGTCGGCCCCGGTCGACGTTCCGATCCTGATCCTCAAGAAGGACCAGGTGCTGCTGACCATCCGGTCGCGGGATTTCTCCTTCGTGCTGGAAGAGAAGTTCGCCACGATCTTCTCGTTGCTGGAGCGTTTCCGCATCAAGGCCAACCTGATCCACAATTCGGCCGTGAACCTGAGCCTGTGCGTCGACAACTCGTGGCATATCGACGAGGCCATCGAGGCGCTGCGCGAGGCGGGTTTCGACGTGATGAAAGCCGAGAACATGGAGCTGCTCACGGTGCGCGGCTATACCGACGAGCTGTGGCGGCGTTACGCCCGCGGTCCGCAGGTCTTCGTGCGGCAGGCCACGCAGTCCACCGTGCGCGTGGTCCGCAAACGGGAATAACCGGTCCCAAGGGCCGGATTCATGGGCGGGAGTCGCCGGATGCGTTTCGAGCGTGTCCGCGTTCCCGCCCCTCTTTTTTCCGTTATTGCTGTCCGGTGCGGAGTTTGTGGATAATGCCGATCATCGACGTGTCGCGGATTTCGCCGTTGCGCTTCATGTTCCAGATCGTGCGGGCGATATACCGCTCGATGTCGCGTTCCAACCGTTTGTAAAGCGGGCTTTTGGTGTAGTTTTCGTTGTCGAGCAGCACGTCGCGGATCGAGCGCAGCGAGTTGGTGTAGTTCGACATCTCGTTCTTGAGCGCCACGCCCTGTTTCTTCGAGGCGGTGATCTTGGCGATCGACATGGCCCGCAGCTTCTCGCACACGGAGTTCAGCAGGATCATCACCACGTTGTCCATCAGCGTGTG
>ENA-OWRJ01003893-OWRJ01003893.1-human-gut-metagenome-genome-assembly--contig:-NODE-3893-length-10326-cov-2.440756_pt1 | contig 10326 bp, 7 predicted proteins | sample MGYA00248269_ERZ651897 | MGnify/ENA primary metagenome ERZ651897 (study PRJEB26924, sample SAMEA4378252) | human gut metagenome | biome: human gut; feature: human-associated habitat; material: faeces...
TTGCGGTGGCTTTGCGGCGGCTGATGCCGGAAAGGTCGGCCATGTTGCCCTGCCAGAAGGTCAGGTAGACGTCCTGGCTCATGCCGTAGGGCGGTTTGCCCAGGTCCGCGGTCTTCATGACCGCGCTGCACACGGAATCATTGAGGGCCTGGCTGGCGGACTTTTCGAGATAGCCGCAGCGTTCCACCTTGCCCTCCGCGTCCACGCGCACCACGATGCGCACCTTGCCGCGGTCGGCCGGGGCGGCCCAGTTGGCCAGGATCTTTTCCATGGCCTCGCCGGCGTAGCCGTTGGCCACGTCCGCCGCGGCGGCGCCGGCGGCCCGTGCGTGCAGGGGGGCCAGACACAGCAGGAAGGCCGGCAGCAGCAGGGACAGGAAGGCCGCCGGGCGGGAAAGGGTTCGTTTCATGTGACCTCCATGCGGGCAGATGTGCATGACGATGCGGCTCTTATGCAGCAATGCCGTTCCAGAATAACACATCTTTGGGGAAAGCAGGGGACTGCCTCCCGAAAGCGGGATCTCCAAGACAGCAAGGCGGCCGCACCGCCGGGCACGACCGCCTTGACGGACCGGCTAGCGGCCCATGAGTTCGTTGAGTGTGAAGACAAGGTCCAGCTCGGTGTACTGTTCCGACGGCGGCGGCGGGAATGCCCCCGCCCGGCTGGTGCGCCAGATGGCGTTGGCCGCCGAGGAGTCGTACTGCGCGTTGCCGGAGCTTTGCGTCACGTCGACTTTTTCCACTTCGCCCTGCAGGTTGACCTTGACCCGGACCACGCAGACCAGGTTCAGGCGCGTGGCGGAAGTGAAGCTCCAGTTGGGACGCACGGCAAGCATGACCTGGCCCATGTAGACATCGTTGAGGCCACCGCCGCCGGGGCCGTCGCCTTCGCCACCACCGCCGCCGCCATCGCCGCCGGCATTGCGGCGGGCCTGGGCCAGGGCCTGTTCCACACTGCTGCCCTTGTCCCCGGATTCGACGCGGGACGTGGCTTCGCGGCGGGCCTGGTTCATGGCCGCGGCTACGGGGTCGCCCTTGGACGGCTTGTCGGCCTTTTTGTCGGTCTTCTTGTCGCTCTTTTCGACCTTTTTCTCAGGCTTCTTCTTGTCGTCCTTCTTTTCGGGCTTCTTGTCGTCGTCCTTTTTCTTGTCCTCTTTCTTTTTCTTGTCTTTTTTGTCGGCCACGGGCGTGGCGTCCTTGGGTTCGGGCTTTGGCTTGACCTCCGGCTTGTGCTCGACCTTGGGTTCAGGCTTGGCCTCCACCGGACGGGCCTTGTCCGCGGTGGGGTCGGCCTTGACCTCCGGCCGTTCGGGCGCGGCCGCATCGGCTTTCTTGGCCGGGGGCGAGACGTCCTTGGGGCCGTCCGTGGGCTTGCCCATCTTGCCCAGGATGCTCGAGGGCGTGCGGTTGCCGCCCGGAGCGCCGTCCACCAGGCTGATCATCACCGGCGGCGTCTCCAGGTTCACCGGCGGCGAGCTGGGCCAGAACATGATCAGCAGGAAGACCGCCAGATGCAGGCAGAGGGAAAGAAGATACGAGGCCCAGTTCATCGCTGACTACTTCCCGCCCTTGGCGGCTGCCGCGGCGGCAGCGGGCGACAGGCTCTCGGAGGAATCGGCCACCACGCCGAGCTTTTCGATGCCCACGGCCTTGATGCGGCCCATGACATCCACCACCACGCCGTAGGGGACTTCCTTGTCGGCACGCAGGAAAAGGGTCTTGTTCTTTTCCTTGACCAGGGTCTGGAGGTAACCTTCCAGGTCGTCCAGGGTCTGGACCTCGTATTCGTCCAGGAAGATCTTGCCGTCGTGGCGGACGGTCAGCATCATGTTGTCGTTTTCGGTCGGCAGCACTTCCACCTGTTTGGTCTGGGGCAGGTCCACTTCCAGCCCCTGGCTCATCATGGGAGTGGCCACCATGAAGATGATCAGCAGCACCAGCATGACGTCCACGAAGGGCGTCACGTTGATCTCGGAGACAAAGCGGTTGTTGCCGCCCACGCTGGCGCCCATCTTACATCTCCGTGGCGCCCGTGCGCTGCACGGGGCGGTGGGCATTGAGTTCGCGCTGCACGCGGTTGAGGAACACGCCGGCAAAGTTCACCAGCAGGGTGTCCACCTGCGAGAGCTTGCCCATGAAGATGTTGAAACCGATGGTGGCAGGCACGGCCACGCCCAGACCGATGGCCGTGGCCACCAGGGCTTCGGAGATGCCGGGGGCCACCGTGGCCAGGGAGGCGGACTTGAGCATGCCGATGGAGTGGAAGGAGTGCATGATGCCCCACACCGTGCCGAACAGGCCGATGAAGGGGGCCGTGTTGGCGGTGGTGGCCAGCAGGGAGAGGGAGCGCTCCAGACGGGCCATCTCGCTGGCCACGCCCTGGCGCAGGGAGCGGCGCACGTTGTCCACCACGATCTCGCTGCTGTTGCCGGCCTCTTTGGAACGGTTGAACTCCATCACGCCCTGGTGGGCCACGAAATAGAGCGGGGAGGCACGGTCGGAGCCCAGGGAGAGCACGGCCTCGCGCAGGCTGGGGGCCTTCTCGAACAGGTCAGTGCCCTGCAGGGCCTTGCGGTAGGCGGCGTTGAGGGCCAGGGTTTTCTGGATCATCATGCCCCAGCTGCCTACGGACATGAGCACCAGGATGCACAGCACGATCTTGGCCACAAGACTGGCCTGGCTGATCATCGAAAAGAAACTGAACTCCATGTATCACTCCTGGAGATGGAAAATGGTGTGCCTGGGATGGATCCTGTGCCCTGCCGGACACGGCACGTATGCATCGGGAAAAAGAAAAACGCCAAAGAGCCCCTGCCATCCGGGGGCCCGGAAGGCAACGGCTGTGCGCGGCGTTGAACCGCCCGGAGAATGCACCGTTCGCCGTCTTTTTTCAAGCGTTTTTTCTGTGCCGGAGAGGACGCCGGCGGTGGGGCACGCTGTCCCCCGCCCTAGTCTGCATCGCACATCTTACGCCAGAGGGTGTTGAGGCTGATGCCCAGGGAGCGGGCAGTGCTTTTTTTGCTGTACTGCTGGCGGGCCAGTTCCTGGCGGATGATCTTCTTTTCCATGAGGCGCAGACGCTGGCGCAGGCTGCCGTTTGCAGGCAGGGCCTGTTCCTCCCGGCTCTCGGATACCCTGCGGGGCGAGGCCAGGATGCCCTGCGTCTGGCGCATGTCGAGCAACAGCTCCTGCAGCAGGGGCATCTGGAAGGCATCGCTGGTGGACATCAGGCAGTAGCGGCGCAGCAAGGCGTCCAGCTCGCGCACGTTGCCGGGCCAGGGATAGCTGCAAAGGAGCTCGATGGCTTCGGGGGGCATCTTTTTGTGGATCATCCCCATGCGCATGATATGCCTGACCAGCAAGGTCATGTCCTGGAGGCGTTCGCGCAGGGGGGGCATCTCCAGGCGCAGCAGCGTCAGGCGGTAATAGAGATCGGCCCGGAAGCGCCCCTCCCTCACCTCCTGCACGAGGTCTTTCCAGGAAGAGCAGACCACCCGGGCGTTGACGGTCACGGGCCTGTCCCCGCCAAGGCGGAAGATCTCGCCGCTTTCCAGGACACGCAGGAGCCTGACTTGCACGGCGGCGCTGATGTCCGCGATCTCGTCCAGGAAGATGGTGCCATCCTGCGCCAGTTCGAACAGGCCCTGCTTGCCGCCGCGACGGGCGCCGGTGAACGCCCCCTCGGCATAGCCGAACAGCTCGCTCTCCAGCAGGCTTTCCGGCAGGGCACCGCAGTTGACGGCCACGAAGGGCGCGTGGCGCCTGGGGCTGGCATTGTGGATGGCATGCGCCAGCAATTCCTTGCCTGTCCCGCTTTCCCCGTGGATGTATATCCCCGCGTCGGACTCGGCGAAACGCTGGGCGTGTACCCGCAGGGTCTTCATGGAAGAGCTCTCGCCAAGAAGGTCGTTCAGCGTGAACCTGGCCCGCAGACCTGCCTGGCGGGAATGCTTGAGGCGCCGTTGCAGATCCGTCAGGACGACATCGGGCGTCAGGACGCTCAGGGCGCCTTTCTGGACCCCATCGACCACTACGGCGCTGCTGGTGAAGACAAGATCCTGGCCGTTCTCCCCTTTCAGGGTACCTTCTGTGGGCCGTCCCGTTTCCAGGCTTTCGGCGAGGCCGAGGTGCTGTAGCGCCCAGCCGTCCCGGAGCCGTCCCTGTCCCAGGGCCTGTCTGGCCACGGGATTGCTGAGGGCCAGCTTGCCCGCGGGATCGACCCCTATGACCCCTTCATGCAGGGCATCGACCACGTCCTGGAGCCAGGCTGCGTGTTCGCGGTCACGGCGGCGGGCCTGGGCGATGTTGGACGCTTCCTCGAAGGCCCGTTCCAGCGCCTCGTTGCCCGGGCAGACCACGATGCCCCGGCAGTGGTGGGCCTGCGCGATGGAGACACAGACGCCGCCCCCTACGACACAGCCAGCGCCCTGGGCAATGGCTTGGGTGATGCCCAGGGTCAGTTCCCGGGAGTTGGTGAAGCGGATGGGTTGCAGACGGATGCGCAGCAGACGGGAGAACAGTTCCGGCCAGGGGGGGATGGCGTCATAGCAGGTCACGGCCACATTGTCTGTATATTCGCGGGCTTCCATCAGGGCCTGCAGAATGGACATATGGCTCCGGGAAATGGTGACGACAGGTTCGTTCAGATGGCGGCGCAGGAGCTTTCCGGTTCCGCCGCCGCCCAGGATCACATCCACGCCCTGGTCGAACAAGCGTTTGGCCACGGGCAGCGCCTCTTCCATGGTAGCCAGGCGGACTTCTTCCAACGGCCAGCCATGCTCCTGGGCATAGGTCTGGACCTTTTCTGCCACCACAGCGGAGTTGGAAACGAAGGCGAAGGAAAAGGAAGTGGACAGCATAATGTCTCCTGCTCCGGTGGGATGTGGTGCGGGCCGTGGGGATGACACCGGGCATACAGCTGCAAGAGGCAGGGGGCCCGCGAGGACAGGCGACGGACGACATTTTTCGGCGTCGTCCAGTTCTCAGCGATTTTTTTCATCTTTATCCATACGTTGTCCCGGGACGTCGCGGCTGTCAATGCAGGCCCGGGGGCCTGCCGCTCGGTACGACAGCCCCGGAGCGGCGGGGGGAGGTGTGGTGTGCCCCCGCCGCAGGATCGGAAGGGCGGCACGGCCGCCTTCCCGAATATTGGCCGTCATGCCGGGCCAGGAAGCGAGGGAGCAGGCCGGACATGACGGGAAACACGGTCGTTATACCGGTGGCATGATGTAGAAGTCCAGACCGAGGACCACGACGGTGAGCCAGAAGTAGAGGATCGTCAGCAGTACGGAGATGAGCGCCGCGATCATGCCCCAGACGAACATGGTGCGGAGGTTGGCGCCATAACCGGCCACGATGCCCTGGGCACCGGTGGCGGAAGCCACGGCGTACGACCAGCTGATGGCCGAGCCCGTCACCCAGACCCAGGGCACGGCCCCAAAGGCCAGCCCGCGCCAGTTGGCCATGGATTCGATGGCCAGGGGCACCATGACACCGGCGGCCGCGGTGTCGCTGGTCACCTGGGACAGGGCGTTGGAGGCCACGCTCCAGGCCACGATGGACAGGGTGTCATTGATGCCGACGAGAGGCGTGATCCAGCTCCCGAACATGGCCCCGGCCCCTGTCGTGGAGAGGATCTTGCTCAGCGCCACGGAGGCGGGCCACATGAACAGGATGGTGATGGGGAAGTGGTCGCGCAGGGCCTTGACGGACAGGATGCTCTCGCCCTTGACGTTGCGGGAGGGCCAGAACAGCATGAGCAAGGGGATGATGCAGAACAGCTGGGTGGGGTTGAGCCAGGCCCACTGGGGCCCCTTGGTATAGGGGGCGTAGAGGGGCTGGATGATGGCCAGAAGGATGGCCAGCGCGAAACCGTAGAGAGAAACCTTTTCCTCATAGGTCATGGGGCCGAGCTTTTCCAGCTCCTGCCGGTAGAATTCCCTGCTGCCGCTGAAGCGCTCCAGGTCCGTGCGCATGAAGTACATCATGGTGCCGACACCGGCGATGATGAGAAGGGAGATGGGCACCATGCGCAGGGTCCAGTCGATGAAGTAGATGTTCTGGCCAAGATACTTGTTGAGCAGCCCGTAAGTCACCACGGACTGGCCGCCGCCCAGAGGGGTGGCCATGCCGCCCACACTGGCGCCCCAGGCCACGGCGATGAGGATGTTCGACGCGGCCTTGGAGTGCCAGCGCTCTTCATTGGTGTTGAAGCCGGCGTACATCAGGGATGCCACGGCCACAGGGGCGAACATGGCCGCCACGGTAGTGTTGCCCACCACGAAGGACGTGATCCCGCAAAGGATGAACCAGCCCGCGGTCTGGGCGCGCACGCTGCCGTTGACGCGCATGAGGAAATTCAGGGCCAGGCGGCGGGCAAAGCCCCAGCGCACCCAGGCGCAGGTGATGGCCGTGGCGCCGAAGATGAGGACGGCCTCACGATGCACATAGGCCTGCAATACCTTGCCCAGCGGCATGTAGCTGTAGACACAGGCCACGAAGATGGGCACGAGGCAGGTCAGCTTGATGTCCACAGCGCAGGTGATCCACCACCAGACCATCCAGAACAGGATGCCAAAACCGAAGCGGGACTCGATGGGGCCGAAAATGGGCAGGGCCAGGGCAAGCAGCAGCAGGGCAGGCCCTCCCAGGAGATACAGCAGACGGGAAGAAGACGACGATTCAGACATGACGGGCTCCAGTCCTTATTCCGGGCGGGCCGTGTGGCCCGCCCCTCGATATCATGCCGCCCGCAGGGATCCGGGCAGACTACAGGCGGCCGGGCGTCCTAAAGGACGACATCGCCAACATAGCGGCGCTTGATGGAGAAGTGCTTCTTCCATTTGTCGGACGCACGCAGGCCAATGATGTATTCTTCGTCGGGATCGCCGGCAGGGAAAACCTTGGGGGCCGTGGCGGGATCCCAAAGGCCCTGCTTGCGGCGCTCTTCACGCTGGTCCACCAGCCAGTCATTGTAGCTCTCGAAGACGATGTGGCCTTCAAAGCCGTCCAGGGTGGCGGCGCGGATGCGGCCATCGAATTCCAGGTATTTTTCTATCATGCGCTGGCTGGGCATCTCGGGCTCCACCGTGTTGGCATAGCCGGCCTCTTCCAGCTCCTTGCCGGCCACGGCCGCAAAGATGCGCTGGTCACGCAGGGAGAGCAGGTCCTTGTGGATGCCGACATATTTGTCGCTGATGGGCTTGCCCAGGGGCGCATGGTCGCGGGAAGCGCCGCGAGCCTTGCACATGGCGGTCTTGTAGAAATCGAACATGCCTTCTTCGAAGTCCTCGCCCAGGAACTCGCAGACGCCGCGCATGACCTTTTCCGGTTCACGCACCAGCTCTTCATAGCGCACGTCCAGCCACAGGCCTTTTTCACGCAGAGGTTCGCGCCACTCCTTGACGGCGTTCCAGCAGCGCTTCCAGGACTGGGCCGCGCAATAGATGTTGGTGGGGCCAAAGGAGGATTCCATGTAGTCCACGCTGGCATCACGGCCGTCTCGGGTGATGTAGATGAACTGGGCATTGGGGAAATCGTGGTGCATGGGGCCCACGAAGTAGAGGTTGTGCGGCGTTTTTTCGCCCCAGCGGGGCTTGTTCACATACTGGGCAAAGCGCAGGTGCATGCCTGCGTACAGGCCGGCGAAGCTGCGTTCGGGGGCCAGCTCGATGACTTCATCGACGATGGTGCGGGGGTTGACCTTCATCCCCCAGAAAGGAGTTTTGAGGCCAAAGACCATCTCCTGGGCCAGAGTGCGGAAGTTGGCTTCGACGGACAGGTCGCCGTAGGTGTGCAGATAGGGATAGAAGCGGGGATAGTACCAGACCACTTCCGGGACTGCGATGCGGGAATGACAACCCAGCAGGGCCATGACCAGGGTCGTGCCGGAGCGTTCGGCACCGATCATGAAAATGGGACGTTCTTGGGGGTTGAGAGGCATGGTCGTTCTCCTTGTTGGGGATTTTTGATGCGGGGGATCTTTTCGATCAGGCCTGCAAAAGCGCGCGGACGAAGATGAATGCGCCCACGATGATGCAGACGACAGAAACCATTTTTTTCAGGACGCCGGAGGAGACGCTGTGGGCCAGCCTGGCCCCGGCCACGACGCCGACGAGCTCGGCCAGCGTGACCAGAAGAGCCATGTGCAGATCGACGAAGCCGTTGGCGAAGTTGCTGATGGAACCGGACGTGGCAGCCGTGATCTGGATGACCTGGCTGGTGGCGATGGACGTGAGGGGCGTAAAGCCCAGGATGACCATGAGGGGCACGGACAGCACAGGGCCGCCCACGCCGGTCAGGCCCGAGCCGAAGCCCACGGTGGCGCCGATGAGCAGCAGTTGCAGACGTTGCCGGCCATCGCCGGGGCGGTAGGTGATGGTGCCGCCTTTGGCGGGGAACAGGGCATAGATGCCCGCGAAGATGATGATGCACCCCAGGATGAGGTTGAGGATCCAGGCTGGTGCGATGGCGTTGGCCAGGGCCCCGGGGTAGCCGCCCACAAGGCCGCCGACGCAGACGGGGATGGTGATGCCCCAGTGGATGCTGCCGTGCTTGCAGTACAGCCAGGTCCCCAAGATGCCGGTAAAGATGAAGCTGAACAGGGACGTGGCCATGGCCGCATGGGTGGTCAGGCCACCGAAGGCGCTCAGGGCGGGGATCAGCAGGATGCCGCCCACCCCCACTGTTCCGATGAGGCCGCCGACGATCAGGGCGACGACCAGAAGGATGATGATCATGGCTTGCTCCGATGTGATGTTGTTCACAAGTTGAGCAAGCAGCATGCCAAAGAAAGGTGATTTTATAATATATTGTTTTTATTGTATTTTTTATATATGGAGGCTGGGCGGCCGCAATGCGTTTTTTGCAAAAAAGAGGTGAAACGATCGAAATATGGAGTACCGCGGACAAGGGGCCGCCATCCCGATCCGGCCCTTGCGCAGCCCGCCGACAAGCGCATTGCAAGCCCGCCGGTGAGGGTGTATGCTGCGGCCTATGTTGATGAAACGTATTTCTTCCTTCCGGGGACGCTGTGTCCGGCATCTGGGCACGGCGGTCCTGTGCGTGGTCTTGCTGGGATCTTCCCACGCTTCTTTTGCCGCGTCTGCCGGCCGGCAGGATGCCGTCGCCCGGCAGCCCGTCTATACCGGCCAGCGATCGGCCGAGACGGCGGACAGGCCCGTGGCGGGCCAGCGCATCGGCATGTCCGATGCCGTGGAGCACGCCCTGCGTTTCAACCCCGGTCTGGGGGCGCAGGAAGCCGAGAGCCGCTCCTCCGAAGAAGGGCGAAAATCCGCGCGCGGCGCCTTCGGTCCGCGCCTGGGGATGACCTATTCCGCCACCAAGACCGAGAGCAAGCGTGACCCCTCCGCCACCATGGGCACCAAGAACCCCAAGATGGGCGTTTACAGCTGGGGCGTCGAAGTGACCCAGCCCATCTTCCAGGGCTTCCGCCTGCTCTCCACCTATCAGAAGGCCGCCCTGCAGGCCGACAGCGACAAGGCCTCGCTGCGCAAGGCCGAGCTGGACATGACCGAGCAGGTGCAGACGGCCTTCCTGGAATACCTGAAAGCCGGCGAGAACGCCCGCAGCATGCGTGACAGCCTGACCCGCCTGCGCGAACAGCTGCGCATCGCCCAGGCGTACTTCGAAGTGGGCCTGAGCCCCCGCCTGGACGTGCTCCAGGCCGAGGTGGACGTGAGCGAGGCCGAGCGCCTGCTCATCGAGGCCGAGAACACCCAGGCCACCACCCTGGCCAGGCTCAATACCCTGCTGGGCTTCGATGCCACGGCCGTCAATACCTATACCGGTACGCTCAAGGAAGTGGGCTTCCGCTATACGCTGGAGCAGTGTCTGGAGCTGGCCTACCGCCAGCGTCCCGACCTGTATGTGGCCCAGAAGGCCGTGGAGATCGCCCGCAAGAGCCAGAAGGAAGTGCAGAGCGACTACTATCCCCAGATCGAGGGCTATTACAGCATGACGCAGAGCGGTAACACGCCCGGCATGCAGCGTTCCGGCGAGAACGGCTCGCACGTCACCAACTGGGAAGTGGGGGCGCAGGCCACCTGGAACGTGTTCGAATGGGGCACCACCTACTATGCCGACAAGCAGGCCGGCTGGCAGGTGACCAAGATGCGTTACGAGCAGGAGAACCTCAAGCTGGAAGTGGGCTACGACATCAAGTCCAAGTATCTGGCCGTGCAGGAGGCCCGCAAGCGCATCGCCGTGGCCCAGAACAGCGTGGCGCAGGCCACGGAGGCCTATAACGTGGCCCTGGCCCGTTACCACGAACATGTGGGCACCAACTTCGACGTTCTGGACGCTTCGG
>ENA-OWRJ01003899-OWRJ01003899.1-human-gut-metagenome-genome-assembly--contig:-NODE-3899-length-10321-cov-2.800312_pt1 | contig 10321 bp, 10 predicted proteins | sample MGYA00248269_ERZ651897 | MGnify/ENA primary metagenome ERZ651897 (study PRJEB26924, sample SAMEA4378252) | human gut metagenome | biome: human gut; feature: human-associated habitat; material: faeces...
GCGCGAGTGCGCATCATTGGCACGTTAGTGCCTTTTTGTGTAATAGGGAATTCCAGAAAATTTCCTATTACATGACAAAAGCGGCTGACAGATGTCCATCCTAACATCTGCCAGCCGCTTTTTCTGTTCTTTATTTATGTTCCGCAAATCCCCGCCGCATTTTTTCCAGCGCCCGCTTCTCGATCCGGCTCACATAAGAACGCGAAATCCCAAGTCTGGCGGCAATCTCCCGCTGCGTCTGTTCCTTTCCGCCAAACAGCCCGTACCGGCTGCGTAAGACGATTTTCTCTGTTTCTTTTAAACACGCTTCATAGGCGCGGTAAAGCTGTTCAATTTCCTGCTTTAAAATAATGGTTTCCAGAACTTCTTTTCCTTCTGCCTCCAGCACATCCATCCGGCTGACGGTTTCTCCGTCTTTATCTACCCCGATCGGGTCATATAACGAGATATCCTTTGCATATTTTTTACCAGCACGGAAGGTCATCAGAATCTCATTCTCGATACATTTCGCCGCATATGTCGCCAACCGCGATCCCCGCTCCGGATGAAACGTATTGACCGCTTTAATGAGCCCGATGGTGCCGATCGACAGGAGATCTTCCATTTCATAATCTGTACCCTGATATTTTCTGGTCACATGCGCCACCAGCCGTAAATTTCGCTCTATCAGAGTATTGCGTGCCTCATGGTCTCCCTCTTTCATGCGTTCCAGACAGGACCGTTCCTCTCCAGGTGTCAAAGGCTTTGGAAATGTATGCAAAGAAAAAGCCACCCTGAAGCTTACTTACTGATAGTTTATGCTTCGGTGGCTTTTCCAGTGCACCACTTGCTTTTCCGATTTTAGAAAGGGCGCTAAAAATCATACCATCCAGCCGGTTATAAATCCGCTGCATCTAAAAATATTGATACCTCTTTCTCTTCACCACCAAAAAGATAACTGACACCGTCACGGACATACACTCCGCCACGATAATTGCACCCCAGATTCCGTTCAGACCCAGGAGCAGCGGCAGAATGATAACCGATGCACTTTCAAACACAAGAGTACGCAAAAAAGCTATCAGCGCCGAGGTCAGTCCATCTCCCAGCGCCGTAAAAAAGGCGGAACTGAAAATGGAGAAACCGCAGAATAAGAACGAAACCGCATAAATGGAATACGCATGTACCGTCATGTCCAGAAGCCCGGCATCATATCCTACGAAAATAGCTGCCAACGGTGCCGCCATCACCTCGGACAGCAGCAGCATGCTCAGAGACGCCGCCGCGATCAGAACCACACTGCGCTTTAGCAGGTTATTTAACTCCTTTTTATTTCCTGCGCCGTAGTGATAGCTGATAACTGGAGCTACGCCGGTCGCATAACCGATGAAAATCGCAAGGAAAATAAAGTTCACATACATGATGGTTCCGTAAGCTGCGACTCCGTTTTCTCCCGCGTAGCGCATCAGCTGCGCGTTATACAGCATGCCGACAATGGACATGGAAATACTGCTCATCAATTCCGATACACCGTTGGTGCAGGCACGTCTGAGCGCTCCTCCATCCCACTTTGGTCTGCGAAGGCGCAGGCTGCTGCTGTTCTTCCGCAGGAAATAAACCAGCGGTATCGTTCCGCCTATGATCTGTCCCATCGCAGTCGCCATCGCCGCTCCGGCAATTCCCCAATGGAACACTCCCATGAACAGAACATCTCCCGTCATATTGAGCACACCCGAAATGATCGTAATATTTCTCTTCCCGCAGCCACACACGGATCGGCACCGGAAATCCCAGCTTCGGCTTCTCCGCCGTCACGGAAAGGCTGCCAAACGCATACTGCAGCATTAAAAACGGAAGCGCCACCAGAATGATCCGTCCATACCGGATGCAGTCCGCCAGCATCTCTCCCTTCGCGCCAAGAAAGGCAGCGATCTGCGGTAAAAACAGAATACTGATAACCGCAATTACCAGACCAGAAACAAAGGTCGCAGCGATCAGAAGGGAAAAAATCTCCTGCGCCTTCTCACGCCTGCCCTCGCCCATAATCCGGGCGATCAGGGCACTTCCACCCGTGCCGAACATAAATCCCATGGCACCTACGACCATCAGAAACGGCATAATGAAATTGACCGCCGCAAACGGTGTTTTTCCTACAAAATTCGATACAAAATATCCATCTACCACTCCGTAAATGGAGGTAAAAATCATCATTAAAATAGATGGAATTGTAAACCGGATCAATCTCCCAAAACCGAAATGATCCGATAACTGAATCCTCTGTTCCATAACATTCTCCTGTCAAATTTTTAAGTAATTCTGCCATTATATCACGATTCGCATCTTCGATGCTTACCGCTGCTGACGCAGCTATCGTGATCGCCATTCGCCGTTCGCCATAAATCTGCAAGCAGCTTTCTGGCTCACTTGCGCTCATTATATCATAATTCTTCACATCACGGAACATCACCTGCACCTCTTCTCCCTTGAGCCAAATAAATATTATTCCTACGGTTGATTTTTTCGGAATTATTCTGTATAATGAAAATAAATTTACAATTTAACGCGTTAAACCTCAACGCATTAAATTCAAAAAAGCACGACTTTCACATTAGGGAGGAACTATGTTATGAGCGAAGACAAAAAATTAAACATGCCTCAGTCGCTTCTGCTTCTGCTCCTGATCATCGGAGCGGTTGCAGTCTGCATCCGGCTGAAAACGGGCGGACCGATGATTGGACTATTTATGAGCTGGATCATCATCTATCTGTTTTGTAAATGGTTAAAGATCAAATATGACCATGTTGTGAGTGGTGCCTACGACGCGATCCGTGTGGTCGTTCCGACACTATGTCTGCTTATGGCGATCGGCGTCATGATCGGTACCTGGCTGCAAAGCGGCACGATTGCAACCATCATTGTCGGCGGTTTAAAACTGATCAACCCGACCTGGCTGCTGCCTCTGACCCTGATTTTCTGTGCCGTATTAAGCCTTGTGACCGGAACCTCCTACGGTTCCGTCGGCAGTGCCGGTGTTGCCATGATGGCAATCGGCAACGCGATGGGCATCCATCCTGGCATGGTGGCAGGTGCTGTCATCTGCGGCGCGATGTTCGGTGACAAATTAAGCCCGCTTTCCGACACAACCAACCTGGCTCCAGCGGTTGCTGGCTCTAAATTAAACGACCACGTGCGTTCCATGCTCTGGACCACGCTTCCGACCTTTGTCATCAGCCTGGTTCTCTTTGTAATTCTTGGCATCAGCCAGACTTCAGGAAACTATGAAACTGGAAATCTTCTGACATACATCGATGCCCTGCAAGGTGAGTTTAAACTTGGCTTCATCACTCTGCTGCCAGCCATCGCAATCATTATTCTGCTTTTATGCAAAGTAAACGCGGTTGTCTCCCTTGGTCTTTCCGCCATCTGCGCCGGAGCTGTCTCTTTCTTCTATCAGGGCGCAACTTTGCAGAGTATCATCCGTGTTGCTTACAACGGATACAGTACCAGCATTGAGGAAGGTATTTTACAGACCATCTTAAACCGCGGCGGTATGAGCAGCATGCTTCAGTATGTGGCAATCATCTGCTTTGCAGTTGGTATGGGCGGTATGCTGGATCGCCTCGGCGTTCTCGGCAATCTCTTAAACGCCATCGTAAATCACATCAACAGCGATGGCAGCCTGATTGCAGCAAGCCTTTTAGTCGGCTATGTAACCAGCTTAATCAGCTGTTCCCAGCCGATGTCCCACGTCCTGACTGGAAATATGATGAAACCGCTGTTCAAATCCAGAAAAATCGCACCAGAAATCCTTTCTCGTACCCTTGAGGACGCAGGTACTTTATCCGGTCCGATGATTCCGTGGCACGGTTACTGTGTATACATGTCTGGAACCCTCGGCGTTGCCTGGTCAGTATTCTTCCCATACCTGTTCTTACTGTACTTAACACCTTTGTTCAGTATTTTCTATGGATTTACGGGAATCTCCATCCGGCATACAGACGGCGCTCAAAATTAAACCTTTCTCTTGATGAAAACAAAAGGATCGAAACATATATTCAGCCTTTGACACAGTGTTTACCTGTGCAAAGGCTGAACACATCTAATTTGCCCGAACTTTTTTCATGATTTCGCGCAAAATATATTACATATGAATTTAGGAGATGAATATTTATGATGGAAACAAAGCTTGTACTTCTCGGAACCGGTACCCCGAATGCCTGCCCGAATGCCAGCGGTCCTTCTTCTGCAGTTGTCGTAGGCGACCGCGCTTATCTTGTAGATTTTGGTCCTGGCGTTGTCCGTCAGGCGGCGAAAGCATACCAACAGGGAATTGATGCCCTGCGCCCGGACCGGCTGATGATCGCATTCTGCACACATCTGCACACCGACCACACGGCCGGCTATCCGGATCTCATTTTTACCCCGTGGGTGCTGGAACGCCCGAAGCCGCTGAAAGTATTCGGTCCAAAAGGCATCCAGAACATGACCGAACATATTTTAAAAGCATATGAGACGGACATCGACTTCCGTATCCACGGCTTTGAAAAAGCCAACGAAAATGGCTACAAAGTCGAAACTACCGATATCCAGCCTGGTATCATTTATCAGGATGACCGCGTGACGGTTGAGGCATTTCCAGTCAGCCACGGTACGCTTGAAAGCTACGGATTTAAGTTTACAACACCGGATAAGGTGATCGTGATCAGCGGTGACACGGCTCCGCTTGAGATCGTGGCGCAGAAAGCGGAAGGCTGCGATATTCTCCTCCATGAGGTCGAGTACACCGCCGGACTCTCCGCCAGAGAGCCAAAATGGCAGAAATACCACCAGGAAGTTCACACTCTCAGCGTTGATCTGGCAAAGATTGCCGCCAAAGCGCACCCGCGGCTTCTGGTTACCTACCACCGTATCTATCACATGGAAATCCAGGACAACACCCGCGATGTCGAGGCTGAGATGGCGCGCAGAAACACCGCCATTTTGCAGGAAATCCGTGATGCCGGATATGAAGGTGCCGTTGTAAATGGACAGGATTTAGATGTATTCTAAGAAAAATTTAAGGGGATGCGCATTAAGTCAGTCGCTGCCACCCCTGTTCTCAGATCTTCAAGCCTTATATATAAAAAGCAGATATTCTCACACAATGGAGAATATCTGCCATCCAGTCTGACTCATTCTACGGTACGGAAAACATAGACCTGAAGTTTCAAGCGTGCCAATTTGTGAGGATGTATTAGAACAATACTTCTCCGATAATCTCCACCGCATCGCTGATGCAGTCCGGACAGGCACGCAGCACATTTCCTGTTTCTACACCCTTCAAATCCCTACAGACCACGCTCTGGTTCTTCTCAAGGAAACGCGCGATGCACTCTCTGGCATCCTTATAAGAAACCGCCTTCGAATTCGCCAGCTCCAGATCCCCGGTACTATCCTTCAGCCCCGCCAGCACAGCCGCCGCCGAAATGGCCCCGCAGGTACCATTCGTGCCGCCCATGCCAAGACCAAGCCCCTCCGTCACCTTAAACAACGCCACCTTGTCCAAATCCACCTTATCCGCAAACGCACACGCCACCGACTGGGCACAATTATACCCCATTGCATGAAACTGAGCCGCCTGCTGCTGACGCGCTGAAATCTCTTCTTTCGTCATACTGATACCTCCTAAAATTTTCTTAATCTGCTAAATTTTTTATATTGTACTATTTATGTCAATTATAACATACATTTCCACTTTTTAAACACCCCAAAAAGCATACAACATACAGCGCCAGAAGCCAAATGCCCTCCGTTGCATTTGCAGGAGTCTTGGTAACTCTTGGCTCGCAGAGATTTGTGTTAGAGTTCAAAATACACCTGTCTGAGCGAAGCGAGTTTGTATTTTGGACTCTGCTTTTAACAAATCTATGCAAGCCTAGTGTTACCGGCTCCGAAACCGCAACGGAGGGCATTTGGCTTCTGGCGCGTCACCTTGCCATTTTTATGCATTTCTATATATTTCTATTTCATCAGCGTAACCATAACCGCCTTCTGGGCATGCAACCGGTTTTCCGCCTCTTCAAAGATCTCAGACGCATGTTCTTCAAAGATCTTCTCGGTAATCTCCTGTCCACGGTAAGCCGGCAGACAGTGCATTACCATCGCCCCCGGTTTAGCCGCAGCCATCAGTTCATCATTGATCTGATATCCCTGGAATGCCTGCTGGCGGATCTTCTTCTCTTCTTCCTGACCCATGGAAGTCCATGTATCTGTGATGACAACGTCTGCATTTTCCACTGCCTTGATCGGATCATTTACCAGTGTAAATGCGTCATTGCCAGCTGCGAAATCCAGCACTTCTTTCGCCGGACGGTAATTATCCGGAGTTGCGATAGATACCTGCATATCCGATTTCAGACCGCCTACGATCAGGGAGTTCGCCATGTTGTTGCCGTCGCCGATGTAACACATCTTGAGCCCTTTCAGTACGCCGTATTTCTCACGGATCGTCATCAGATCAGCCAGTACCTGGCACGGATGGCAGAAATCAGTCAGACCGTTGATGATCGGGATAGAACCGTATTTTGCCAGATCCTCCACTTCTTTCTGCTCGTAGGTACGGATCATGATGCCGTCCAGATAACGGGAGAGTACGCGTGCGGTATCCTGTACCGGCTCACCGCGTCCGATCTGTAAGTCGCGGGAGGAAAGGAACAGTGCCTGTCCGCCGAGCTGGAACATACCGGTCTCAAACGAAACTCTGGTACGGGTGGATGACTTCTGGAAAATCAGACCGATGGATTTGCCCTCCAGAAGACGATGTGAAATGTGATGTTTCCGCTCATATTTTAACTGATCTGCCAGATCCAGAATCGAGGTAACCTCCTCCGGTGTTCAGTCCAACAGCTTTAATAAATGCTTCATGTCTAAAATACCTCCCTCATAGCAGCGATTGCCTCGTCCATCTCCTCTTTCGTGATAACAAGCGGCGGAAGCAGACGGATCGCCTCTGTACCGGCTGTCAGAACCAGGACGCCTTTCTCCATCAGCTGACTGACCATCGCAGCTCTCTCGTCTTTGTCCACTACGATGCCTAACATCAGTCCCATGCCGCGAACAGTCTTTACCTTTGGAGAACCGATCGCTAAAATCTCCTTTTTCAGGTACTCGCCCTTTTCCTGAACCGATTTCAGGAATTCCGGCTTATTTACGATATCTAATACAGTATTGGCAGCCGCACAGCAGAGCGGATTGCCGCCGAAGGTTGTACCGTGCGTACCGGCACCCAGTACATCCTGGCATTTCTTATCCGCCATGACAGCACCGATCGGAACGCCGCCGCCGAGTCCTTTTGCCATGCTGATGATGTTCGGTTGAACGCCGTACTGCTCATAGCAGAACAGGCTTCCGGTACGTCCGATGCCCGTCTGAACCTCGTCAATCAGAAGCAGGATGTCCTTCTCCTTGCAGATCTCGGCAGTTGCCTGTACAAATTCCTTATCAAGCGGAAGGACGCCGCCCTCGCCCTGAATCATCTCCATCATGACAGCGCAGGTCGTACCATCGATCTTGCGCTTCATGTCTTCGATATCATTGGCTGCCGCATAATCAAATCCTTCCGTGAATGGGAAGAAATACTGATGAAACTTGTCCTGTCCGGTTGCCTTTAATGTCGTCACGGTACGTCCGTGGAAGGACTGTTTCAGCGTGATAATTTTATTTCTTCCCTCGCCGTATTTGTCAAAGGAATACTTTCTTGCCAGCTTGATCATGCCCTCGTTGGCTTCCGCACCGGAGTTTGCAAAAAAGATTTTTCCCATTCCGGCTGCATCGACCAACTTCTTTGCTGCCTGCACCATCGGCTCGGTGTAATACAGGTTGCAGGCATGCATCAGCTTATGTGCCTGCTCCGATACCGCAGTTGTCAGCGCCTCGTTGTCATGGCCAAGACTGTTGACACCGATGCCGGAGGTCAGATCAATGTATTTCTTTCCCTCCGTATCCCACAGCGTCGCGCCTTTTCCGTGATCCAGCGCAATCGGAAAGCGGCCGTATGTATGCATGATATATGTTTCTTCGCCCTGCTTGATTTCTTCAAATGTCATAAAAAACCTCCTAACGCCCACATCTGCCCGCAAAGCTTCCAGCATCCGTCCTGCATTTCAGCTAAAACAGCCCGGATTCGTGCAGAATCTAGTTCATCTGCTGTTTACGAGAACATGGTTCCTACACCGTCATTGCTCAAAAGCTCGACCAGAATCGAGTGCGGCACACGACCATCCTGGATATTGGCACGTTCTACGCCCTGGCGCACTGCCTCAACGCAGCAATCTACCTTCGGAATCATGCCGCCGGAGATCACGCCCTCTTTGATGAGTGCCGGAACCTCGGAAACTTTCAGTCTCGGAATCAATGTCGAATCGTCTTTCGGATCGCGCATCAGACCGCATACATCCGTCAGAAGAATCAGTTTTTTCGCTTTCAGTGCCACCGCCAGCTTCTCCGCTGCCGTATCTGCATTGATGTTATAGTTCGTCTCCTCGTCCATGCCTGCTGCCACGGAGGAAACAACCGGGATAAAACCCTCATTTAAAACATCGAGAACGACTTTCTCATTGACTTCTTTAATATCTCCCACATAGCCGTATTCCGTTCCATCCGGATCGACTAACTGGATCGCCTTGAAGAGTCCGCCGTCCATGCCGCCCAGACCAACGGCATGTCCGCCTGCTTTCTCAAACAGGGAAACAAGGTTTTTGTTAACCTTGCCGCAGAGAATCATCTGGACAATATCCATCGTCTCGCGGTCTGTGTAGCGCAGACCTTTGACAAATTTAGACTCTTTTCCGGTTTTTTTGAGCATCTCCGAAATCTCCGGACCGCCGCCGTGTACCAGCACGACCTTGATTCCTACCAGATTTAAAAGGACGATATCCTCGATCACCGCCTGCTTTAAATCTTCATTAATCATGGCGTTTCCGCCGTATTTTACAACGATAATTTTACCTGCATATTCCTGAATATAAGGCAGTGCCTCTACCAGGACTTCTGCGCTCATTTTTGATCCTGTTTTCATCACGTCCGATAATCTCCATTAATCTTCACATAATCATAGGTCAAATCGCATCCCCAGCAGGTAGCGCTTCCGCTGCCTTCCTGAAGCGTTACATTGATCTCCACTTCATCCTGGCTTAAGATTTTCTTTGCCAGATCTTCATCAAAATCAAGTCCTCTGCCGTCCTCACAGACCGCAATGCTGCCCTCTTTGGAAGCAAACTCGACTAACACTTTCTCCGTGTTAAACGCAGCTCCGGAATAGCCCATCGCGCAGAGAACGCGTCCCCAGTTCGCATCGGAACCGAACATTGCTGCTTTGGTCAGGGAAGAACCGGCGATGGATTTTGCCAGTACCTCGGCTGTCTCCTCGTCCTTCGCTCCCTTCACGGTACAGGTCATCAGCTTGCTTGCGCCCTCGCCGTCTGCCGCAATCTTACGAGCCAGATCCTGCATAACCGTCTGCAATGCCTCGCGGAATGCCTCGTATGCCGGATCTTCTGCAGTAATCTCCGCATTGCCAGCCATACCATTTGCCAGAACGGTACACATATCGTTGGTGGAAGTATCGCCGTCAATAGTCACACGGTTGAAGGTACGTTTTACATTGAATAACAGCGCCTTGCGGATCATCTCGCTGCTGACTGCACAATCGGTTGTGATGAAGCACAGCATCGTTCCCATATTCGGGTGAATCATGCCGGAACCCTTACAGATACCGCCGATGTGGCAGGTTGTTCCATCTACATCAAATTCAACAGCGATCGTCTTCACTTTTGTATCGGTCGTCATGATCGCTTCTGCAGCTACCAGGGAGTTGTCATATTTCATCTCCATCTCGCCTGCATGAGCCTCGATCGCCTCAACCGGAAGCGTCTGACCGATGACGCCGGTCGATGCTACGATTACATTTTCCTCCGAAACGCCCAGCGCTCGCGCGCCTGCCTTTGCCTGTCTTCTTGCATTCTCCATGCCAAACGGAGCGCACGCGTTCGCATTTCCGGAATTGACAATAACCGCCTGTGCCTTTCCGTCGGCCAGATGTTCCTTTGTCAGTAAAATCGGTGATGCCTTGACGCGGTTGGTCGTATAAACCGCCGATGCGTTGCAGACACAGTCCGAAAGGATCATCGCCAGATCCTTTTTTGTATGAGATTTGCGGATTCCACAGCGCATCGCGCCCGCTTTAAATCCTTTTGCAGCACAAACACCGCCTTCGATTATCTTCATATGACATTCCTCCTGTCATTTTTAATGTACTCTCGGAATCTTTCTGTGCTTGATTTTGTGAGATGATTTTTTGTCAGTT